>JAAUYJ010110030.1_pt1 | contig 19790 bp, 14 predicted proteins | sample 7278031 | NCBI WGS metagenome assembly JAAUYJ01 (sample SAMN14350222, study PRJNA611818) | marine sediment metagenome | isolation source: surface marine sediment (1.8m) | place: French Polynesia: Moorea | collected 2018-08 | reverse complement strand
GCTCGATAGCGGCCATGGAAATCCACGGCCTTTCGGCGGACCGCCGGAAGGTCGAGAAGGGCTTTCTGTTCGCGGCCTTGCCGGGGACCCAACTGGACGGCCGCGATTTCATCGACCAGGCCGTGGGACACGGGGCGGTCGCCGTGCTGGCCCCGCCCGGCACGGCGCTGAAGGCCTACGACCGGCCGGTCGCCCTCATCACCGACGATAACCCGCGCCGCCGCCTGTCACTCATGGCGGCGCGTTTCCATCGGCGCCAGCCGAAGACCGTCGTGGCCATCACCGGCACAAATGGAAAGACCTCGGTCGCCGAATTCACCCGTCAGATCTGGCAACAGCTCGGTCATGACGCGGCGAGCCTGGGCACGCTGGGCCTGATCCCCGCCGCGATCGACGCGCCGGCGTCGCTCACCACGCCCGACCCGGTCGAGCTGCACCGCTGTCTCGCCGATCTGGCAGGGGCCGGCACCGATCACCTGGCCCTCGAGGCCTCGAGCCACGGCCTGGAGCAGTACCGCCTGGACGGCGTGACGATCCGCGCCGCCGCCTTCACCAACCTGTCGCACGACCATCTCGACTACCACGGCGACATGCAGTCCTACCTGAGGGCGAAGCTGCGGCTGTTCGAGGATCTCTTGCCCGCCGACGGCACCGCGGTGCTGAACGCCGACGTGCCGGAATTCGAGACCTTGCGCGCCATCGTCACGCGCCGCGGCGCTTCGCTGCTCACCTACGGCGAGGCCGGCAGCGATCTGCGTCTCGTGGCGCGCCGCCCGACCGCGGCCGGCCAGGCGCTCGAGGCCGAGGTCCTCGGCAAGCGCCACAGCGTCACGCTCCCCCTGGCCGGCGGCTTCCAGGCCATGAACGCCCTGGCGGCAGTCGGGCTCGCCGTTGCGACGGGCGCCGCGCCGGAGGCCGCGCTGGCCGCCCTGCCCTGCCTCGAAGGCGTGCGCGGGCGCCTGGAGCTGGCAGGCGAGACGCCCGCGGGCGGCAGCGTCTACATCGATTACGCCCACACGCCGGACGCCTTGGAGACGGTGCTCAGCGCGCTGCGGCCCCATACGGCCAACGCGCTGCACGTGGTGTTCGGCTGCGGCGGCGACCGCGACCGCGGCAAGCGCCCCGTCATGGGCGAGATCGCGGCGCGCCTGGCCGATCGGATCATCGTCACCGACGACAACCCGCGCAGCGAGGACCCGGCGCAGATCCGCCGCGAGATCCTCGCCGCCACACCTGATGCGCGGGACATCGGTGACCGCAAGCTGGCCATCGACACAGCGGTGGCCGCGCTGGGCCCGGGCGACATCCTGGTCGTGGCCGGCAAAGGCCACGAGCCGGGCCAGACCATCGGGGGGACGGTCCTGCCGTTCGACGATCGGGAAGTCGCCCGGGCCGCTATTTCCGCGCTCTCGGGGGGCGCGCCGTGAACGCCGCCGGGAACGCTGAGGTGCTCTGGACGGCGGCCGAGGCCGCCGCCGCGACCGGCGGCCGCTCGACGGTCGATTGGCGGGCCACGGGCGTGTCGATCGACAGCCGCAGCCTGGAGCGCGGCGACCTCTTCGTCGCGCTCGCCGGGCCGAGCTTCGACGGCCACGACTTCGTCGGCAAGGCCTTCGAAGCCGGCGCCGCGGCAGCGATGGTGCACCGCGATCCCTCGAAGCTGCCGAAAGACGCCGCGCTGCTGCGGGTCAAGGATACGCTGGAGGGCCTGACCGCCATGGGCCGCGCGGCCAGGGCGCGCAGCGAGGCGCGCTTCGCCGCGGTGACCGGATCGGTCGGCAAGACCGGCACCAAGGAAGCGCTGCGCGCCTGTCTCGCGGCCCAGGCGCCGACCGCGGCGTCGGCCGCCAGCTTCAACAACCATTGGGGCGTGCCGCTGTCGCTCGCGCACATGTCGCGCCAGGCCGTTTACGGCGTGTTCGAGCTGGGCATGAACCATCCCGGTGAGATCCGCCAGCTCACCCACATCGTGCGGCCGCACGTCGCGGTGATCACCACGATCCAGCCGGCGCACATGGAATTCTTCCGCGATCTCTTCGAGATCGCCGACGCCAAGGCCGAAATCTTCGAAGGCATGGAGCCGAGCGGCGCGGCCGTGCTGAACCGCGACAACCCCTTCTACGCACATCTGCTCGAACGGGCCGAAAAGGCGGGGCTGAGCCGCATCCTGAGCTTCGGACGCCATCCAGACGCGACCGTGCGCCTCGCCGATTGCTCGCTGCATGCGACCTGCAGCGCGGTGCATGCCGTGGTTAAGGGCACGCCGGTCGACTACTGCATCTCGCAGCCCGGCGAGCACTGGGTGATCAACTCGCTGGCCGTGCTGGCGGTCGTGTCGGCCCTGGGCGCCGATCTGACGACCGCGGCCGCCGAGCTGGCACGTCTGCAGCCGCTCAAGGGACGCGGCGCGCGAGAGAAGCTTGCCTGCGGCAAGGGCAGCTTCGTGCTGATCGACGAGAGCTACAACGCCAACCCGGCCTCCATGCGCGCGGCCATCGAGGTGCTCGGACGCAGCGAGCCCCGGGAAGGCGGCCGGCGCATCGCCGTGCTCGGCGACATGCTGGAGCTTGGCGACAACGCGGACGAGCTGCACGCCGGCCTGGCCAAACCGCTCGAGGACGGCGGCATCGATCTCGTGTTCGCCTGCGGCCCGCACATGGCGGCGCTGCACGAGGCCCTGCAGCGCGGCCGGCGCGGCGCCCATGCGGCGGACTCCGAGGCGCTGGCCCCGCAGGCGGCGGGCGCGGTCCGGCCGGGCGACGTGGTCATGGTCAAAGGCTCGCTGGGCAGCCGCATGGCGCTGGTGGTCGAGGCGCTCAGGTCGATCGGCGCGCCGTCCCTGCGCGCGGCCAACTGCGAGTAGGCGGAGGCGCGGGATGCTGTACAACCTGCTCGCCCCGCTCGGCAACGAGATCATCGTCTTCAATGTCTTCCGCTACCTGACCTTCCGCAGCGGCGCCGCGGTCGTGACGGCGCTTTTCATCTGTTTTGTCTTCGGCTCGCCGATCATCGCCTGGCTCCGGTCCAAGCAGCGCGAAGGCCAGCCGATCCGCGACGACGGACCCGAACACCATCTGATCACGAAGGCCGGCACGCCGACGATGGGCGGCTTCCTGATCCTGCTTGCGATCGCCATCTCGACTCTGCTCTGGGCCGACCTGACCAACGGCTTCGTCTGGGTGATCCTATTCATCACCATCGGCTACGGCGGCGTCGGCTTCGTCGACGATTACCTGAAGCTGACCCAGCGCAGCTCCAAAGGGCTGTCGAGCCGCTTGAAATTCGTTTCGCAGATTGTCATCGCCGTCGTCGCCGCCGTGTGGATCGTCGACCTGAGCCCGGACCAGATTCAGACCCATCTGGCGATACCCTTCTTCAAGGACGTGCTGATCAATCTCGGCTGGTTCTTCTTCGTGCTGCTCGCCGTCCTGGTCATGGTCGGCGCCTCGAATGCTGTCAACCTCACCGACGGGCTCGACGGCCTGGCCATCGTGCCGGTGATGATCGCGGCCGGCTGCTTCGCCTTCATCGCCTATCTCGTCGGCAACACGGTCTTCTCGAACTACCTGCAGATCAACTACGTGCCCGGCACCGGCGAGCTCGCGGTCTTCTGCGGCGCGCTGGTCGGCGCCAGCCTTGGCTTCCTCTGGTACAACGCGCCGCCGGCCATGGTCTTCATGGGCGACACCGGCTCGCTGTCCTGCGGCGGCGCGCTGGGCGGCATTGCCGTCGTCACCAAGCACGAGCTGGTGCTGGTGATCATCGGCGGCCTCTTCGTGCTCGAGACCGTCTCGGTCATCGTCCAGGTGATCTCCTTCAAGCTGACCGGCCGCCGCGTCTTCCGCATGGCGCCCTTGCACCATCACTTCGAAAAGAAGGGCTGGGCGGAATCCACCATCGTGATCCGCTTCTGGATCATCGCCTCGATCCTCGCGCTGGCGGGGCTCGCGACCTTGAAGTTGAGATGAGGGGGCGGCGGCGATGATCGACCTCTTCTATCTCAACGCCATGCCGGTCGCGGTGCTCGGCCTCGGCAAGTCGGGGCTGGCCACCGCCAAGGCGCTAATGGCCAGCGGCGCGGAGGTCTGGGCCTGGGACGACAACGAGGACGTGCGCGCCAAGGCGCGCGCCGAAGAGATTCCCCTGGTCGATCTCACCAATTGCAACTGGCAGGAGCTCACCACGCTGGTGATCTCGCCGGGCATCCCGCACAGCCATCCCGAGCCGCATCCGGTGGCGGTGCTCGCGCGCGAGCACGGCTGCGAGATCATCGGCGACATCGAGCTGCTCGGGCGCGCGCAGCGCAACGCGCAGTACCTCGGCATCACCGGCACCAACGGCAAGTCGACGACCACCGCCCTGGTCGGCCACATCCTGGAGACCGCCGGCCGCGCGGTGCAGATCGGCGGCAACCTGGGCCCGCCCGTGCTGGCGCTCGACGCGCTCGACATGGGCGGCATCTACGTCCTGGAGATGTCGAGCTACCAGCTCGAGCTGACGCTCTCGATCACCTTCGACGTCGCCGTGCTGCTCAACGTCAGCCCGGACCATCTCGACCGCCACGGCGGCTTCGACGGCTACCTCGCGGCCAAGCGGCAGATCTTCCACCGCCAGACCAAGCCGCGCACGGCGGTGGTCGGCGTCGACGACGAGACGACGCGCGCGATTTGCCGCGAGCTGCAGTCGGCCGACGAGCAGATCGTGATCCCGATCTCGGGCAGCGAACGCACGCACGGCGGCATCTACGTCAGCGGCGGCGTGCTCTACGACGACACCGAAGGCCAGCAGGTGCCGGCGCTCGACCTGCGCGACATCCCGAGCCTGCCCGGCGTGCACAACTGGCAGAACGCGGCGGCGGCTTTTGCCGCTTGCAAGGCGATCCAGGTCGACCCGCCGGTGATCGCCGCCTGCATGCGCAGCTTCCCTGGCCTGGCGCACCGCCAGGAGCTGATCGCGCTGATCGACGACGTCGCCTACGTCAACGACTCCAAGGCGACCAACGCCGACGCCGCCGCCAAGGCGCTGGCCTGCTACGAGGCGATCTACTGGATCGTCGGCGGTCAGGCCAAGGAAGGCGGGCTGGCCGGTCTGGAGGTCTTCTACCCGCGCATCGCGCACGCCTTCCTGATCGGCGAGGCCGAGGACGCCTTCGCCGCCGCGCTGGAGGGCAAAGTCCCGTTCACGCGCTGCGGCGATCTCGACACGGCGGTGACCGAGGCCCACGCCCTAGTCTCCGCGCAGGCCGAGCCCGGCGCCGTCGTGCTGCTGTCGCCGGCCTGCGCCTCGTTCGACCAGTCCCCGAACTTCGAGCAGCGCGGCGAGGCCTTCCGGGCCCTGGTCTCGGCGCTGCCCGGGCGCCGCGGCGAGCTCGATATCGGCGTGCCCAAGCCGAGCGGAGGGCCGCCGCGATGATGTCCTTCGCCCGCACCGACCGCAGCGAGCTGAGCCTTTGGTGGTGGACCGTCGACCGCTGGTCCCTCGCGGCGCTGGTCGTCCTGATGGGCTTCGGCGCCGTGCTCTTGCTCGCCGCCTCGCCGGCGGCCGGCGGGCGCATCGGCCTCGACAGCTTCCACCTGGCCCAGCGCCAGCTCATCCTGCTGCCTTTCGCCTTTGGCCTCATGGTCGCGGTCTCGCTGATGAGCCCGCGCGGGCTGCGGCGCATCGCCTTGATCGGCTTCGCCGGCGCGGTTCTGCTCTGCGCGCTGACCCTGCTGTTCGGTCCCGAGATCAAGGGCGCGCGGCGCTGGATCAGCCTCGCGGGCCTGTCGCTGCAACCTTCGGAGTTCCTCAAGCCCTGCTTCGCCATCGTGACGGCCTGGCTGTTCGCCATGGGCAAGGACGATGACTCGACGCGGGCGATGCCGCTCGCCGTCGGCCTCTGGCTGCTCGCCGCGGGCCTGCTGCTGCTGCAGCCCGACGTCGGCCAGGTCTTCGTCCTGAGCGCGGTCTGGGGATTTCAGTTCTTCCTCGCCGGTCTGCCGTGGCTCTGGGTCATCGGTCTGGCGCTCGGCGGCCTCGGCGCATTGGCCGCGGCCTACGTCACGCTGCCGCACGTCACCGCGCGCATCGACAGCTTCCTCGACCCCGCCGCCGGCGACCGCTACCAGATCGACCGCTCGATCGAGGCCTTCGCCAACGGCGGTCTGCTGGGCCGCGGGCCCGGCGAGGGCACCATCAAGTCGCATCTCCCCGATTCCCATTCCGACTTCATCTTCGCCGTCGCCGGCGAGGAGTTGGGCGTGATCGCCTGCCTCATCATCGTCGGCCTCTTCGCCTTCGTCGTGCTGCGCGGCTTCACGCGAATCCTGCAAGACAACAACCTCTTCACGCTGCTGGCCGCTTCCGGGCTGCTCGCGCAGTTCGGCCTGCAGGCTTTGATCAACATGGGCTCGACGCTGCATCTCATGCCGACCAAGGGCATGACGCTGCCCTTCATCAGCTACGGCGGCTCCTCGCTGCTCGCGCTGTCGCTGAGCATGGGCATGCTGCTCTCGCTGACGCGGCGCCGGCGCGGCTACGGAGAGCTGTTATGAGCCGCAAGCGAACGAATTGCGTGGTCCTCGCGGCCGGCGGCACCGGCGGCCACATGTTCCCGGCGCAGGCCTTGGCGCGCGAGCTGATCACGCGCGGCAAGGAGGTCGTGCTGGTGACCGACCGGCGCGGCGCCGGCTTCGGCCCCGAGCTGCCCCAGGTCGAGACCCAGCGGATCAGCGCCGGCGCCATCGCCGGCGGCAGCCTGACCAAGAAACTGGGCAGCGTGATCAGCCTGACCGTCGGCTACTTCCAGGCCCGCGCCCTGCTCAAATCGATCGGACCGGAGGCGGTCGTCGGTTTCGGCGGCTACCCCTCGGTGCCGACCGTGTTCGCCGCCTCGCATCTGGGCCTGCGCGTCATCCTGCATGAGCAGAACGCCGTCCTCGGCCGGGCCAACCGCCTGATGGCCCGCCGCGCCGACGTGATCGCCACCTGCTTCGAAAAGGTCGAGGGTCTGGCGGCCGACGGACCGGCCGAGACGGCGCTGACCGGCAACCCGGTGCGGCCGGCCGTCACCGCGCTCAGCCGCCGCCCCTTCGCGCTGCCCGGCGGGCAGGACCGCCTGCGCCTCCTGGTGACCGGCGGCAGCCAGGGTGCGCGCGTGTTTAACGGCATCATCCCGGACGCGCTCTGCCGCCTGCCCGAGGACATGCGCCAGCGCCTGCACGTCAGCCAGCAGGTGCGCAGCCGCGACCTGGCGGAAGTGGAAGCCGAGTACCGGGCCTGCGGCATCTCGGCCAGCCTGGCGTCGTTCTTCGAGGATCTGCCCGAGCGTTTGGCTTCGGCGCATTTGGTGGTCTGCCGCTCCGGCGCTTCGACCCTGGCCGAGCTGACCGCGGCCGGGCGGCCGGCGATCCTGGTCCCCTACCCTTTCGCGACCGACGATCACCAAACCGCCAACGCCCGCTCCCTGGCAGATGCGGGCGGCGGCTGGCTGCTGCCGCAGTCGGCGCTGACGCCGGAGTCGCTCGCCGAGCGCCTGGCCTCGCTCTTGTCGAACCCGACCACTCTGGCCAACGCCGCGCGTTGCGCCCGCTCGATGGCGCAGATCGACGCGGCGGCGCGGCTGGCGGATCTGGTGCCGGCGAAGAGCGACGACAACGGCGGCGAAGACGACCGCGAGGAGGCCGCCGCATGAGGGCGCTGCCGCTCGATCTCGGAATGATCCATTTCGCCGGCATCGGCGGCATCGGCATGTCCGGCATCGCCGAGATCCTGCACAACCTCGGTTACCAGGTGCAGGGCAGCGACGTCGCCGAGAACGCCAACGTGCAGCGCCTGCGCGGCCTCGGTATCGAAGTGATGATCGGCCAGCGCGCCGAGAACGTCGAAGAGGCCAGCGTCGTCGTGGTCTCCTCGGCGATCAAGCCGGACAACCCGGAGGTCGTGACGGCCCGCGATCGCTTCCTGCCGGTGGTCCGGCGCGCCGAGATGCTGGCCGAGCTGATGCGCCTGAAGTGGTCGATCGCGGTCGGCGGCACGCACGGCAAGACCACGACGACCTCGATGATCGCGGCGATCCTCGACACCGCCAAGCTGGATCCGACCGTGATCAACGGCGGCATCATCAACGCCTACGGCACCAACGCCAGGCTCGGCGCCGGCGACTGGATGGTGGTCGAGGCGGACGAGAGCGACGGCACCTTCGTCAAGCTGCCTGCGACCATCGCCGTGGTCACCAACATGGACCCCGAGCACATGGAGTTCTACGGCTCGCTCGAGGCCCTGCACGGCGCGTTCGAGAGCTTCGTCGAGAACATTCCCTTCTACGGCGTGGCCGTGCTGTGCATCGATCATCCGGCGGTGCAGGCCATGATCGGCCGCATCGAAGACCGCCGCATCGTCACCTACGGCACCAGCACCCAGGCCGACATCCGCGTCGCGCGGATCGAGCCAGTCAACGGCTCGCTGCAGTTCGACGTGGTCCGAGAATCGCGCGGCCACAACGGCGCGCGCACGCTCGAAGGATTGGTGCTGCCCATGCTTGGCGAGCACAACGTGCTGAACGCCCTGGCGGCGATCGCGGTCGCCGAGGAGATGGGCATCGCCGACCACGTGATCCGCGAGGCGCTGGCCAACTTCGCCGGCGTCAAGCGGCGCTTCACCAAGACCGGCGTCGTCGACGGCATCACCGTGATCGACGACTACGGCCACCATCCGGTCGAGATTACGGCGGTCCTGAAGGCCGCGCGGCAGGCGACCGAGGGCAAGGTCATCGCCGTGGTGCAGCCGCATCGCTACACGCGCCTGGCCGACCTCTTCGAGGAGTTCTGCACCTGCTTCAACGACGCCGATCAGGTCATCGTGGCCGACGTCTATGCCGCCGGCGAGCAGCCGCTCGCCGGCGCCGGACGCGACGACCTGGTCGACGGACTGCGCGCTCACGGCCACCGCCACGTGACGCCGCTCGAGGATCCGAAGGATCTCGCGGCCCGGGTGCACGAGCTGGCCGAGCCCGGCGACCTGGTGGTCTGCCTCGGCGCTGGAAACATCACGGCCTGGGCCAACGACCTGCCCGGCGAGCTGGCCAAGCTGCGCCCGGGCGGCAAGCGCAAGACATCTGGCTGAAGGAAAGCATGAGCACGACGATGATGGTGGATCCCAAACCGCCCCGGACCAAGTTGATCGATCGACTGCCCCCGGTGCGCGGCCGCTATTCCGAGAACGCACCGCTCGCCGGGATCACCTGGTTCCGCGTCGGCGGGCCGGCTGAGGTCAGCTTCCGCCCGGCCGACCGGGACGACTTGATCGGGTTCCTCGCGGCGCGGCCGGACGACGTGCCGGTCACGGTGATCGGCGTCGGCTCCAACCTGCTGGTGCGCGACGGCGGCGTGCCCGGCGTGGTGCTGCGCCTGGGGCGCGGCTTCGCCGAAATCGAGCCGTCGGGCACCGAGATCGTCTGCGGCGCCTCGGCGCTCGACCGCAACGTGGCGACCGCCGCCAAGCTGGCCGGCATCGGCGGCCTCGAGTTTCTCTGCGGTGTGCCGGGCACGATCGGCGGCGCCCTGCGCATGAACGCCGGCGCCTACGGCACCGAGATCAAGGACGTGCTGCTCTGGGCCGAGGCGGTCGAACCGAACGGAAAACTGCACCGGCTGAAGCCGAGCGACATGGGGCTGACCTATCGCCGCGGCAGCATCCCCGAGGACTGGATCTTCCTGCGCGCCCGTCTGCGCGGCCGGCGCGACGAGCCCGAGATCATCTCCCGGCGCATGGCCGAGGTGCAAAAGTCGCGCTGCACCAGCCAACCGATCCGCAGCCGCACCGGCGGCTCGACCTTCAAGAACCCGCCGCCCGACGTCGCCGAGGGCGCCAAGGCCTGGGAGCTGATCGACCGCGCCGGCTGCCGCGGCCTGCGGCGCGGCGGCGCCATGGTTTCGGACCATCACTGCAACTTCCTGGTCAACACAGGCAACGCCACCGCCCACGACATCGAGGAGCTCGGCGAGGAGGTGCGCGAGCGGGTCAGCAAGGCGACCGGCGTCACGCTTGAATGGGAGATCCGACGGATCGGCGTTCCCAAAGCGCCGGAGAGAAAACAGCGGGGAGGACGATGACCAAGCACGTCAGCGTTCTCATGGGCGGCACCTCGGCCGAGCGGGAGGTTTCCCTGGTCAGCGGCCGGGAGTGCGCGGCCGCGCTGCGCGAGGCCGGCTACGGCGTCAGCGAGATCGACGTCGGCCCCGATCTGGCGGCGCTGGTCGATGCGCTGGCGCCCGCGCCGGACGTCGCCTTCAACGCCCTGCACGGCCGCTGGGGCGAGGACGGCTGCGTGCAGGGCGTGCTCGAGCTGATGAAGATCCCCTACACCCATTCCGGCGTGCTCGCCTCGGCGCTGGCCATGGACAAGCCGATGGCCAAGCGGCTGTTCACCGCGGCCGGCCTCAACTGTCCGGACGGCGTCATCGTCGACCGTGAGACCCTGAGCGCGGGTGAGGTGCTGCCGCGGCCCTTCGTGATCAAGCCGCTCAACGAAGGCTCCAGCGTCGGCGTGAAGATCGTCACGCAAGGCACCAACGCACCGCTCGACCCGGAATCGGGCTGGCAGTTCGGCGACTACGTCCTGGTCGAGCGTTTCGTGCCGGGCCGCGAGCTCACGGTGGCGGTGATGGGCGACCGCGCCCTCGAGGTCACCGAGATCAGGCCGCGCGTCGGCTTTTACGACTACGAGGCCAAGTACACCGACGGCTGCGCCGAGCATCTGATCCCGGCCCCGCTGCCGGACGCGGTTCGCGCGCAGGCGCTGGAGATGGCGCTCGCCGCCCATCGGGCGCTCGGCTGCCGCGGCGTGAGCCGCGCCGACTTCCGCTACGACGACACCGAGGGCGAGCCGGGCCGGCTCTACCTCCTCGAGGTCAACACCCAACCCGGCATGACGCCGCTCAGCCTGGTTCCCGAACAGGCCGCCCATCTCGGCATGTCCTTCGCCGAGCTGTGCAGCTGGATGGTGGAGAACGCTTCATGCGATGGCTGACCCTGGAAGCCTGGCGCAAGAAGCCGGCCAAGCGCAAGCGCGCCAAGAAGGGCCGCAGATGGCGTCCCGGCAAGCGTTCGGCGATTGGCTTCGCCGCTGCGGTCGCGCTCACCGGCATCGCCGGGCTCGGCGTCTCGGGCTGGTTCGGCCGGCAGGTCGAGCGCGCGGTCCAGGGCGCCTACGCCATGACGGCCGAGGCCGGACTGGCGGTGCAGGACGTTCTGGTCGTCGGGCGCGCGCGCACCGACAGAGACGAAATCCTGGGCGCGCTCGGAGTCGAGCGCGGCGCCCCGATCCTGGCCTTCGATCCCCACGCCGCCAAGGCGCGGCTGGAGAAGCTGCCCTGGGTCCGGCAGGTGATCGTGGAACGCCGGCTGCCCGGCCTGCTCTTCGTAGAGCTGCAGGAACGCGAACCCATGGCGATCTGGCAGCTCAAGGGCAAGCTCGCCGTAATCGACCGCGAGGGCAACGTGATTGCCGGCGCCAAGGTCTCGCGTTTCGCCGAGCTGCCGCTGGTGGTCGGCGAGGACGCGCCCGAGCACGCCGCCGACCTGCTGCACATCATCGAGAGCGAGCCCGACCTGTTCGGCCTCGTGAAGGCCGCGATCCGGGTCGGCGGGCGGCGCTGGAACCTGCGTTTGCGCGGCGGCATCGACGTGGCGCTGCCCGAGGCCGACAGCGCCGCCGCCTGGGCGCAGCTGGCCGGGATCGAGCGCTCGCAGGGCCTGCTGAAGCGCGACGTTTCCATGATCGACCTGAGGCTGCCCGACCGGCTGATCGTCCGCACCTCGCCGGACGTGACGCCGCGGCGGCGGCCCAGCGAATTAGGCGAGGACACCTAGAGGCAAGAGAGGGACATGAGATTCGGGGGCATCTTCGGGGGCAGCGCATGAGAGGCGGTCTCGCGCCGACCAGGAACGGCATCGTCGCCGCGCTCGACGTCGGCAGCAGCAAGGTCTGCTGCCTGATCGCCAAGCTCGTCGAGGGGCGCGCGCCGGCCGTGATCGGCATCGGTCAGCAGGCGAGCCGCGGCGTACGCGGCGGCGCGGTGATCGATATGGAGGCCACCGAGACGGCGGTGGTCAACGCGGTGCACGCCGCCGAGCAGATGGCCGGCCAGACCATCGACCGCGCGGTCGTCAGCCTCGCGGGCGGCGAGCCCGGTTCCTCCTCGGTCGACGTCGAGGTCTCGATCTCCGGTCACGCCGTGGGCGACAGCGACCTGCGCCGCGCGCTCGAGCAAGGCCATCACAGCGGCACGCTGAACGGGCGCAACGGCCACGCCCGCCAGCTGGTTCACTCGATCCCCATCGGCTATCACATCGACGGCAACCGCGGCATCCGCGATCCGCGCGGCATGTTCGGCGAGCGGCTCGGCGTCAGCATCCATTTCGTGACCGCCGCGACCGGTGCGGTGCGCAATCTGGTCACCTGCATCGAGCGCTGCCATCTCGATCCGGCGGCGCTCGTGGTCGCGCCCTATGCTTCGGGCCTGTCCTCGCTGGTCGACGACGAGCTGGAGCTGGGCGTCACCCTGATCGACATGGGCGGCGGCACGACGACCATCGCCGTGTTCCTCGAGGGCAGCGTGATCTACACCGACGTGATCCGGGTCGGCGGTATCCACGTCACCAACGACATCGCGCGCGGCCTTTCGACGCCGCTGGGCCACGCCGAGCGGATCAAGACGCTCTACGGCCACGCCATGGCGTCGACGGCCGACGAGCGCGAGATCATCGAGGTGCCGCAGGTCGGCGAGGACGAAACCCAGCCGCAGCAGATCCCCCGCTCCCTTCTGGTCGGGATCATTCAGCCGCGGCTCGAGGAAACCTTCGAACTGGTGCGCTCCCGCCTCGAGGCGAGCGGCTTCGCCAACGTGGCGGGCCGCCGCGTCGTGCTGACCGGGGGCGCCAGCCAGCTCGCCGGACTGCGCGAGTTGGCGGGCCTTCTTCTCGACAAGCAGATCCGCATCGGCCGGCCCATACGGGTCGGCGGCCTCGCCGAGTCCACCTCGGGTCCGGCCTATGCGACCTGCGCGGGACTTCTGACTTACGCCGCCAGCATGGCGGCCAATCCGCACCGGCCCAGGCCGGAAGCGGCAGAGCCGAGCGGCCTTGCCGGTCGAATCGGCCATTGGTTTCGCGAGCACCTCTAAGGGGGGGTGCCTTACCGGACGCCTCGGCCGTATCGAGGCAATCGGCCGGTCCGTCCGGCAATTTGGTCGAAGAGTGCTATTTGGAGGCGAGTATGACCCTGAACCTCACGATGCCAGCGATGGAACCACAGCTCGCGCCTCGGATCACGGTGATCGGGGTGGGCGGCGCTGGTGGCAATGCCGTCAACAACATGATCCAGGCCAACCTGGAAGGTGCGGAGTTCCTGCTCATGAACACCGACGCCCAGGCTCTGGCCCAGTCGATCTGCGACCGCCGACTCCAGCTCGGCCGCAACATCACCCAGGGCCTGGGCGCCGGCTCACGGCCCGACATCGGCCGCGCCGCGGCCGAGGAGGCGCTCGACGAGATCCAGGGGCAGCTCGAAGGCTCCAACATGGTCTTCGTCACCGCCGGCCTGGGCGGCGGCACCGGCACCGGCGCGGCACCGGTGATCGCGCAGGCCGCGCGCGAGGCGGGCATCCTGACCGTCGGCGTGGTGACCAAGCCGTTCCACTTCGAAGGCGTGCACCGCATGCGGATCGCCGAGGCGGGCTTGAGCGAGCTGCAGCAGTACGTCGACACGCTGATCATCATCCCGAACCAGAACCTGTTCCGCGTGGCCAACGAGAAGACCACCTTCGCCGACGCCTTCAAGATGGCCGACGACGTGCTCTACTGCGGCGTGCGCGGCGTGACCGACCTGATGGTCATGCCGGGTTTGATCAATCTCGACTTCGCCGACATCCGCGCGGTCATGACCGAGATGGGCAAGGCCATGATGGGCACCGGCGAGGCCGAGGGCGAGCAGCGCTCCGTCGCCGCGGCCGAAGCGGCGATCTCCAACCCTCTGTTGGACGACGTCTCCATGAAGGGCGCGCGCGGCGTGCTGATCAACATCACCGGCGGGCCGGACCTGACGCTCTTCGAGGTCGACGAAGCGGCCAACCGGATTCGCGACGAGGTCGATCCCGAGGCCAACATCATCTTCGGCTCGACCTACGATGCGCAGCTCGAAGGCCGCATGCGGGTGTCCGTCGTGGCCACCGGCATCGACGTCGACGAGGCCGTCTCGCCGCGGCCGATCACCCTCAGCCTGGTGCACGACCGCACGCACACGGCCGCCCGGAAGCTCGAGCCGGCCGCGCCGGAGGCCGGCGAGACGACCGCCGCGGCGCCCGAGGCGCAAGATCCGGCGGCGCAGCCAGCGTGCGCGCCGCAGGAAGCCGAGCCCATGGCCGAGACTGAGGTCGAAGAAGAGGTCGGGGCCGGGCTCGAGGCCGAAGCCGCGCCCGCCGCGCCGCCGCCCATGGACAACGCGGAGCCGATGGCCGCGATGCAGCCCGCCGAGCAGGTCGAGGCGGTCGAGGCGAGCCTCGCCGAGACGCCTCTCGAGGCCGAAGACGAGGCACAGCCGGCCAGCGAGGAGCCGGAGCCGGAAGCCATCGAGGCGACGGTGGAGCAAACCGAGCGGCTGGCCGCCGCCGGCGACAGCTTCATCCCGCCACCGCCGGTCCAGCCCGAGGCGCCGCCCCGCCGGGTCGTCGAGCGCAGCACGAGCCCCGAGCCCTTCGCCGCGGCCGCCGTCGCAAACGGCACCCGGGACCCGATCGATCGTGCCCCGAGCGCCCCAGCGGGGAAAAAGCAGCGCGGACTCTTCGCCCGGATGACCGAGGCAGCCCGGCGCATGCAGGGCGACGAGCGGACCGCGCCGGCGGCCGCCGAAGCGCCCCCAAGCGGCGCCGCGTCCGGAGCCGCCCGCAGCCAGACCGCTTATCCGACGGAACCCTCGCTGCAGCGCCCGTTGTCGCCGCCCGAAGCCGCCGCTCCCGCACGGGTCACGCCGCCTGCGCCGCCCGCCAGGCCGACCAGCGAAACCCCGGCCCCGGCCGCCGCGCCGGCCAGTCAGCCGCGGCTTTCCGGGCTCGAGGCCGCGGCGCCCGCGGGTTCGGCCTCGGCAGAGGACGATCTGCTGGACATCCCGGCGTTCTTGCGCCGGCAGGCGAACTGAGCCCGCGCCCGGTCGAAAGACCGGGCCGGGTCCGCCATCAAGTCGGGGAGCGGGGCCGTAATATACTGTAACAAAGAGTGATTTGAGGTGGCCCCGAAACCCGACCTAGATTTCAGCGTGGTCGTACCGAGTCGCGGACCTTGAGCCAAAGACGATTCAGGTCCGGCCACGCCAAGGCTCGAAAGCCGTTCGTCAGAGGCGGCACCGAGTATCGACAAGGAGGCCGGATCGGCATTGTAGGGAAAAGCTGGACCGGACCGATAGGTCGAAGCGCGAGAGGGATTGAGAATGCAGAAATACCGTGGGGGCAATACCGAGGTGATTCGTCAGAGGACGCTGAAGAACCCGATCCACTGTTCGGGGGTCGGCGTTCATTCCGGCGACAAAGTCTCGATGGCCCTCCTGCCGGCGCCGCCGGACACGGGGATCGTGCTGCGCCGCACCGATATCGCCGGGGGCGGCCAGGAGATCACCGCGTCCTGGGACAACGCCGTCGAGACTCCGCTTTGCACGACGATCGCGCATAGGAGCGGCGTCAAGATCGCGACGGTCGAACATCTGATGGCGGCCTTCTACGGCTGCTCGATCGACAACGCCGTGGTCGAGATCGGCGGCAGCGAAGTGCCGATCATGGACGGCAGTTCCGCGCCCTTCGTTTTCCTGATCGAGTGCGCCGGCACGGTGGAGCAGGATGCGCCCCGCCGCGCGCTGCGCATTCTCAAGCGGGTTGCGCTCGAGGAGCCGCACCGCTCGGCTTCCCTGTCGCCCGGCGGCCCGCTCACGGTGCATTTCGAGATCGACTTCGAGAGCACCGCGATCGCCCGCCAGAAGTGGTCGACACAGGTCAGCAACCAGACCTTCAAGCGCGAGGTCGCGCGGGCGCGCACTTTCGGCTTCCTGCACGAGGTCGATCAGCTCCGCGCCATGGGCTTCGCGCGCGGCGGTTCGCTCGACAACGCCATCGTGATCAGCGGCGACCGGATCCTGAACGACGGCGGTCTCCGTTTCGACAACGAGTTCGTGCGCCACAAGGTGCTCGACTCGATCGGCGACCTCTATCTGCTGGGCGCCCCGATCCTGGGGCATTTCCACGGGGTTCGCGCCGGCCACAGCCTGACGCTGCGCTTGATCAAACAGCTCATGGCCGACGAAAGCGCCTGGGAACTGGTCGCGCTGACCGAAGAGATGTACCGCCCGCGGTCGGAGGCCGTCGGCGCCACCGTGCCGCCGGTGCGCGCGGTCGCAGCCCAGGCCTGATCGCGGAATTCCAACCTTTGGAACCCTCCCGGCGGCGCCTGTCCGGCAGGCGCCGCTTCTTGTTTTGCGCCGCTTGAGGGCGGGGCGCCCGATCCTTATAGTCTCCCCTCGATCTATCGAACGGACCAAGGACTCGGGATATTGAGGGGCGGCACCTCCATGCGCGTCTTCCGATCTGCTCGTCTGGCCGCGCGCCTCGCGGCGGCGGCGCTTCTGGTGTCGGCGATCGCGGCCTGCGAGACCGGCAATGACGACGAGGCACTGATCGAGCCCGAGCGCCCGGTGGAAGAGCTCTACAACGAAGCCATGGACCGGATGCTGGTCGGCGAGTACGTGCAGTCGGCCAAGTTGTTCGACGAGGTCGAGCGCCAGCACCCCTACTCGCAGTGGGCCTCGAAGGCGCAGATCATGGCCGCCTTCGCCCACTACCAGAGCAACGGCTACGACGACGCCATCAACGCGCTGGACCGCTTCATCCAGCTCCATCCCGGCAACAAGTACATCAGCTATGCCTATTACCTGAAGGCGATCAGCTACTACGAGCAGATCTCCGACGTCGGCCGCGACCAGCAGATGACCGAGCTGGCGCTCACTTCGCTCGACGAGGTGGTGCGCCGCTTCCCCGAGAGCAAATACGCCCGGGACGCCTCGCTGAAGATCGACCTGGCGCTCGATCACCTGGCCGGCAAGCACATGGAGATCGGCCGCTACTACCAGGGTCAGTACGAGTTCCTGGCGGCCATCAACCGCTTCAGGGTCGTGGTGGACCGTTACCAGACGACAACGCACGTGCCCGAAGCCCTGCACCGGCTCGTCGAATGCTACCTCTCCATAGGGATCTATAACGAAGCCAAGGCCACGGCGGCGGTGCTCGGGTACAACTTCCCGGGCAGCCAGTGGTATTCCGACAGCTACGCGCTTCTGGTCGAGGAAGATCTCGAGCCCGAACCGCAGGAAGGCTCCTGGATCGATTCCGTCTTCTGAGGCGGCGATGCTGGCCTCCCTCTCGATCCGAGACATCGTCCTCATCGATCGGCTGGACCTGAGCTTCGAAGACGCGCTCTGCGTGCTGACCGGCGAGACCGGGGCCGGCAAGTCGATCCTGCTCGACGCCCTGGGCCTGGCGATCGGCAACCGGGCGGACCAGCGGCTGATCCGCCCCGGCGCCGGCAACGCCAGCGTCAGCGCCGCTTTCGACGTCCCGGCCGAGCACCCAGCCTGGGCCCTGCTGGACGAGCACGGGCTCGGCGCCGGCGAGGCCAGCTTGGTGCTGCGCCGCGTCCTGAGCGCCGACGGGCGCAGCCGCGCCTTCATCAACGACCAGCCCGTCAGCGTCGCCCTGCTGCGCGCCCTGGGCGACAGCCTGATCGAAATCGAAGGCCAGTTCGAGGAGCGCGGCCTGCTCGATCCGGCGACCCACCGCAAGCTCTTGGACGCCTACGCCGGTCTCGGCGCGACCACGGCCGAGGTCGCCGGGCTCTGGGCGGACTGGCGCCGGGCGGCCGAGGAACAGGAGCGCGCGGCCCAGGAGCTGGCCGGCGCGCGCGAGAACCGGGACTACCTGAGCCACGCCGTGGCCGAGCTCGACGCGCTCGACCCCCAGCCCGGCGAGCACGCGGCGCTCGGCGAGGAACGCAGCTTCCTGATGCACGGCGAGAAGCTGGCCGAGGCGCTCAACGCGGCGGAACGGGAGCTGGCCGGCGGCGACGGCGGCGCGCAGAGCGCCCTCGGCGCGGCCCGGCGCGGCCTGGAGCGCGCCGCGGAGCTGGCGGGCGGCCGCCTCGATCCGCTGCTCGGGCCGCTCGACCGGGCGGCCGCGGAGACCGAGGAGGCGCTGGCCGCCCTGCACAGCCTGGCCAGCGATCTGGACTTCGAGCCCGGCCGGCTGGAACGGGTCGAGGAACGCTTTTTCGCGCTCGGCGATCTGGCCCGCAAGCACGGCGTCGAGGTCGACGCTTTGGCCGAGGTACGGCGCGAGCTGGCCGCCCGGCTCGAGGCGGTCGAGGGCGGCGCCGACCGTCTCGCCGAGCTCGAGCGGACCGTCGCGGCGGCGCGCGCGGCCTACCTGGCCGCCGCCGAGCAATTGAGCGAGGGGCGCGGCGACGCGGCCCACGACCTCGACTCCGCGATCGGCGCGGAGCTGCGGCCGCTCAAGCTGGACAAGGCGCGCTTCCGCACCCGTGTCGAACGTCTGCCCGAGACCGGCTGGGGCGCCCACGGCCTCGACCGGGTCGCCTTCGAGGTCAGCACCGTGCCCGGAGCCGAGCCCGGACCGCTGGGCCGGATCGCCTCCGGCGGCGAGCTGTCGCGGATCCTGCTCGCCCTCAAGGTCGTGCTGGCGGCTGTGGGTCCCCGGCGCGCCCTGGTGTTCGACGAAGTGGACAGCGGCGTCGGCGGCCAGACCGCCCACGCCGTCGGCGAGCGGCTCGAGCGGCTGGGCCGCGACCGGCAGGTCCTGGTGGTCACCCACAGCCCGCAGGTCGCCGCCCGCGGGCTGCATCACTGGCGGGTCCACAAGCGGGCGGCCGAGCGCGGCGGCGGCGCCCTCACCACCCGGGTCGTGCAGCTCGCCGCCGAGGAGCGGCGCGAGGAGCTGGCCCGCATGATCTCGGGCGCCGAGATCACCGACGAGGCCCGGGCCGCGGCCGCGCGCCTCTTGGGCGCCGCGTGAGGGGAGCGTTCCAGAGGTGAGCAAGGGCCGCGCGGAGATCGCCGCCGAGAAGATGACCCGCGGCCAGGCCGCGGCCGAGCTCGCGCGTCTGGCCGAGGTCATCGCGCACCACGACCGGCTCTATTACCTGGACGCGCAGCCGGAGGTCTCCGACGCCGACTACGACGCGCTCAGGCAGCGCAACGAGGCCATCGAGGCGCGCTTTCCCGATCTGATCCGGCCGGACAGCCCGTCGCGCCGGGTCGGCGCGCCGCCCGGCGCCGGCTTCGCCAAGGTCGAGCACAGCGTGCCCATGCTGTCGCTCTCCAACAGCTTCAGCGAGGAGGAGGTGGCCGAGTTCCTGGCCCGCATCCGACGCTTCCTCGGGCTCGCGGCGGACGCCGGGATCGAAATCCTGGCCGAGGCCAAGATCGACGGCCTGTCCTGTGCGCTGCGCTACGAGGACGTCCTCGAGGGTGCGCACGTTGGCGGTGATGTCTTCGCCAGTGCTGCCGTCGCCGCGCGTCGCGCCGCGCACCAGCCGGCCGTCCTCGTAGCGCAGCGCACAGGACAGGCCGTCGATCTTGGCCTCAGCCAGGATGTCGATCCCGGCCTCCGCCGCGAGCCCGAGGAAGCGCCGGATGCGGGCCAGGAACTCGGCCACCTCCTCCTCGCTGAAGCTGTTCGACAGCGACAGCATGGGCACGCTGT
>JAAUYJ010105986.1_pt1 | contig 19811 bp, 11 predicted proteins | sample 7278031 | NCBI WGS metagenome assembly JAAUYJ01 (sample SAMN14350222, study PRJNA611818) | marine sediment metagenome | isolation source: surface marine sediment (1.8m) | place: French Polynesia: Moorea | collected 2018-08 | reverse complement strand
AGTAATGTATGGATGTCGTATACTAAATGATTGGTGAGAAAAAATGTAGGGGATTGGTCTCCTTTCCCCAAGCCAAAAAGGGATTGGGAAACCAAACCCCTACGACAAAATATTACAACCTAATTTAGGATTACTAAAGGAGAAGCTTTAAACTTTAATTTTTCGGTAAAACAGGATTTGAATATTATTTTTAAAGATAGTAATGTATGGATGTCGTAGAATTTGTTGAACGTTCTATCGGACGTTGGCGATCGCAACGTAGTGGCCACAATTTAGCATTTAGTCATTTTGAGGAAGTTCGCTCCACAATAGATATTGTTTCTTTACCAATAAATGCTCCAGAAGTAATAGAATTATGTAAGTCTAATGAAGTAGATATTGGTAATGCTGTTTCTCCTTTTCAAATGAGTTGGGAAGGAGAATCAGATTGGGATGAAAATGAAACTCTAGAAGGTAGTTGTGTTTTAGTACCAATACCTGACAAAGATAATCTCAAAAAAGGAAAATTATTACGTTCCCAAGGGTATGCAGAGACTATTCCTGCTGCGGGAGAATATTATATTACTGAAGATGGCACTTTTATTCTACATACAGAATATGACCGTGCTGCTGCTGAAGAAAAAATTTGGTTTGGTACTCCTAATGTTAGGTTTAGAGTATCGTTGATTAAAACGAGTGATGGTAATGGTGTATTAACTGCTTCTTTTTCATCAGAAATTCGTTCTTTATCAACTGAATAAAAATCATCAGAAATTCGTTCTTGATCAACTGAGGAAAAATCATCAGAAATCAGTTCTTGATCAACTGAGGAAATTCGTTCTTTATCAACTGAATAAAAATCATCAGAAGTCAGTTCTTGATCAACTGAGGAAAAATCATCAGAAATCAGTTCTTGATCAACTGAGGAAAAATCATCAGAAGTAAGTTCTGTGTCAAATGAGGAAAAATCAGAAATTCCTTCTTTGCTAACTGAGGAAAAATCATCAGAAGTAAGTGAGATTAAGTAAGATAAAAAATAAATATTATTGCTTATACTCAACCGCCGAAAATTTCGACTTATAAACTGAAAAAGTTTTGGATAACAAAAGGGAAAATATTAATATTTCCCAAGAAGAGTGAGATATATGATATTTTCTGTTTTCTCTGAGTAAGTTTCTGAATATTACCTAATAATGAATTATTAATTATTATTAATTAAATATAGCAATCAGGAATTCCGTTGTGAGAATTGAAGTATTCCTTAAAGTATAGAATATAGCAGTTATCTTATAATATATAGATAGATTTTTTCTTTGTTCCCACCTTCTGTGTTCCCACCTTCTGTGTTCCCTAAAAATATCCAATATCTCACAACTCAAACCATATTGCTATATCTTAGTTCAAAGCATCCCCCTTATGGAAAAAAAAGAAATAATATTTCCTGATACATATCTAATGGTTTGACATGAGGTAATTATCCATTATCCATTAATATTTGACAGGCAAGATGCCTATTCTATAAAGCTTTTATACTTGGAATCTGCTATATATCTCACTAATTTAACCAAAAATAAGGTATATGACTATTTACCAAATAGAAAATAATACAAAAAAATCTGATAATACTAATATAATTACTCTAGCTAATTGGATGGCAGGAGAATTTAGTAATCAAAAACAATCCTTGGAAAATCCAACTCTTTATGCTCATATTCATGTTTTTTTCCGACCTTTGCCAGATAATTTTTTTCCTGGTATAGGTTTTTATTCAGAGCAAGTTTATGATTATGATCTCTGGAGTCCATATCGTCAGGGAGTACATCAACTGATAGATAAAGGCGATTATATTTATATAGAAAACTACAAACTTAAAGACCCTATTCTCTATGCTGGTGCAGCAAGAGAATTAGACATTTTACATACTATTACTCCAGAAAATATAGAACGTCGTTATAACTGTTCCATGGTTTTTCAACGAGACGGAGATAAATTTTTAGGGAGTGTTGAACCGGGAAATAAATGTTTAATTCATAAAAGAGGATGTGAGACTTATCTAGTTAGTAAAGTAGAGTTAACTGAAAATACTTGGGTTAGCTCAGATAAGGGTATGGATATTAATACACATAAACAAATATGGGGTTCAGCAGCAGGAGATTTAAAGTTTGAAAAACAAACAAGTTTTGCTGATGAGTTACCGAATATAAATAATTAGTTAGACAAAATTATTTGTATATTTACTATTGAGTTATGTTTTGATTTTTTATCAGCTTTTTGGGTAATCTTGACAAATGGATAATGGATAATTGCTAATTAATCAATCCTGTTTTATTGCCTCTCCTAATAGGATAAAAAAATAGGATAAAAAAAGAGCTAGGAAATTTCCTTATCTTCAATTTCGTTAAGGTTTTATATGAGGTCATTATCCATTATTCATTATCCATTATCAATTAATGAACGACCCAAAATCTATAGTTAATTTTGTCTAGATACTTTAAAGATTAAAGGTAGTAACCATCAAATAGTCTTGAGGGAGTGCTCAAATAAAATGTTACCACCAATAGCAGAAAAGAAATTGCAGGGTTGGATTAGAAGTCGTCATATAATTTGCTCAGGAAATTTTTTTTTATTTGAAACTGTAGAATATTCTACTATTGATAGATTCACAGAATGTGTTAAAACATTGGGTGGGAGCTTGATATCTGTCAAACCTATTAAAAAAATTTGGATTGGTAATCATAGAAAAGTAGTTCTTTATCAAGCAAAAGCAAGTCTCCATACACCTCACCATGATTTAAAACAATATTGGGTGAAGTATGGTGGTTTTTATACCAGGTTTGATGAACGGGGTTGATCGGGTTTTAAGTAGTAGGTTTTAGGAATATATTTGATACTAAATCTGGTTACCAAAAACCATTTTAAAATATCGACAGCGCAATAACAAACAAAAACTTTTTTGATAACTATATTTTCATAACTAATTTATCCAAACTCTGAAAAAGTGGGGAAATATGTAGCAAAAATTTTAGTATTTCATATATTTCAGATCTAAAACTCTATGACTTTTAGTCTAAAGTTCCTGAAGTTTTTTTATTATTCTAATTCACTTTAAAGATGTCATTTGAGTTATCAGTTCTCATACCAAGCGTGAAAAAAGAATCTTACGAATAGTAAGGGGGATAAAAATATTTTTATATTTTTTAGAAGATTTACCTTTGACAAAAAAGATAATTTACGATCTAAAACATGGTATTAAAGCCATTCATTATTACTCCTGACTTCTGACTCCTGACTCCTAAAAAATTCCCTAAATTTGTAGCAAACATTTATCAAAATGGTATCAGTTATGAGTACCTTGGGCTGTTTGCGCAGCATTCCGTAGGAAAGCATAGGGATTGAAATACTAAAGTTTACCAAATAATTATAGCGGTTTTAATTAACATAGAAGACAGCTATCAGGTCTATAATTATTAAACTTTCAAAATGCTTATATTTTGTCTGTAGTCTACCTTTGTGAAAACCCCTATAATTATTAATTACTAATTACTAATTACTAATTATTCAGCTTTATTAGCAAACCCTTTTAAACGAAAAAAAGTGCTAGGATATTTCCTTATATTCAATCTTTTCGGTTTTAACCAGAGGTAATTATAAATTAATTAATTAATTAATTAATTAATTAATTTTTTCATCCCCTGAAAAGGAGCGACTTGAGACCTTATTTTTGGGTCAGAAATAGTTTGAAATTTGAAAGGTAAAATAATTTCTGGAAATTTAGATAAAATCGTCTTGCTTGCTTCCTTTCGAGAATAAAGTTATTCCATTTGTATTGGGAAAAAATCCTAGTTTAGTAGGGGTTTGATAACCAAATCCCTACAGTCTTGAATTCTACCAATAGTAAAGGATTTGATATTACTGAGCAAGTCAAAGTTTTGAGCCTATAAAATATTACTTTTAACTTTGAACTTTTGACTTCCTCGAAACAGTATCAGTTTCTACCTTTGGTTTTGGTATTGAATTAAGAACAATTACTTAAATAGTAGCTTAATCAGAACAAAATAAGTATGGCTTGGTGAAAAAGTCTTTTAGTAGGGGTAGGAGACAGGAGTTAGGGGAATTTAGAGGAGGTAGGAGTAAGAATTATCTCAAGATTGTTCTGGCCAACTATGCGCCTAAAATACGCTCCTTTTTGAGCATTAAGAGCTGAAACAGGCGGACTTTTTTCGATTCCCAAAAGGCTAAAATCTTTATCTGTCAATTCTTTCAGATTTAATCAGTCAGCCCTAAGTATCCTACTAGACTGTTTCATCTTAAATTTTGTAAGCATTCAAGCATTTTTATAGATGTAGGTTGGGTTGAGGGACGTTAGCGCAGATTATCCGTAGGATAAGGATCAACCCAACAACAATCTTTTTCCAGTAGGGACGTTGCATACAACTACGGTACTCTAATGAATTATTTTAGCTGAAACTGTCCACCACGAGGTATATCGGAATACCTTAATTAATTAAGGAATACCATTAAAGGGTATACTAGAAAAAGTATGGTGGCCAAGGAGAATGCTAATGCCAAAAAAACGTGGTAGTGCCACCTCTTATACAGAAAGTAAGGTTAAAGTAGGCGTGTCTCTTACTCCCACTAGCGCTGAGAAGCTAAAGGAGATAGCAAAAGAACTTGGTTTATCAAGGTCTGAGCTAGTTGAGCGTATCGCCAGAGGAGACCTTGCGGTTTTGAGAGAGGCGGCACAAATAACAGCAAGTTTGAATAATCAGTCGGATACTGTCAACAATGGTCTGAGCAAAAATGAGTTATCTGAGACCGAAGTAGATGTTGTCACAGTTCCCGAACCATTAAGCGAGTCTGTAGAAGCACAAACTCAATTATCGGAAAGTTATCAGACTTTACAGCAAGAGTTGGAATCTCAGATGGCACAGGTAAAGGATTTGGAAAATCAAATGGATGCCATGGTGTCAAGAGAAAGTTATGAAACTTTACAAAAACAATTAGAAGAAGAGAAAAAGGTAATTGCAGGTTCTCAGGAAAAAGTAGCTCAACTCCAGGAACTAGAAGAGAAAGTAGCTTCTATGGTGTCCCAGGAAGTATACAAAACTTTGGAGCAAGACTCTCTTGAGCAAAAGGTACAACTAGAATTGTTGGAAGAGCAAGTCGCTTCGATGGTGTCCAAAGAAATTCACGATTCTTTGCAGCACCAGTCACAACAGCAACAAACTCAACTTAAGGAACTAGAAGTACAAGTAGCTTCCATGGTTTCCCAGGAAGTATACGAAACTTTGCAGCAAGAGTCTCTTGAGCAAAAGGTACAACTAGAAAAGTTAGAAGAGCAAGTTGCTTCGATGGTGTCCAAAGAAGTTCACGATTCTTTGCAGCACCAGTCACAACAGCAACAAACTCAACTCCAGCAACTAGAAGAGCAAGTAGCTTCGATGGTGTCCCAGGAAGTATACAAAACTTTGGAGCAAGAGTCTGTTGAGCAAAAGGTACAACTAGAACTCTTAGAAGAGCAAGTAGCTTCTATGGTGTCCCAGGAAGTATACAAAACTTTAGAGCAAGAGTCTGTTGAGCAAAAAGTACAATTGGAACTGTTAGAAGAGCAAGTAGCTTCGATGGTGTCCAAAGAAATTCACGATTCTTTGCAGCACCAGTCACAACAGCAACAAACTCAACTCCAGGAACTAGAAGTACAAGTAGCTTCTATGGTATTGCGGGAAAGTTATGATACTTTGCAACTTCAGTCAGAAAAACAACAAGATAAGTTGCAAGAGTTAGAAAAGCAAGTTGCGACAATGGTCTCAAGAGAAAGTTATGAGACTTTACAAAAACACTCAGAAGAGCAAAAGGCTGAGTTGGAAACTTTCCAATCACAAGCTGATTTAATTGTATCCAAAGAAAATTATGAAGCTTTGCAGCATCAGTTAAAAGAACAACTAAATAAGTTACAACATCTGGAATCTATAGTTGGTTCAATGATACCACAGGAAACTTATGAAGCCTTAGAAAAAGAGTCAGAATTTCAAAAACAAATAATTGCAGATTACCAAAATAAACTGACTCAATTACAACAAAAATATCACCACCAATCTGAAACAATAGAGGCTTCACAAAAACAAATTTCTGAGTTACAAACTCCAGCAATGATTGCAGAACATTATATTCTTAATAAGTGGCAATATCGGACTTTTTCTAGATAAAGTTAAAGTTCAAGAAAATTGATGATTTTGAGTAAATGCAGCAATGTTAAATTTTCAGTTTTGAAAATTTAGAATAAAGCAGGGATCAGCATTTAATTATTGTTCCGAAAGCGACAAAATCTCTCCGCTAATTGATGAATTTCAAGAGCAATTTTTCTATCATCCATTAAAATGTTAAGAGCGGAGAGAACATGAGTCGCGTTTTTGCATATTTTCCTTAGATTCAATGTTGTATTAATGCCATTTATTTGGAAAATTTAATAGATAAGTTGAGTGATTAAATAACTGAATTTTTGATGTATTTTAAATGAAAGAAAAATTATAGTCATTTTAAATAAGTTAAATAAGGATGAAACATTGTGTTGCCTGAAACCCTATTAATTAATGACTAGGCAAAGAAATACTCGTTCTAGTCTGATTAAAAATGACTATAAGCCTTAGATTGGTGATGATTAACGAAGTCAGAAGTTGTTTTTGTAAAGGGGATTTAGGCTCTGCTCTAAAAACATTTAGTCTGAAAATAGGGTTTTAGACTAAATGTTTTGATAAATACTTAAGAGCTGTAAATCAATAGAAAAAACAAAGATAAAAAATGTTAAATAAGGAATGGTAGAAAGTTATAGGTATTGATTGCTAAATTATGAATGATTACTTTAATTAATTGATGATGGATAATGAATAATAGAGAATCACCTATGGTTAAAATAGATAGGATTGAAGATCAGGAAATATCCTAGCACTTTTTTTATATTGAAATAGAATGCTTTAAACAGAATTGATTAATTATCAATTATCCATTCGTAACTATTTAATCAGATAGCTCATCTACCCGACTCCTGACTTATAATAATTTATAGGAAACATTGATAAAATTGCTATAATACTAATTGGATGTGATCCTGCACAGAATTATGAATTAATTAACTTGCCTGTATTTATTTAAGTCAACTATGATGAAAATTTTATTCTATTCAACTTCATACTTAATTGGATATTATATCATTTCCGGTTGAACAGTTATAAATAAACTACTTAGGAGTCAGAATTCAGAATCCAGAATTCAGGAGGGAAGAAAGAACAAAAGAAGAAGAAAGTTTTTTGATCACGTTCTTACCCGGACATGATATTAGAGCAAAAATCTATTAATTAAAAAAAAGATAATTTATCATATATTTTATAGCGCTTATTTGTCTAGTATGGTAAGAAATATATCCCTTCTAAGAGAGTGAATGTACAAGCTAAAGATTAAAGCAACTAGATTGGTTAATCTGAGGTATGTTAGGTTGGTTGCGAGGGAAAATTAAAAGTTGGCGATCGCCAATAAGTAGTAAGCATTCAGCTATTAGCAGTAAGCTTTTCCTAGGTCATGCTATGCTTACCAGCAATAAAAATGAACGATGTAGCTACATAGACTTTTTAGGTTAGACTGATGGACTTTTACAGTAACTTTTAATTCTGGGAAATCTCCCTTATTAGTTTTTTCTCTTTTAAAGGTAATGAAGCTGATAGCTGAGAGCTGAAAGCTGAATGCTTACAATAAGTATTGCCGTTGTTTCCTACCCTGCGCCTAATTTAATTTTTCTTTAAAAAACCGCCTCTAAATATCTGTGAAAAAGGATAAATTGAGGCTTAAAAGTGTACTTTGCTATCCTGAAAACTACTGTAAATTATTATTTATTAAGGTAAAGGAATGACTGCCAAAATAATTATAGAAAATCTAATTAAAATTTACGGCAAAAAACATCTTGCGGCTCTTAAATTATTTCGGGATGGAAAAACAAGAGACGAGATATTACAGTCTACAGGTAATGTTTTGGGATTAGCTGATGTATCTCTTGAGATTGGTAAAGGGGAATTATTTGTGGTAATGGGGTTATCCGGTTCGGGAAAATCTACCCTAGTTCGCTGCATTAATCGTCTCATTCATCCTACAAGCGGACATATTTATATTGATGGTGAAGATGTTGCTCATGCTGATGAGAAACGAATGCGAGAAATACGACTGAATAAAGTTTCGATGGTATTTCAGCGCTTTGGGTTATTTCCTCACAAAACAGTAGCAGAAAATGTAGAGTATGGATTAAAGGTACGGGGGGTAGAAGGAACTCATCGTCGTCACAAAGCTTTGGAAACATTAGAGGTTGTGGGTTTAGAGAAATGGGCAAATTATAAACCTACTTCTTTGAGTGGGGGGATGCAGCAACGGGTTGGTTTAGCTCGTGCTTTAGCTACGGATGCAGATATTTTATTGATGGATGAAGCTTTTAGCGCTCTTGACCCATTAACGAGGGGAGAGATGCAGGATGAATTATTGCGACTCCAGAAAGAATTGCATAAGACTATAGTGTTTATTAGCCACGATATGCAAGAAGGTTTGAAATTGGGCGATCGTATTGCTGTTATGAAAGATGGGGCAATTGTTCAATTGGGGACTCCTGAAGAATTGGTTATTAATCCTAAAAATGATTATATTAGGGGTTTTACTGAAGAGGTGAACTCAGCTCAGGTTATTACGGTAGGGTCGATTATTAGTAAAAGAGCTTCTCTGGTAGTTGGTGAGGATTCTGTTAATTCTGCTCTACAGCAAATGTTAAATTATAACCTCGAAGTTATCTATGTAGTTGATGAGTACAATAAACCTGTTGGTTTGGTGAAAAGACAACATTTGGAAGAGAGTCTTAAAGATGGGGAGGAGGATATTAGGGTGATTATGGAAACTGATTTTCCGATGGTTAATACTTCTAGTCGCCTAGAGAATATTTTTCACCTTTATAAACAAGGTTTTCCTCTAGCAGTTGTGAATGAGAAAAAAGAATTTAAAGGTATGGTAGAAGCAGTTGATGTACTTAAAAGTTTGGGTAAATCAAGTATAAAATTGGAGGAAAAGTAATAGTTAATGCTTATATTTTTTTAGAGAATATTTTTGATTTTACTTCGGCTAGAGGTGCTGATAATTGATAACTGAAATGACTTTTATAAACAAGGTTTTCCCCTAGCAGTTGTGAATGAGAAAAAAGAGTTTAAAGGTATGGTAGAAGCAGTTGGTGTAATTAAAAGTTTGGGTAAATCAAGTATGAAATTGGAGAAAAAGTAATAGTTAATACTTATATTTTTCTAGAGAATATTTTTGACTTTACTTCAGCTAGAGGTAGTGATAACTGATAACTGAAATGACCTTGCTCAACAAGGGTTTTCCCTAGCAGTGGTTAATCACAAAAAGGGCGGATATTAATTGTGAATAAAGCCAAAAATTTATTGCTTTTAGCGAAAAGGGAACAGGTATGGAGGGAATAGAAAAGAATTATTTTGGCAAGCAAATATTGAGATTTATCCCACAAAAAAGAACTTCAAGGTATGGTAGAAGCAGTTGATGTACTCACAAATTTGGGGCAACAAAATATAAATTGGGATAAAAGCAATAGTTAATACTTATATTTTTCTAGAGAACATTTTTGACTTTACTTCAGCTAGAGGTACTGATGATGGAAAACTGATAACTGATAACTGAAATAACCTTGATAAACAAGGGTTTCTCCTAGCATTTGTGAATGAGAAAAAAGAATTTAAAGGTATGGTAGAAGCAGTTGATGTACTTACAAGTTGGAGGCAAAAAAATAAAAATTTGGATCAAACCAATGGTTAATACTTATAGTTGTTTAGAGAAAATTTTTGACTTGATTCAGCTAGAGGTAATGATGATGGAAAACTGATAAGTGATAACTGAAATAACCTTGCTCAACAAGGGTTTCCCCTAGCATTTGTGAATCAGAAAAAAGAATTTAAAGGTATAGTAGAAGCAGTTGATGTACTTACAAGTTTGGGGAAAAAAATAAAAATTTGGAAAAAACCAATAGTTGATATTTATGGGTTATCTAGAGAAAATTTTTGACTTTCTTTAGCTAGAGGTACTGATAACTGAAATGACCTTGCTCAAAAACAGTTTCTCCAGGCAATAGTTAAACACAAAAAAAGAATTTAAAGGTATGGTAGAAGCAGGTAGATGTACTGACAAGTTTGGGGCAACAAAATATAAATTTGGATAAAACCAATCATTAGAGGAGGCAGTAAATTTTGTTTATTTTCGATTATTTATCTCACTACTTAATAGCTGAAACTCAAGGAGGATTAAACACTTTATTTAATCCCTTTCAATCTTATACTTTACCTCTAGACGAATGGGTTAACAATTTAGTTAACTTTCTAGTTGACAACTTTCGCCCTATATTTCAAGCTATCAGCTTACCTATTAGCGGAACTCTAGAAATAGTAAAATCGACTTTTCTAGCAATTCCACCTTTAGTTTTTCTCATAATTATTGCTCTGTTAGTCTGGCAATTAGCAGGTAGAAAAATAGCTATCTATAGTTTTATAGCTCTAATTATTATAGGTTTTTGTGGCGCTTGGGAAGAAGCAATGGTTTCCCTATCTTTAATACTTACTGCGGTAATCTTTTGTATGCTCGTAGGTATTCCTTTAGGTATTATATGTGCAGTTAGCGATCGCTTCAATAAAGTATTACGACCTCTGTTAGATGCGATGCAGACTCTTCCAACGTTTGTTTACTTAGTACCTGTAGTAATGTTGTTTGGAATTGGGGAAGTTTCTGGTATAATAGCAACTTTTGTTTTTGCAGTGCCACCTCTAATTCGTCTGACAAACTTGGGTATTAGGCAAGTATCCCCAGAAGCAGTAGAAGCTGCACTTGCTTTTGGTTCAACTCCCCAACAAGTTCTATTGGAAGTACAAATTCCTTTGGCTTTACCTACTATACTTGCTGGTACAAACCAAGCCATTTTATTAGCTTTATCAATGTCAGTTGTTACCTCAATGATTGGGGTCGAGGGATTAGGACAAATGGTATTGCAAGGTTTAGGACGTTTGAATGTTGGACTAGCTGCGGTAGGAGGATTAGGTATTGTATTAATTGCTGTAATGCTCGACCGTATTACTCAAGGTGTTAGTCAAGGTAGTATTCAGTCTTGGCAAGACCGTGGTCTGATAGGATTGTGGCGGTCTCGTAAGTTTTCCAAAAATCATGGAACAACTTTAGGGATAAGTATTGTACTTGCTTTGTTGGTTGGTGTGACCGGTTGGCAATTAATGTCTCAAACAAATATCAAGTCAACTGAAGCTTCATTACCAGGGAAAGGAATAGTAGTTCGTCCAACTTCTGGTTTAGAAACCTACGGTATATTTATCACAGAAATTGTGAATATTGGACTAGAAAAATTAGGTTATGAGGTAAAAAGTCAAAAGCAACTGAATGTTCCAGCGATGCACATTGCTGTTAGTAATGGAGATTTGGATTTTGCTGGAACCCATTGGGAAGCTGCTCACCAAGAATTTTTTGATAATAATGGTGGGGAAGAAAAGTTAGAAAGATTGGGAACTCTTATTTCTAATTCTACTATGGGTTATCAGATAGATAAAAAAACGGCTGAAGAATACAATATTACTAATTTATCACAACTTCAAGACTCAAAAATTGCTCAACTTTTTGATTCTGATGGTGATGGTAAAGCAAATTTAATTGGTTGTACTGCTGGTTGGATGTGCGAAAGAGTTATCACTCATCATTTACAAGCTTATGGACTTGAGGATACTGTTGAGCAAATTCAAGGAGATTATTCTGCTTTATTAGCAGATGCTTTAGTTCGTTATCGTGAAGGAAAACCAATTCTATTTTTTGCCTGGAAACCCCATTGGTTTGCTTCTGTTTTAAGAGAAGGAGAAGATGTGGAATGGTTAAATGTTCCTTTCACTTCCTTAGTAGGAACTATGGAAAATTTCACAGAAAAAGACACTTCATTTAATGGTAAAAATCTTGGTTTTCCTGTTGATAATGTCAGGATATTAGGTAATAAGAAATTTTTGGATACTAATCCAGTTGCTCAAAATTTATTTGAACAAATTGAAATTCCTTTAGACGATGTTAATCTTCAGCAGGAAAAAGTTAAAAATGGGGAAAATAAACCTATAGATATTCGCCGTCATGCTCAAGAATGGGTTGCTAGTCATCAAGGATTATTTGATAGTTGGTTAGAAGTAGCAATAGCAATAAATTAGGTTTTAGTTTTGGTTTAAAAGGTTTATAGAAAATAATTTACTGTTGAATAATAATAAATTAGTAGGGGGTTTTGTATCCCAATATTGATAGAGGAATGGGAAAACTAATAAGTAGCATCATTTTTTGTATTTCAAATCAGAAAAGTAGCATAAAATTCAGCACCAAAGTTAATTTTGGCTCGACCTAACTTCTAGAAGTTTTGTTTCCCAATCTACTCTATGATTCATGGCAAGTTTTGTTTTGGTAAAACAGAAACTCAGAAGTTAGAAAAGTAGGAGCAAATTGACAACAACAATTAATTTTTGCTCATCTATACTCCGAGAGGTTTAGTTTCCCAAAGCACTCGATAAATTCATGGCAAATTTTGTTTTGGCAAAAGAGAAACTCAGAAGTTAGAAAAGTAGGAGAAAATTCAGCACAAAAGTTAATTTTTCCTCATCTATCTCCGAGAAGTTTAGTTTCCCAACCAACTCGATCAATTCATCCCAAATTTTGGCAAAATGTTGAAACACTCAGGAGTTAAAAAAGTAGGAGAAAATTCAGCACAAAAGTTAATTTTTCCTCATCTATCTCCGAGAGGTTTTGTTTCCCAACCAACTCGAGAATTCATCTCAAATTTTGTTTTGGCAAAGTCAACAATCAAGAGTTAAAAAAGTAGGAGAAAATTCAGCACAAAAGTTAATTTTTCCTCATCTATACTCCCAGAAGTTTACTTTCCCAACCAACTCGAGAATTCATGGCAAATTCTGTTTTGGCAAAAGACCAACTCAGAAGTTAGAAAAGTAGGAGAAAATTCAGCACAAAAGTTAATTTTGGCTCGACCTAACTTCTAGAAGTTTTGTTTGCCAATCCACTCTATAATTTCTGACAAATTTTGTTTTGGCAAAAGACCAACTCAGAAGTTAGAAAAGTAAGAGAAAATTCAGCACAAAAGTTAATTTTGCCTCATCTACAAAGTAGCTTGGTCTCTCAACCTCTTCTATAAGTAATACAAATGATCAAAAAGAATTCTACGAAGGTGAAAAATAGAAGTTTATTCCTAGAAATAGGGGTAATTTATTAATTTCCTCTAAAATTTTATCCTCCTACCGATATCGCTCATAATCTTTCTGTATGTCTTTTCCCTTCTTATTTATTTTCTGTTCTCTCAATTTTATTCTTTACCGAAAAATGAAGGTATAATAGTCGGAGCAAAGGTTAGGAAATTGCTAAATAGTGTTTGTGGAGTATTGACCTAGAATAAAACTCAGTCATAGATGACTTATAAATTATAAATTATGAATTATGACTTGTGCGTAGCGCTATATAATACCGATTTGATAAATATTTGCTACACTTTCAGTCGTAGGGGAAGAGGGAAGTAGTCAATATTAAGAAGAATTAACACTCCCCCAAGCGTGTTAATTATCAAAAAAGTGCCAATCCCCTGTATTAATTACTTAATAACTGAAGTTTCATTATTCGTTAAACATTCTTTTTTCACAGTTGGTATAACACCCGTCAATTCCCTCGATAAAAAAGAAAAAAAACTTATTTTAGCCAATCCTTCTATTACAGAATAGGTAATTATTAATTATTAAACTAATTAACCATTACTTCTAGCAAGATTTTTTTGAAGCATTTCCTCTAATTGTTCGCGATTTAAACAACGACGCTCAGAACAATAAGCCATCAAATTAACACCATTCATCATTCGCACTGTACTAACTCTTACCCGAAAATCATCAGTCAAAAACCAACAACGTTCTTGTCCTTGATTTCTTTCATATTCTGTGTCAATTGTCAAAACTCCATCAGTAGCAAAATGATATCTACCCACTACAGGAATACCTTCAACATAACCACGATTACGCAAAAATTTTCCAGTTCTACCTGTTTCAGAATTAGGAATATCAACTAAAATAGCAGCATAATTTGGATTAGGTTCATCATTATCTAAATTATCTTGCCAATTAAAACTTGCACCACCTGTTGCTAAAGCTGGATTTACATTTTGCTGTTCACAAACTTCGATAACTTTAGGATCATCTTTTACTAAAACTTTGACAATAAAATTAGATTCCCCTGACTCATCTTCAGCAGAATCAAAATGATGAACAGTACGTTGAGAAAACCACGTTCCTTCACTTTTAATAAAAAAATCCATCATTGTCATTGGTGGAGTAAATCGCATCTTTATTTTTTACCTCTAAAGTTTCGTTAATATCCTCCAGATTTTTAGTTAAGAAAAATCAACAAAAATCTAGTTGAGAGTCATAAAATTATAGGATAAATCAAATGGAGACTTTTGAATAGATAATTAACGAATCTATAATATCGAATCCATTGTCAATAGTAAGCAATCCTCAAACAAAATGCAGTTTCAATCAGCTACAGAAATTATTCAAGCTTATGAGCAAAACAAAAATCTTATCGGTTGTAATTTACAAGGTATAGATATTAGTGAAATTGAACTATATCAAATTAATCTGAGTCAAAGCAATTTACAACAAGCTAAATTAAATAATACTATCCTTATTGGAGCAAATTTAAGTCAAGCTGACTTGAGTGGAGCAAATCTCAAAGGTGCTGATTTACGCGGAGCTAACCTTCAGGGTGCAAACTTGAGTGGAGCAGATTTAACTAATACTTATTTGAATAGAGCTGAACTACAAAATGCTAATTTGACCAACGCTAACTTGGAAGGTGCCAAATTACAAGTAGCATACTATGATGGAGCAACAGTTTGGCCTGAAGGATTTGCTTACAAACAATCAGCAGCAGTTGGACCAGGGGCTAATTTAAGTGGAGCATTCTTAAATACAGCTTACCTCAGAGGGGCTGACTTGCGTGGTGCGAATTTGCGGGGAGCTTATCTGAGTGGTACAGACTTGACAGGAGCTAACTTGCAAGGTGCTGCTTTGAGTGGGGCAAATATGAAGGGAGCTTTTTTGATAGGTGCTAATTTGCGTGATGCTCGACTCAATGCGGTAGAGTTGGATGGAGCAGATTTACGAGCTGCTGATTTAACAGGAGCAAGTTTAGACAATATTATTAGTATTGCTGGTGTTGATTTTACTTTAGTACAGGGATTGAGTGATGATGCCAGAGCTATGTTATCTGGATATCCTGGCAAAGATTTGGGTACTTGGAATTCTTTTAGTCGCACTAATACCGAGAATAGTTTGTTATCTCACTTGAATGATTTGTGAATATTAGAGGGTTTGAACGCTAAAGTCCTATAGTTAATACCTATAATTTTAATTATCTATTCTATGACAATGTACTGAATAATTCTTACCCAGACTTGAATTTGACTGACAAGTTTGATATTTAATATTGAGTATAACTTCATGGATAAATAGTATTAGGTATCTGTAGCAAAATTAATTTAAAATTTTTCAGGGAGTAGGAAGTATCGAATTAAGTAGAGCCAAAATAATTGCTTTACCTATTTAACTTATGCATAAAATATACAATTAATTTTGCATAAATATTTAGGCGTTTTGCTGTGGGACATGAAACGTTTAGCGGTGCGTAGCACTATCGCTACTCCGAGAATTATCTAAAATCTAAAAACTGTAACGTTATAGTTTTATTGGTTCTCCATCAAAATTAACTTAGGGGAACGACACTCCGAGAATTATCTAAAATCCAAAAACTGTAACGTTATAGTTTTATTAGTTCTCCATCAAAATAAGGTAAAGCGATCGCTACTCCGAGAATTATCTAAAATCTAAAAACTGTAACGTTATAGTTTAATTAGTTCTCCATCAAAATAAGGTAAAGCGATCGCTACTCCGAGAATTATCTAAAATCTAAAAACTGTAACGTTATAGTTTAATTAATTCTCCATCAAGATAAGGTGAAGTGATCGCTACTCCGAGAATTATCTAAAATCCAAAAACTGTAACGTTATAGTTTCTGTCATTACCTCCAACAAAATTTTCGTCAGAGACTCGCTACTCAGATAATTCCTCTCAAATCCAAAAACTGTAACGTGATAATTTCTGTCATTACCTCCAACAAAATTTTCGTCAGAGACTCGCTACTCATATAATTCCTCTCAAATCCAAAAACTGTAACGTTATAGTTTTATTAATTTTCAATCAAAATAAGGTGAAGCGATCGCTACTCCGAGAATTATCTAAAATCTAAAAACTGTAACGTTATAGTTTCTGTCACTACCTCCAACAAAATTTTCGTCAGAGGCTCGCCACTCCGAGAATTATCTAAAATCCAAAAACTGTAACGTTATAGTTTTATCTTCATTTTCTGAAGCTTCTAAAAAATTGCGCCTCCCTCAAAGGATATAAGGTTGCATCCTGACCAAAATTCTGATTTTTTAAAATTTAAATGGTATTTTTATTCCATACGCATGATTTTTTATTCAACAAAATATACTATAGATTTTCAGCGATCGCGAGGAACAACAAATCTCATTCCCCCTTTAATTCCTAACTCATTCTTTTGATACCGAGGAATGACATGAATATTGCAGTGCATCATTTTTTGTCCTCCAGCACGATTAACATTTATTCCTACATTAAATCCATCAGGTTTATACTTTTCCTGCAAAATTTTCTGTACCTGATTTACCATTAACCAACATTCTAATTGTTCCTCTATAGGTAACTCAAAATAATTTGCCTGGTGACGCTTGGGTATAATTAATGTATGCCCTTTTGTCAGAGGATAACCATCAAGAATTGCATAAGCTTTTGCTGACTCTGTAATTAATTGTAGATTTTTCCGGGGGTTACAAAATAAGCATTTATTTTCCGAATTTTTTTGCTGATTATAATGAGTATATTCATAAATTTCGCATAATTCATCAGTGTGAATAGATTTAAAAGGTAAATTAACTAAACACTGATAAGTTGTTTTTTTGTGTATATAATGTTCTCGAAAACCTTCTCGCTTCAAACCTCTTCTCACAGCATAATAAGCTTTCCCTCCTGACTTTAATAACTGGGAAACTTGCATCAAAACTTCAATTTGTACTTCCTCAAATAAAACATTTAATACATAAAAACAAAGAATAGTATCAAAATTTCCCTGGGGATATTCAGGAAAATAATAAGGGTCGTAACCAGTAACATCAAAGCCTTGTTGTCGTAGTAATTTAACATCGTTACCCAAACCACAACCAAAGTCGAGAATTTTACCTACTAGCAAATTTTTCTCTAGCATTAGTTGTGCTGGAAATGAGATAAATTTACGCTCTTTAGCAGTAAGGTGGGTATATTTGTTTGATTGTTTATTGGTAAACAATGATACTTTTGCGATGGAGTAATGCAGAATAGAATAATTATACGATGATTTATATCATCTTGGGTGCATCTCAATTTTGAAGAAAGCCAAAAATTTATTGCTTTTAGGGAATAGGGAATAGGGAACAGGGAACAGAGAATAGAAAAAAAGTATTTTGGCAAATATGAGATTTACCCATCATCTTGGAGTAATAGGTGATAAATAAAATATTATTGTAGGGGCTAATTTCTGAATTTCCTCTCTCCTCTGTGTTGCCTATTTTCTATGTAAGTATTCAGCAGTCAGCTATCAGCTATAAGCTATAAGCTATCAGCTATCAGCTATCAGCTATGAATTATTAACTTACTATCTTGGAATAAAAAATTACTATTCAAGGAGAATGAAAAGTTTTGTTTGCGCAGCATTCGACAGGAAATGAAATATTACCTTCAGCTAACTTTAGTCATTAACTTTGGTCATTGCTTGATTATTTATTTCAAAAGCTGATAGCTGAATGCTTACTTTTCTATTCCGTATTATTTATCATTATTCAACCGAACATCGTATTAGTTTTCAGAATTAATTAGATTTTCGATAAGATAATTAGTCTATTGAGAATATTTAATTTATACATCAGTGCGCAGATAGAAAAATCTACTTACTGACTTATTTAGCGTTTGGATTTTTTTTTAATCTTGATGCTTTAAACTCTGAAAAATCCTCAAAAGAAACATCAGAAAACTAAATTTATATTTTGATTCTCTAGATAAGTAGATAGGCAAAATTAAATGCAGGTGGAACTGGAGTAAGTAAACTTTTTCCAACCCGGACTGACTTCTCTAAAATTTCAGCTTTGGATATGAAACTCCTACAGACTCCTTCTCAGAAATATTTCTAGAATGAAATTTATATTTTGATTCTCTATAGCAATCCTATTTGAGTTGTGTACAAAATTCAAAAGCTTTTAGGGAATAGGGAATGGGGAACAGGGAACAGGTGGTAATTTCAGTTTTTTTATTTACTTTTTTATTTTTCACAACCTATTTAAGATTGCTATAGATAAGTAGATAGGCAAAATTAAACATAGGCAGAATTGGAGCAAGTAAATTTTCCTAACTAACTACAATTAATTTTAAAGTTTAGCCAATGAATTATCAAGAAAAAAGCTGGTTTTATCTCATTTTCGACTTTAACAGTTCAGTCATTCCTAATATTTGGATGAGAGTATTAGTGATTATGATATTTGCTCTAGGAGTTACTATAGCTCATGGTAATAATTTGCCAATGAGTCAGCCAATTTTAGGTAGTATTATCCCTGGAATTGTCCTTGGTTTATTGCTAGTTTTTAGAACAAATACTGCTTATGATCGATATTGGGAAGGTCGGAAATTAATCGGGTTAATTGCTAAAAATTGCTGCCTTATCGCAAAAAATATCATGGTTTTTGTGCCAGAGAATAATAGCGAAGATTATAGAAAAAAAATATATCATATTCAACTATTAATTGCTTTGTTTATTGCGATTAAACTACAACTTAGGCAGGAGAAAGTTAACGAAGAAATTAAAAGCTATATTTCTGAAATTCAGTATCTACAATTGGCTAGAGCTAAGAATATGCCTCTACAAATTACTAAATGGTTAGCAACATATTTTGATGAACTTGCCAAAAATAATTCGATTAATCAATTAACCTTAATAAATTGGAATCAAAAGATTGAAGAAATTTATATTTATTTTGGTGGTTGTGAACGAATTGCTTCTACTCCTATTCCTAAAGCTTATTCTATTCACTTGAAACATTTATTACTAATTTATTGCTTTGCTACTCCTTTTCAATTTGTCGCCGAATTAAGTTGGTGGACAATTCCTGTAGTAGGTACTATTAGTTTTGCTCTCTTAGGAGTTGAAGCTATAGGTTTAGAAATAGAAAATCCTTTCGGTTACGATTACAATGACCTCCCCTTGGAAAATATTGCGACTAAAATGACAGAAGATATTCAAGAACTTATTAACTCTGGTTCCTTCCATAACTCAGAATTATGGGAGGGGTTGGTGAGTTTGCAGCAAATTACTTAGTAGGGAATTGGGAATAGAAATTAAAGATGTAACTTTTGTCATACTATTTATTTGTCAGAATTACCTGAATTTAACTGTAGTTTCAACCTTCAGAAATAGGATTGATTTAAGAACATACGATAAATATTTAGGGAATTGGCAATTGGGATATAGAAATAAAGATGTAAGTAGAGTTGATGAGGAATATACGATAAATATTTAGGGAATTGGCAATTGGGAATAGGGAAGAAAAACAAAGATGTAACTTTTGT
>JAAUYJ010047903.1_pt1 | contig 19860 bp, 16 predicted proteins | sample 7278031 | NCBI WGS metagenome assembly JAAUYJ01 (sample SAMN14350222, study PRJNA611818) | marine sediment metagenome | isolation source: surface marine sediment (1.8m) | place: French Polynesia: Moorea | collected 2018-08 | reverse complement strand
GAGTCCGCAGAATGATCTTCCCTTTTCCCTCCCTTTTGCAGAGAGTTGATGTGCGGTCGGCGGCGACAGCGAGAGTGGTTGGGGACACACACACAAGAGAAAGAGAGCGAAAGAGATGGGCGGTGGAAAGAGACCTTATCCCTGTCGACAGTCGGTCTCCGTCGGCTTGGCTGTTGGCTGTTGGCACCCGCCTCTCGCCCGCCGCCAAATTCGACACAATCGCTCTCTCCCTCCTCCTTCCTGTTGCTCCCCTCTTCCTCCCTCGGGACCCCTCCCTCTTCCTCTTCCGCTTCGCCGACTTCCTCCTCGTCCTCCCTCTCCTCTTTGGCCCCGTTAGCGCCCCCCTTCGAGCGAGGAGGAGCGAGAGGCCGCCTCCGTATCCAGACTACCAATTCCCTCCTCCTCCGGCACCAACTCCTCCAACTTCCTCCTCTCTTTTCTCTTTTATGCCCTGCAGTTCCTCGCCACTGTGTTGCTGTGCTACAATTTTATCGCCGAAAAAGTCACACTGACTCCGGCCGCCTTTGGGTGGGCGGGACGGACAGTGAGCCGATTTGCCTCTGCCAGAGACGGGAGGGAGGATAAGAGGGGGAGAAAGAGGGGCGGCGGCGGCCGGGAAACCCCGAAGCCGCAAAAGCAAGGCCCTCCTACATCCTACACCGGCCGAGTTGAGCTTGAGCTTCGTACTGTAGCAGTACACAAAAGCCGGCTGCTGCTGTTCAGGCCCCCTCCTCTGTCGGGACGCAAGGCCTGCTTTCCACCGTCCGGCCTCCGCGAAAGCCGTCTGCTCTCTTTCTTTCTGGGCCTTTCCCCGTAGCCTTCATTCCCCTCCTTCCCCTCTCCTTCCTCCGTGTTACCCCGCAGTGTCTGCCCCCCTTTCTTTCTGGTTACCCAACACGCGGATTCGCAATTTGCCCCCCTATTCTCCCCCTCCCGAGGGAATCCGGCGGCGGCGGACAGCGTCTCCTTTGGCTGTCAGAATCGGAAACGAGTGCCTTCCTCCTCCTCCTCCTCCTCCTCCCTGATCGTTCTCTCTTTCGTTACGCCGCCTTGATGTTCGAGGCGGCCAAGAGAGCCTTGCATAATAAGCTTGAGATTTTGCTGGTGCGGGTGCAGATAGAGACGTGCATAACGAGGTATTTTCCCAAAGCCTATTTTGTGACTTTCCGGACTCGTGACAACACGCACTAAAAGTTTTTCGGTGGTTGCGCTTGAGAGAAATTTTCTGCATGTCACGATTTGAGTGTGCGCAAAGGCGGAAAAGACCTTTCCGCTCCCTTCTGTCCTGATTTTTCTAGATGCCACCAAAAAGAAGGGAAATGCTTGTAAGGGTAATTAATTGCTTCCATCTTCCGGTTGGTCCCAAAATGCCGGAGCTGTTCAATTCTTCGCCATCACCTTAAGAAAAAAATTGTTAAACAGTCTGATTGATGCCTTCCTTCCCCAGTTTTACGCTCTTGTACGAACGGGGGCATGCAAACACAGAGATAACTCATTCTTTGCCATATCTTCTGCCAGTCTCTTTTCCCCTTCCCTTTTCATCTCTCTTTCTTGGCTTCTCCTCTTTTCGTTCGTTCGTGCGCGTGAATTATCTCTGACCGGGAAGCTATCCTACACGTCGCACTGCCAATCGGCGTCCAATGCCTTCCAAGGCCCCTCCCTACATCCCGATCCAAAGCCATCCACCCAATGCCTTTTCCCACCCCCTCGTTGTAGTGTACTAAGTACGCCTACTGCACGAGGGGAAGGGGAAGGGGAGGGGAGATTTCCTGTTGTGTCACCGCCAATCCACTGACATTTCACTTTTTGTTCTTTTCTTTTTCTATTCCTCCCCTTTTTTTCGGGCATTGCAATAGAGGCGCGCGCGTTTGCGAAAAGGTGATCGAGGAGAGATGAGGCCCTCCTCCCCTTCCTCCCCTTCCCATCCGGGCGGGAATTAGGGAATCTTTTTGTCGGCTCGATCTCAGTCGTCGTCAGTCCCTTTCCTGTTGCCGCAGAGTTAGGTAAGACGCCAACGCAGAAAAAAAGCAAAAGAAAAGGATTTTACAAGAGCCTACTCAAGTACTGTCTGTATAGCTGCGGTAATTTCCGCTTCTCTGGTGGAGAGGATTGCACTATTTCGCTGGCCGCATTGCTGTCCTGTTGCAAAAAATTAGAAGAAGAGGGAAGAGAGTTGTTTGCGCACGGCGGCTTGGCCAAAAAAGAGGCAAAATTGGCCCGAAAATGCCGCTGAAAACGTATGACTGTGAGCGGTGCACCGGAGCTGGTCGAAAAGTTGAAAAAAGAGGAGTGAGGAAAGATGTAGTTTAGCGACATAACTTCCAGGGCTGAGAAACTTTTTCAACTTTCACCACGGCGCGCCACGGACGCAGCAGAAACTTCTCAAAGTGCCAAAAGCCTCCTCGCCCGTCCGAGGAGAAAAACTCTTCTAATGCCTCCGCGGGGGAAACGGGGAAAAAACGAACGGAGGTGAGACGGAGGCGCCACTACAAACACGGAAGATCGACCACCACACCCGCACCATGCCCGGAAGCAGCAGCAACAACAGCAGCAACAACAGCAGCACCTACCACTATGCAGCAGCGGCAGCAGCACCTTGCGCCAGTCACCTTCCCTCCCCCGCACGCCTCCCGCCACTTCTCCGGCCTGGACGTCGGCCGCGCCATCCGCGCCTCCGCCGCCACCCAGCGCGGCGCCGCCACCGACATCCCAAGGTTCGACACGGAGAAGATCGACATCAAGATCTTCGGATTCGTCCTGGTGAGGGAACTTTTTTAAATCTTTGTCGAACGGCAGTATTTTTACTGCAGTCGTAGTCTCTGTTGCTGTTACTGGAGTTTGAAGCCACGTAGGAGCAACGCTCTTTGTGAACGTGAAATGATCGTAATCGACCTCCAAGAATTTATCGCGTCTCATTCATGTTTTTGACAAATGCCCACTTCTGGGCCTTTCACACTTGGGTGAACAATCGCGCGCCTTCTTTAAAGCACCCATCCATAGCATAAACTAAGACTTTCCACCAGAACGTAATATCCAATTCCGCCGAACCAGCGGAGCGTGGACCAAAAAAAGTTTTCCCCGCCTCTGCCCGCGACGTCCGGCCAAAAGGGGGTACATATAATATGCGAAAGACAACTCACTTTTTTGAGAAGCTTTTTTTTCTAAATCCTTTCAGAGAAAAGTACAGTTTTATTTTTCAATCTTTCAGGTTGCCATCTGCCTGGTCTCCGGACTCTTCTCTTGCATCGTTGGGGCCATCTCCAGGCAGCAGGGGAAGCGGGCCGGGAAGAGGGCGGACAGGAGGCAGCAGCAGCAGCAGAGGCAGCGCCAGCAGCAGCAGCAACTGTGGCACCGGGAGCAGCAGCAGCAGCGACTGCTGGTCCTGGGCGGAGGCGACCCCAACCGGTCCTCCACTGAGGTCTACTCTGTCAGCGCCGGCCGGTCGCCCGAGGACATGCTGTACTAATGTTTGGCGAAACCTATTTGACGCAATTTTACACAGAGGGCATTAAAAAATAGAACTGAAATGTTGAAACTGAAGCGCCCACGCGTTCTACTTGCCTCAACGGCTTAATTTCTCCCTATCTCTTTTCCCAGACAAAAAGTGCACTATTGCATGGGAAGAATTTAACGAAGCGAGACGGTTCCCCTTCTCCTCACTACTCTGTGGCTTGCTGACATTATTTCGTTTCCCCTCCTTCCATGAAAAGCAGAATCGCCATCGCCGAAACAACTCGCCGGATCTTGGAATTTTGGGCCTTGACTTTTTCGCGCGCCTTCCATTTTTTTTTCTCGTCCGTCATATTTGGAATTTTATTATGAGGGGAAACAGGTCCTCAGAGAAATTCGGCGAATAGAATGAGGTCCCCCAGCTTTGCCAGGTCGTCCCTGGCCAGCGCCGCCACGTCCGCTTCCTTGGTCCCCTCCTGCTCGCACTCAAGGCAGCGGAGGCACTCCCGCAGCAGCTCGCAGATATGCTCAACCTGGAAAACAAAATTGTAAATGCAGAACAGACTTTTGTTCAAACAATTGGGCTGGAGGAAATCCAAGCTACTATGGTTGACTTTCAACAGTGTGGCAACAAATTGTGGCAAAAAATGTTCGCGTTTCTTTCATTACCTGCCGCACAAACTCCCCCTTGTCTATCTCCCCCGCCCTGAATGTGCCGTTGGCCCTGTACATCATGGGCCTGAGCAGGGTGTGCAGCGCAGTGCCCCTCCACTTGGTCAGGCCGGGGTCAACCTTGGAGACCACGTCCAGGAAGTCACGCATGTATTCAATCTTGCGCTCGAATCGATCCCGGCTCAGCTCGCGGTAAGTGAAGCCGGTCGTCAGCCCGTAGAGGTCGCCCAGGAACTTCTTCACTGTCATCACCAAGTAGTGCGTAGGCCTAAAAATAATTTGTATAAGTCAACAAGATTTCATCCACATTTTTTGCCCTTTCACTTTAGCTTCCTGAGGAAGAGCTCCAGAATCTTCTCGTACTTGATGACGTCGCTTCCCCTGTCGACCGAGTGCAGTATCCTCTGGCACTGGCTGATCTCCTCCTTGAGCGATGCCACTGACCTCGCCGCCCCGCACTGAGTGCACGCCCAGTCCGCGTCCAAGTCCCGGCTGCCCTCCCTGGGGAGGACTGAGCCGCCGCAGCCCTCCTTGGCCCCGCAGCGGTGCGCGCTGAGGTTGGAGCCCATCTCTGTGGGGTCGGTGCACCTCGCGCACGCGCACTGGAAGAACCAGCAGTCGCGGATGTCGGACCTGCGCCTGAGCTGGCCGTACATGAAGGAGATGTACTGGATGGTGATCTCGGCCCCGCGCGGGATGGCCACCTGCGCACGCACTTGCACCCGCTGCCCGGGGAGCACGCTGGAGTGGCAGAGGGAGAAAAAGACATAGAAAACTAACGACTGTTGCTGATATGGGGTGGTTCTTGTGTAAAACGGCTGCTGCTCCTTTGCTCTTGTTGATGTTGCTTTGGTTGTAGGTGTGTATACCGTAAGTGTATTTCGTATCTATTTTCCCCTAGCTTCCTCCGTGAATTTAGTACCTGTATCTTGCGTTGCAAATGCAGGAATGTGATAGAAAGGAGAACGTAGGGTACACCGCCCTGCCGCCGACGTCCTGACTAAAACACAGATTTATTTTTTTTGCTAATACGTTTCAAATATTTTTGGCACCTTTTGAGCCTCTCGTCCTCCACGAAGAATGCGTTGGTCCTGAGAATGCCGATGACCCTGAAGACCTCCTCCTCGCTGAATCGCTCCCCGAGACCGACCTTCACGCGGAGGAAGTCAACCACGTTCTTGCGAAACATGGACCTGACGAATTAGTTTTTTAGAAACTGGATTTTTTATCAGGCTCAATCGTGCCTGAACTCACCAGTACTTTTCCTCACTTCGCCTCTCCTGGTCGTGGTCCATCAGCATCTCCACCCTAGCCCAAGTCCTATACAATTGTGGTTTTTTTTCATGTAAGTGGACAATAATTTTTCGGGAGAAAAAGGGGGAAAATTGCAGCTCCCTGCATACTTTAGATCTGCGTCCCTAAGCCATAGCAGCCTGAGCGGCGCGATGCAGCAGTATTCTGGCGCGTAGGCGACGTCGGCCACGTCCGCCTCCGCCTCCGCCCCGGTCTTCTCTCGCCCGAAGTTGACGCTCAGGCGGTATCCGGAGGAGGAGGAGGAGAATACCTCGCACTCTGGCCGGTGGTTACGACGCGAGAGGAAGCAGGCCTCGCCGCACAGGGGGAGGCCGCACGATGGGCAAAGGTAGGAGCCGTCAACTCTGGAGGGAGTTGCCAAATTTGCAAGAAAATAGTTTTTATACAGTATAAAAAAGTAAACGTACCTATTCAGGCACTCTAGACACACTGGCACAGTGTCGTGCTCAGGCCCGTAGACTGCTGGGGAGTCCTCCATGACCACATCCAGCGGGGAAAGGTCCCGCGTTGCCACCACGTACCTACCCACCTTTAAAAAACCGTACTTTTTCTTTTAAGAAATATATTTAGACCATATGAAACAAATGTTCAATCACCCCTTCTCTCTCCCTGATCCTGAACGGGTAGCAGTATCCGTCCTCCTCCCTTGAGTGCAGGTCCATGTGGTCCTGCGAGCAGGCCTGAGCGGGGCACCTAGGGCAGGACAGCAGGTCGCCTCCTCCTCCCCCGCCGTCTACACCTGGCGACATGCACAGGAAGCAGAGGCCGTCCTGCTCCTGCTCCCAGGCGGAGCTTTGTTTCTGAGCTGCGGGGGCCATGATGACAGGCGGTGGTAAAACAAGGGAGGAAAACTAATTAGTTTGCGGGTTGACGGAGCAAGCAGGGGTTGAAAATCGCTCGATCTCCTTCGCGATCTACGTGTAGCGGCAGCGCCTGTCGTCTCCTCCTTCTCTTCCTTCCTCCGTCTTTCCCGAAAGCTAATAATGACAGGCCTGGCACTTTGCCCAAAAACGTGTTGCGGGCGCTGGAAAAGGAAAGTTCTTTGAGGGAAAGAAGGACGGTGAGAATTAAGATTGGGGAGAAGGAGGGGTGGGGAAGAGAAGGGTTGACCCCTGAAAAAAATGCCATCTCCGTTTGTGCGATTTTACCTATATGCAAAAAGATGAGTTGAGTCCAACTGTTTCTTTTGCTGGCCGTTTGTGCACCGGCCAAAAGGTTTTGTGTCTTTTCTCGTGAATACATAGTGAATTAGTAGGCTCTTCTGGGGAGGGGTTTCCCAAGTATTGCACACTGCAGTGCAAATCATGGGTGCCTAATTTACCTTCTCCTCCTGCTGTGAACGTAATTCGTGCACCTGTTTGCGCTGTGTACATATAAGTCGCATACTTTTGTTTCCCTTTCCACTGTCATGGGCGCAAACATGACTACAAACCCGGGGAAGGAAGCGTTGTCCGAACACAAATGCAACCATGATGGGTATGTGGGCCCCGCCCCTTCCTGTTGGGTCCTGGAAAACGGGAATGCTGATGAATAATAAATGGGCCGATTCGGACACAAAAAAACGCAGGAGAGAGAGAGAGAGGACTCTTCTTTTTCTTCTCTGTGTGTATCTACCTCTCCAGGGAGGTTGATTATGGCGCGTTGCCTTGGTATGGGCCCCACAAAAATGGGGAAGGGAGGGAGGGGGAGGGGCGAAAAGAGAGAGTGAGTGGAAAATGGTCCTATTTGCTCCTTCCCCCTCTTTTTTTCCCGCCTTGCATTGTCATCATTGCCGTCCGTCAGTTTAGAGGACATGGTCGTACCAATAATATCGGAAGGTACTGCCGTCATAACTGCCGTCGGAGGAGGCCTCGGCAGACGCTCGTTATTCCGTCTGTCGGGAGTCGACCGACGAAACGGAAGAGCGCGAAACGAATTATTATTTGAACTTTAAAAAAATACGCTGACTGAACGGGAAACAAAAATTTCACTATCTCTGAAGCCAGGAAAATGTTGCTGGTGTTTGTCTTGACCGTTGCGGTCCTCCAGGCCTCTGTCTCGATGGCTCTTTCCCCGTCGCCCCTGCTGTCCCAGGTGTGCCCCGACCAGTCGTGCAGGCCCATCACCTGCGTCCTGGTCTCGGTCTGCCTCAGCGACGACGGTAGCTACCTGCCCTACAAGGAAGAGGAGGAGCAGGCGCAGAGCAGTTCTTTCAATTTCACTGGAGACGTGCTGAGGATAGGGGCGGTGAATGTGAGAGAGTGAAAGGAGTATTAAAATCGAGAATTAGCATTTCTTTAATTGTTTTGTCTCTCGTTGCAGATTTCTCGGGGCTATCCGCAGCTGGAGCTCGATGAGAAGGGGAGAGTGAGGTTCATCAAGGAGTCTCCTTTTGGACTCATTGTGGAGGCGCTTTCGAGCAGGTAAGAATAAGAAGAGACGAAATAGTGGCGTTATATTAAGTGTGCAACTGCCATTAGGGTTTAAGAAAGCATGTAATTTTCAGAACGGGAGTTAACTACGAAATCATCGTGGCCGACACCTACGGGGAGATAGTCGCCAGCACCAACGCCAGTGCCGCCTCTCCGGAAAAGAAATACGAGTTTGACGGCATGGTGGGCATGGTGCAGAGAGGGGTAAGGAAGAAGAGCTTTTCCAAAAGTTTCACTTCGCCTCACAATCCTTGATAAGTAGAATAGGTGAAGTTCCTTTTCTTTTAATCCGCAAAGTATTTACAGTATATTCCCTTTCCACCCTTTGTTGCTCTTAAAAACTGGAGGATGCTGACGTCGGCGCCGGCTTCTTCACCGTCCTGGAGGAGCGCATGTCCGCGGTGGACTACAGCCGCTTCCTGGGCGAGGACACTTACACCGTCCTCATGGCCACGCCCAACCACTTCTCAAAGGCGGACAGCCTCATCGCCCCGTTCAGCAGGCAGGTGAGGCCATTCTATAGTACAGTCACGTCCTGATGCAGGTGCATATGTTCTTAAACGCAGGTGTGGTTCGTGATCCTGGCGTCCTGCGTACTGATGGGCCCGGTGCTCTGGGTGTTCGTCAACCGCCTTCAGCCCATGGCCAGGCCGCCGCCGGGGGAGAAGAAAAGGAAGGAGGAGGAGGAGGAGGAGGACGGGCCGCTCTCCCTCAAGATGTGCTACTGGTTCGTCTACGGTGCCCTGCTCAAGCAGGGGTTCACCAGCGACCCAAAGTCGGGTAAATTAACTCCAAGTCTATTTATTTTGTACGGTAGATAGTCGGGTATCTGGCACAAGTTTTTTCGAAACTTTAAACTTATCTTGTGGGTTTTCGTGATTGACGCTTCCATTTAGACCAAGTCGGTCCACTACCGATTCGATTTCCTCGAAATGAAAACTTTTCCCTGCTGGACCCAACCAAGATGCCAGCGACAGGAGCCAGAGGCGAAAGAGAAAGCGGCGGCGTCGTACGGGGAAAATTTTTATTTTCTCCAAAAACGATGACGATCCAGTTTTCCTCACGAACAAAACCCATTCAGCTAGCAGGGTGCAGTTTTCTCTCTGCCCCTGACTTGTTCCCCCTTAACTTGTCAGGGAGAGCCTCGGGGACAACTTTTATTGGAGGGGAGGGGAAAAGGGTTGGTGGACGAAGAAGGGCATTATTATTTTCCGCTCTATTGATCATTGGCGAGAGAATCGGAATTACAATGAACGCTAGAGAGAAAGTCCAGAAAGAGGTTCCTCCAATTGTGGGGAATTCACTACCCTCGTAGATTACACAATACGCATTTGCCCCGGCTCCTTTTTCTCCAGTAGCAGACCTCTTTTTCAGAATTGCTATATAAAATATGGGGAAGAAAACGCCCTTCAAATTTTGCAGACCCTGAGTTCATTTTTTTGCTTCTTTCTGTCCCTTTTTTTTTTGCTTCAGACTGCACCAGGATTCTCTTCGCCTTTTGGTGGATCTTCATACAGGTGAGAAATAGCCAGGTTCTCCGGAATCATTGATGACGGGATGCAGGATATCAGGTCCAGGAATATGACGCAAAAAAGTCCCCCGGAAATAAGTCTCTCCTCCCCTTGATCAGTGTTTGCCGGGAGCGCATAGTCGTAAATATGTTTGGGGGTTGGGGGCACGCTTGTCTACTTGTGCAGGAAACAAATGTACGTGGGCATATTTGCACCGAAGGGGAAGAGGCGCCCGAGAATAATCCGTAGCGCCAAAGAGAACACTTACATCTGCAGTAGAGTCGCGAAATTGCATTTGCAGAATTCCAATTCCAGGTCGGGTTTCGAACCCTTAGAGCGAAATGGACATTGCCTTGTTTGGTGATTCTTTATTCACTTTGCTGCAAGTTCTGCCTCTCCTCCAAAGCTGGAGAGTCTTTTTGGAGTCTGTAAACAAGCCCGCCGCCCATCCTTCACTTCCCCACTTTTTTCTCCACCTTCTCTCTGTCCGTCCGTCCTCTGCCCATTGAGGCCTTGATTTATGATCCTCCCGGGGGAACCCTCTTCTCCTCTCTTCCGTTAGAAAAGAAGCCCGCCGCCACAACAGCACGTCCGACTAGGGATGGTCCGGGAGTAGGCCCGTTCCGAGCACCAATTCAGTGTAGATGTTGCGCGAACCGAGAGTTGAACATGGCATGGGAAGGGGGGGATTGGGGCCAGCGCTTTGCCTTACTGTATTTTACGAGCTGAGAGGTGCAGAGCGCGAAAGAGCTGGAATGGAATATCATTTGACCGACCTTTTTTTCCGTACATCATCATGTGCACTCCTCTTCTCATATCACATGCATTTGCCTGTAAATACGTGCACAGGTCGTCACGTCCTTCTACACGGCCGAGCTGACCGCGGTGCTCACCCTCTCCAAGGCGGAGCTGCCCATCAACACGCTGGAGGTGCGTCCTCATATGAGACGGATGAATGGAGCCGACAAGGACGAACGTGACGAGGCTTCCCACATAAATTAATTTTCGAAACGTAACCGCATTCAGGATCTTACGAAAGACGGCGACGCGCGTTGGGTGGCTAGGGGCGGAGCACAGATGGAACTGCTCAGCGAGGTACGGGAAATGTTTATATCTACGTAGAAGATGAGGAGGAGGCCTTTTTAATTTCCTCTCTCTCCATCATATCAGAGCGATCTGTACCGCTTCCTGTCGGAGGACGTCTCCTCCGGGAAAGGCGCGCTCCTCTCGGACGTGTCTCAGGCGGTGAGCAAGGTCCTCAACGAAGGTACGATCGACGAGCGGAGAAGAAGAAAGTACTTGAATAATTGAATTTGATAACATATCATCCCTTCCATCGTCACATCAGACGAGCCCCATTACTTCCTCACTGAGCGATCGGTGGCGGAGCGGGAGGTCTTCGCCGACTTCAAGAGGGAGCTGAGGAGGGCCAAGGCGGAGGGGAGGACGGCACAGGGATGCAGGCGAGTGGGCGTTTCCCGCAAAAATAAAGTTCATATTTTACTAAATTAATGGTGGAAAACAGGATGACGTACGCCCGCGACATCTCTTTCGGCTCCCTCCCCTACGGCTTCGTGCTGGCCAAGGGAAACCCTGAGCTCAAGGCGGAGCTGGACGGAGTGTGAGTTGCTGTTTGTCCCGTCTTGTAACGGTTTCAAGATCGGAGAAAAAGGTGACAAATCGATGCGCGGTACTTGTTTGGTTTCCCGATTTTCTTTTTGCCAAATGACACAGGGAAAAAAGTCGCTTTGACGTTTTTGCCGATGCCGCGAGAGGAGGGAGGAGAGGAAAGGAAAGTCCTTTTTGCGAAAGTGCAAAAAAGCTCCGAAGCACGATAATATCGGTTTGCCCTCTCCCCTTTCGTCCCAGGCGCATGATATACGTACAGTATCTCAAAAGCCGTCTGGTTCACAGATACGAGGAAAAAAGTCACACGCCTTCTGCCTTTGTATCATCAATAATTTCTTTCCTTTTGCGGCCTACGCCGCCGCGGCCGCGGCTTCATCGCGCGCGAGGCGGAGGCCTTTGCTCAGAGGCGCAAAACCTTATAAATGAGACAGGAGCGTCCGTCCGATCGGTCTTTCTACGCTCCTCCCTCCCCCTCCACTAGTTCATGCATGAATGGCCTCCCTCCAGGATCGAGGACCTGCTTGCCGGGCACCTGGTGGGGCACCTCAACAGGCTGGACCTGCCTAACAGCGACCTGCTCGCAGAGGTCTGCAAGTTCGTGGACGACAAGGTGAGAACAAATAAGCGCATGCATTTTCCTCCCTGGCTGTCGAAGAGCACTTACTGCACTACCATCGCCTTCCCTCCATAAAACCGCCACTTGTACGGGAAAAGGCCCACTGCCCACTGGAAACTTTCCGAATTCATTCGATTTTCGTTGTCTACCACCTGTATGAAGGCGAGACACGACCAAAAAAGTTTCTATTCTTTTGACCCACCTTGGCCGCACGACGAAAACTTTGCTGAATTCCTTTCCCACGCGCCGCAGCCTCCGTCCTTCTCGTAAGCAAGGGAGGATGCCGCGGAGGGAGGAGGAGAGCCGCTTTGCCTAACCAACAAGTGTTTGCATACTTACAGCAAGGGGGAAGGGAGCTCGGGCCATTTTTGACGCATTGTATTGTTCTTCTTTCCGGACCTCGCCCTCCTTTTCTTCGCCTGTACCTCCTCATTATATTCCAAAGAAACCTTGAGCTTTGTACGCCGCCTCTTCCCCTCTTGTACACGAGTAACCCGAGGAGGCTGCCACACTATTCGGCAACCAACAGAATGAAAGTGAAAATTCCCCCCTCGACTGTATGTGGTAGGTCCTGGTGGTGGAGGACCTCGTCTCCACCTTCATGCTCATCATCGCCGGCTTCGGGCTCTCAACGCTGGCGCTCACCTTCGAGGTGCTCTTCCCCAGGAACAAGAAGGGGGAGGGGAGGGGCTGCTCCGCCTGCGGGGGAGGAACGTCGGCCGAGGAAGAGGAAGACACGGTCAGGCAAAAGCAAAGAAACCGAGTTTGACTTCTTAGAAATTCAACGTTTCCCCCTTTTCTTTTACCTTGCAGCATGACCAAACAGTGAAGGACCATTCGTTCGCCGGAGGGCCCGCCGAGCAATACCGCCTGGAGGACAGGTAAATTCGCAATGCAAGAGTCCTTCGAAAACAAGAATGTACCACCATGCAACGAACCACTGTTTGTCATGGAATGCTATCGCCTTTTTCCTCCTTCGCAGCAAGGAAGCAGGGTCCGGCGGCGGAGGGCGCCCGAGGATCACCATCAACGGCCGGCTCTCCAAGCTGAGGAGGGTGGATCAGGAGAAATGAGGGATTTTGATTTTTCCCCTTTCGTCGTAGTCATCGCGGGGCGGAAAATTTTCTCCGCAACGGACCAAAAAGCCCTCTTTTTAGGACCTTCTATGGGACCCGCTTCTGCTGCTAAAAGGAAAAGAAAGAGTATTACGTACACTTTTTCCTGACTTTTTTGGATGCTCCTCTTCGTTACATATTTACGTGTAAGACACTGAGAAAAATGCATGAAATTTGCGATTCAGGTATAACCAGAGGCGGAATCGGCGTATTTGCACGGTTTTTGAAAACTTTGGATTCTTGGATCGAATACAAGATTCTGGGTATCGTATTACAGTAGAGTATGCTACGATGATGATGGTAGCGGTAGTCAAAACGGCGGCGTGCTGTAGCCAACAACAACAAATAAATGAAAAATAGCTAAGCAGTAACATTGGTCGCAGCGTGCGCTGCGGAAGGAGCTGCGGAATTTTTGATTTTTGAGTCTTCTTCCCCAGAGGTTTTTTCGTTCGAAAAGTCGGAGAGGCGACAGTAACACCGGGGGACAGACAGAGGGAAGCAGGGAGGGAAATTAGACCAAGACTTTTCACCAGAAAGGAAGATATAAACTTTTTTAACGAAACGACGGAATATTTGACTGGAGACTCAGAAGTGGCTCAATGTTGATTCGGCTTTCTTTTCACGTAGGAAAATATTTTGCTTATATATCTTGCTTTGCTCCTCATATCCTTTGTCCAACGAAAATGCGTGCGTGAGCGGGTGTAATTACAAAAAAAACTCTCTTCCCCTCCTCCTTAATATTTTCCTCCCTTGGGGTGAGATCCCAAAACTCTCTCGGCCCCTCCTTCTCTTTTCAGTATTTCTGTTCCTTGACCGAGGAGCAGTGTTTCGTGACCTGGCATCTCTTCAAGTGTACCACACGCCCCCCTCCTCCAATACCTCTCTCTTCTTGGAAAAGGAAAAATGAAAGAGGGATCCACCCTCCTCTTATACCCCCGTTTTGAAGCTGGGGAAAGTACGATTGTGGTTTGGTGCGGCAATGCACGTCGGGAAGAAAATGGGGTATTCTAGACTAAATATGGAACACCCGTACACCCATACTAACTGCCGCAGCAATTGAAACGAGGGGGGACGCCCCGGGAAAGACGCAACAAGAAGTTATGCACTATCTTGTGTGTTTGGATCAGCTTCTTTTTTGGTGGTACGAGTATAATTTTTCTTCGCATATGTAGTAGTAGTAGATTTGACGCCCGAAATTTGTGACAACAGTGTTTTCCTTTTTTTGTTTTTTTCTCTGGTAGCAGACAACGCGGGGGGAACGAACTGAATCAAAGTTAAGAATGGGAGGGTCGGGTTCGGGGGGGGGGGGGAGGAACGGGAGCTCTTGCGCCAACAGGGAGAGAGGGAGGGAGGGAGAAACAACAATAATTACATAAATTGCTTTGGGGCACTTAACTGGGTAGGGGCAAAAGAAAATCGGTACTTAGGCGGGGCAGGGGAAAGAACGAAACTCAAAGTCTGATGGCTGAACTTGACCATTTTTCAACGCTGCAACAGTTTGACCCTGCTGTAGCCAGCGAAACTTTTCTTTTGTAACAGGAGATCAGTGCTTTCTCTTGTTGATGTTTTTTGTCGTTTTACTTCCCCAGGCCAAAACTGTAGGGGTCCCTCTTGCCAAGACCGAACGCGTAGGGGTCCCTCTTGCCTAGCCCGAATGCGTAGGGATCCCTCTTTCCAAGACCAAATGCGTAGGGGTCCCTCTTTCCAAGACCGAAGGCGTAGGGATCACGCTTGCCGAGTCCGAAAGCATAGGGGTCCCTCTTTCCCAGACCGAACGCGTAGGGGTCTCTCTTCCCAAGCCCGAAGGCGTAGGGGTCGCGCTTCCCTAGTCCGAAGGCGTACTCTGGCCCGCGCTTGCCGAGCCCAAACGCGTAGGGGTCCCTCTTCCCGAGCCCGAACGCGTAGGGGTCCCTCTTGCCCAGACCGAACGCGTAGGGGTCCCTCTTGCCCAGGCCAAAGGCGTAGGGGTCCCTCTTGTCTCCTGCGAACTCGTGGTCCGCGGCGACCTCCGCAGCCGGCCCGCCGCCGTGAGAGGACTCCTCAAAGGCCTCCCGCTTGACCTGGCGGTGCTGCTGCTGGGGCTCCTCGTCCTCCTCGAGCATACCAGACATCTCCTCGTCGGAGATACTGCGCTTCCCTGCAAGGAAAACAATTACATTTCTTTTCTCTTCTTTTTTTTGCATCGATGGAGAAGTCATCAGACATGCCAAGGGAAAAACCGGAGGTGGGGGCGGAGGAAATACAGAGAGGAACGGATAAAGGAACGGAAGAAACGGTTGCCGATATTGTTTTTGCGCATCCGAAAAGAAATGTTAGGTAGAATATACCTAGGCCGGCACTCGATACAACCAATCCTCGTTTCTCACTTTTTATCGGGGAAAAACGGACGTAGCTTGCGGGGAAAGAAGACGGCGTTGAAAGGAGGGCACGGGGTGGGACTAAGGAAAAGAGAGAGAAAGGGGGAAAGCCAAGCTAGCTGGCCGCTTAAAAAGCAATTAACGATTCCAATTAGCTTCCTCAAAAGCCCAGGTTCCAGGGAGAGGCCGAAAGTCTTGCCGACCAGTTCCGGCAGAAAACTTTTTTCCACGCCAGGCTGACACGTGCACGTACGTTCCCCGTACCGTGCGAACAAAGGTAAAAACCATTTGGTATTGTGTCGTACGCACCGATCCCGAATGAGTACATGTCCTTGGGCCTCTTTCCCAGCTCGGCCACCAGCGAAGAGGTTATCCTCTTGCCCAGCGGGCTGAGGACGGCGGCGGGCGCGGCCGAGCGCCGCAGCCGCGTCAGCTCATCGTAAGGGGCCGCGGAGGTCAGGACGACCAGCGAGATGAGGAGAAGCGCCGAGGACCCATGTCTGGACGAGAGGGGGGAGGACATCGCAGGTCTCATCTGTGTCGGAGCAGACGGGTTTGTCTGGAAGGAAGGGGGGAAAGGGCGAATAAGCGGCATGAATATGCAGTAATGCTTAGTAGTACGCGTAAAAAGAGGGCTTTGCAAGGGGCCCCGCCGTCAGAATGCACCTCGGAAGGAGAAGCGATGAGAAATGTCACTGGCAGCAGCTTCAGCAGCAGCAGCGACGGAGGCGGCAAACTAATTAACAAGTCCCGGGAGGGTGATATCCACGTACCTTCTCGGACGGAAAAAGACCTTCCGCTGTCCTTTTTCCTCGAGAAAGAAGTGAAAAAACTTGTGACGCGAGAGGAAAAGTAAAGAGGGGGAAGTGTCGGCGGAGGAAAACTTGTGTCATATCCAAGAGGAGCTCGAATGTACCGTTCACAGTACAGTAGATCCTCCCTCAATCGCTCTCGCGCAAAAAAAACAATAGGGCGGCGGCTGGACAAAGGCATTTTCCCCATTCATCCCACCCTCCTCCTCCTTGTGGTGTCCAGATTCGTTCCCGTCCGTCGACACAAACTCCAATTTGGCTCCCCACTTCCCCCCTTTCAAGGCTGGAGGAGGACCCGCCAAACATACCCCTTCTGTTCTGGGTGGATTACCTGCGAGATTGCCCGTCTCGTCCGTCCCCCGCGGCAAAATATTGCAAGGCCCTCTCCCTCCTCCCGCAAAAGAAGTGGGATAGATAGAATTAAGCCTCTGAATGAGGAGGAGGCATCAGGTGTTTGCCCAACAAATTTGCGCATCCAACGTTCTTTCCCCATCCCCGCGCTCTCTATAGGAAGGGCAGTGGCAAATGAAATTAACAGCCCCCTTCATGTGCACGCGAGGAGACCCCGTTTTGGAGCGTTTTTTTCGCTGGTACGTACTGCGATATTGGTGTCTGTGGAACTGGGCAGACTGTACTTGAGCAAGGTTTTTGTGTACGGTACGCTTTAATCTCTTGGGGTGAAAACGATATGACGTCAATACGCCGGGGGAATGAGAGGTGAAATAGGATGCCAGAGGTTTCTACCCTATAAGGTATCCCTATAGGGAAAAAACATCATCCGAAACATTTCCTGTTTTTATCCCGCAATCGGGAAAAATGGGAGCTCATATGTGGATTGGCGGTATATAGAACCGGCGGCGGAAGCTTTTTGCCTCACGTGAAGACAAAACCATGAAGACAGGGCTGGAAAACATTGGCTGTATTTACCGTCAGAAAGAACCATCGTTTCCTTCGCATGCATGCATAGTGGGTTCTCTGCGGAGGAGGAGCCCCTAACAAGAATTAGCCAAAATAATCAATCGATGACCTCCCTCGACTTGCGTTCTTACGCAGAGAGAAGGCTGAAGGGAAAAGGCGCGGCATACTTTCTCGGAAAGGCTCCTCAAGGCATCGTGTCACACAAAATTCGCCCGTCACACTTGACCCTGATGCCATGTGCTGCACACAGTACGAAAGGCTCAGCTGGGTCGCCCCTGCCCATTAGTGCTGTCCAGCCGCTGCCGCCGGTCGTTGCGTGATGCCCGGGGGCCATCCGGACCAAGGCTCGCTTCCAATGGTGGTGCGTCATGAAGACAAAGTGAGGCAAGGCTCTGGGGTAGGGGAGAAAGGGAGCGGTGCAACCAAGACGGGCCAGGCAGAGAGGATATACCTTATATCTAGAGGACGGAGTGATATACCCGTATCACATTGTACTAAGAGGGGGAGGGGGGGGGGGAGGAAGAAGAGCCGCGTCTCATATTCCTGGAACATCAATCAATGCTCTCTCGAATACTTTTGTGTAGTATTTATGTGCCAGAACAAAGCGAACCTATACAACTTGCTACGCTTGAGGAGCGTAACCTGCTTAATAGTATAGAAATAGCAACTCTTTGCACAGTTCCGGGAAGGAGATTTTTTTGCATTTCTCATCTTCAAAATCCCCACTTATACACAAACGCCGCCTAGAGAAAAATCCCCTCCTCATCCTTCAGAAGGCTGACACGGCGGGAGGGTGGAGACAGGTGGTGTCGCTTTTTCGGAGAGAGGAAAGGAAAGCGAGAACAATCCTTTCTTCAAGTCCCTTTTTTCCCGCCCATTCCTTATCCCCCCCACCTTCTAACCCCCCACCAATTAAACTAATGGCTAAACGCCCTTCTGGCTGTGGGTTGGGGTTAGCTGGAAAAGGTAGCATCTGCCATATGACGTAAAAAAAGTTCTCTCAGTCCCGTAGCGTTTTTCTTCCCCGCTTCTTCACTCATTTCTCGCTCAGAATCCGACCCTCGTTCACCCTCCAAGTCCAGCACTGGGCCGCCCCCTCCCCCCTTTCGGGGAGAACCGCGGTGTAGCTGCCCCGCCTATTAACTCTCCGTTGGATTGGGGGGCAAGAGGTTTTCAAGTCTCCCTTGGGAGGGAAGCCTCTGGAAAAAAATATCTTCGTTTGGTAAAGCGCGATGGGTGGTCGGAAGAAATCAATCGCCGTAAAAGGTAGTAGTGGGTAGTTCCCACGGATCCAGGAAACGCATGCATGGGCGTGGCGGCGGCCTTTTTTTGGAGGCGGGAAATTTGTTGCCATGGGGAACACCTCCAAAAGGCCACCCCTTCCTTTTCAGATGTGGGCTCAAAAAGCGGTGGGTGTCTGGGTGGGTAAGGTAGGGGTGTTCGTTTTCAGAGGAAAAAGTGATGTCGTAATCGTAGACTGATTAAATGGGGGAGGAAACTTTTTCACGCGGCACTTAATTTCCCAGAGAGTAGTTTAACATTTAACTTTTTTCCCAAAGAGGCGTGGGAGGAGGCAAGAACTATCTACGTAATTCCATTTGCGGGCAAAAAAGGGAGTGTGGCTGGTGTGTGCTTTTTTCCATCTTTCCCGGGAAGAGGAGAACGTATTTTCCTCTTTATTCGAACGGGACGGTTTCGGATGTTTCCCCCGCACAGGCAATCAGGATTCCATTACAGCTCCCCCTTGCTTCGAAATGCCCCCCTCTTACATCGATCCGTCCCGCCTTCCCCTTTTTGATCCTTGAAAAATTGATGCGTCAAAGGGTTGATGGTTGGGGGAAGAGATCGAGTGTTGTGTAGAGTACACAGGGCTGCACCGCAGGGTGGTGGATTTCGTTCGATCGGCGCGCAGATAGACGCGCAATGTGGTTTGCCTTGAATAGGGGTGTGTCGGCACGCGACCGGCGACGCCCTTGCCCCTTTTATTGGATCCACACTCAGTTCACGCGAGCTCTCTTTCTACTACTTCTGAAGTCTCGCCGCCGTAAGAAAATTGAGAAAACGAAGTTAGAACACAGAGAAGAAACGAAGGAAAACCTTTTCTTCCCCGCTTTCTTTTACGCTTAAGACGAAAAAGTTGCGGACTTTTCCTCGCTGTACCGATAGTACCGCCGTCTGGCATTTTTGGCCCAAACAAATTAGAGTGGCAAGGTTTCCACATTTCTAGCTACGCCTCTATTTCTGGCTGAGACAGTCGCGCCCAGCAACTTTCACCATCCGAGAAAGTATGAATCGGCCGTTCCACGTTGGCCCTATTGTTTGCACTAAGATGTTCAAACCCCGGAAGAGACGATCCTTTTCCATCCTTTCTCTGCCAAACGTTCGGTGTACAGCATACAGTACGTAGTAGCTACTAAGTGAACAAAGTGTGCTACACGCCAGACATGGATACATTTATGAAATGTTCCCGCCCTTCATGACCGTTTCTCGGCCTCCCCCCTCCCTCCGCGACGAATTCGATTAAGCACTCCTGACTTTTCCCTCTTTTCTGGGACAAAGAGAATATAATGCTTCGAAAGGAGCCAGAGTAGGCGGAAAAGGAATTTGTGCTAGTGTACAGGAGCACAACACACAGTAAGTACCTACGTTGCTTCTCCAGTATGCTCCTGTTTCGTACGTAAGGGCTACAGTCGAAAAAGAAAAAAGTTTTATACCGTGTCGTTTTCCTTTTCCGCGTGAAGAGGTGCCAGATCCCCCCCCACCCCATCACCCAAATTTCCCCCACTTTGAAACGTCCGGAAGTTCTCTTTCTCGCTCTTTTTTTTTGGGGGGGGGTGTAGTTTTTGGGGTTGACCGGCGGCAAAAAATAGAGGCCGAAGGGTTCGGAGTGAAAAGCTGTATAAGAGAGGGGTTTCTGCTTCAACTACCATCGCTCTTTTGCTTCCCGTTTTCGGCAGGCAATGGGGTCGATCGAAAAGCCTCCTGTTGCACCGAAACCGGGGGCGAGAAGTGGATAGGGAAAGCGGAGAAGGGCAAAGAGGAAGAGGAGGGGGAG
>JAAUYJ010086860.1_pt1 | contig 19879 bp, 16 predicted proteins | sample 7278031 | NCBI WGS metagenome assembly JAAUYJ01 (sample SAMN14350222, study PRJNA611818) | marine sediment metagenome | isolation source: surface marine sediment (1.8m) | place: French Polynesia: Moorea | collected 2018-08 | reverse complement strand
TAACTCTAAATTATGACTTTTAGCAAAATCGTGAGTAAAATGATCCACAACATTTGTATCACTTAATTCTAGGTTGTAAAAATCCACAAAATCTTGCTCAAAATAAGGTCCGGCGTGCCAGGTTCCCACCTCTAATTTAATAAAACAATTGCCTGGAATTTTAAAAGCAATTACATCCTCTAATTTAGGTTTCTCTTCTTGGCAAGGTGGAGCAACTGCCATCAACCATTCCTTTCCTTCTAGAGAACCCAAACATTGAGTACATTGGACGTGACGAGTAATTTTTGTAAACTTTAGACCTTGATTATTTAATCTCATAATATAGAATCGTGGCGTACCATTTTCTAAACTTAATTGAGCATCATCTAGGTCATATTTTTTGCCATCTTGTGCAGCAGAAATTAATTGCCCAAAAGGTCGAAAATTCTCTGATGTAATTTCCTGAGCAATAAGTTTTTTAACTACTATTGATTGATTCATTTTTTCCATGCTCTAATTTTGATTTTCTGCAAATTTACTATATGTTTTTAATTGTCTCTACGAACCTCATCCTATCTAAAACAAATTGATTTATGTCGATTAGACAGAAGTTATGGAGTAAGCATTCAGCAGTCAGCTATTAGCTCTCAGCTATGACTTATTCACTCATTATTTTTAAGCATCTTGCTTCTAAGGATAGTCTAATTATCTGAACTGTACTGGTTAAAATTTTGAATTTATTACTGTAAGTATTCAGCTCTTAGCAAACCCTAAATAATTCTCTCGTGGAGCGAGAGCTTACTTTGGCACTAAATTTTAATTCTCATTTCTCAATTCCTTTTACCTTCTACTCTCGTCAATAGCTGAATGCTTACCTTATGGAATTTAATTTTTTCTTATTTCCCAAAAGTCTAGACTATCTTACATACTCATTAAATCAGATTTATCTAATGACTTAGAAATGAGGATTTTATTCTCTACAGAAACAGAACTTGAATTACCTAAGCTCTATATCATCTGATTTCTAAAAAAAATCTAGACTTTATTTAATTCTCATTACCTAATTAGATTTAAACTCAAAACCATTCGCCTCAGCATAACGATGTAAAAACCGCATTACTCTCTCAAAATTTTCCTCTGACTCCACTTCAAAAGAACATTCTACTAGAGAAAAATCAGTTTCATCAGCAGATAAAAATTTAATCCCACTAGGAGCAACTTCAATTTTTCCCTCCTCATCTTTTAACCACAATTTATTTATTTTATTAGTGAAGGAACGAAAACTTTCTGTTGCTTGGAGACGGTCAAATATCAGTACCACTATTTTGGTTTCAGAATTTCGACGTTTTCTCAGACTAACTCCTGTAATTTCTTCATCTAATCCTTCGATAAATTGCACAGATACAGTCATTTGATTTTCTTAAATAGTTTTACACAATTCTTAGTTTACATTAATTATGCTTTTCCTGAACAAAAATTAATCAGGTATCAGCTCAAGACAACTGTCATTTCAGTTAACAGTTATCAGTTATCAGTTAGCCTCCTATGGTCGGAACTGCGCTCTTCTTTACCTCCAGCTTCAGCAGTAGGCTTGAAATAGGGAATATTCTTTTTTTATCCCCTGAAAAGAGGAAGCTTGAGACCCAAATTTTTCGGTCACTAAATTTATATGACAATTAACTTCCTGCTTGGATATGATGAATAAATCTCTGAGGAATATCTACCTTATTTCCCCAATGAAGATGAAGATAAGAAGCATGAACTTGATAAAAATTCCAGCCTTCAACAGTTGACTGACTCTGATTTTTATCTTCGTCAACTCGCCACATTTTATATAGAGGTTTTGAGGGAATTTCAGTTAATTCAGAACGATGAAACTCATGCCCATAAACTTGTGTATTTACTGCTAATAAAGGAGTATCTATATTTGTAATTGCTTGCCGATATCCTAACTTTAAACTTTTCCCCATTACTGCAGTTGTTGGCAAAATTCCTACCATCTCCCAAGACTGACTATTAAAATCAATAATTGCCTCAGATAAATACATCAACCCACCACATTCAGCATAAGTTGGCATTCCCGAAATAATTGCTTTTTTTACTGCCTTTCTAACAAGAACATTTGCACTTAACTGTTGAGCAAAAACTTCTGGAAATCCTCCACCAAAATATAAACATTGTATTCCTTCTGGTAAATTTTCATCTTTTAGCGGACTCCAAAAAACTAATTTTGCTCCTAACTCTTCCAGAATATCCAGGTTGTCTTGATAATAAAAATTAAAGGCTTGATCGCGAGCAACCCCTATTAAAATTTCTGACTTTCTTTTCTCAAAATCATTAACAACTGAACCTGAAAAATGTATTGTCTGATTAGAGCAAATATTAGTAGATAAAAGAGGCTGATAAATCTCATTCTCAACTTTCAACAAAGGGAGTAAATTTTCCCAATCAAAACAAGTTTCAGCCAAATCAGCGAAATTATTAATTATACTATCTAAATCCGGCATTTCATCAGTAGGAACTAAACCCAAATGTCGGTCAGGAATACTAATATTTTGATGCCGTCTCAAAACCCCAAGTATAGGTAAATTTATAGATTTTAAAGAATTTTCCAGTAGTTGTAAGTGGCGATCGCTTCCCACTCGGTTAAGTATCAAACCAGCAAAATTAATAGTAGGATCGAGAGAAACAAAACCATGAGCGATCGCTGCTACAGAAGTAGACAACCGACTACAGTCAAGCACCAATAAAACAGGCAAATTCAGCAACCGGGAAATATGAGCAGTGGAAGCAAAATCAGGAAAACACTTTTCACCTCCCCCCCTTTCAAAGGGGGGTAAGGGGGGATTAATAACCCCATCAAACAAACCCATCACTCCCTCCACCAAAGCAAAATCAACACCCTGAATATTACGCGCAAAACATTGTTGCACATAAACCTCAGAAGTCAGCACTGGGTCTAAATTCCGACAAGGTTTACCCGTCACATATTGATGAAACATCGGATCAATATAATCAGGTCCTACTTTAAATGATTGTACTTGCAAATGTTGCCGTTTTAAATAAGCTAGTAACGCCAACGTAACAGTTGTTTTACCAACACCACTACGTTCTCCTGCAACTATTAAACTCAATAGACTTCTCCGAAAAAAAAATATATTTCTTGTAATATACAATCCGGTTGAACAGTTCTCATTGCGACGATAGGAAGCAATCTCCCCGCACCTCTGAGATTGCTTTCCTTACGGAATGCTCCGCAAACATGTCGCGCAGCGTTTAATGTAGGCGACAGCCGAAAAGCGAAACCTTCCACTGCGTTCCAGTCGCAATGACGCGAGCTATAGTAATTATCCGGATTCTATATAACTGAAAAGAGACGAAAAATGATTTTGTGAGTAACTTTTACAACTCTAGCTGATACTGAAGAAAGATAAATTTATTTTATGGAGATGTCTAATATTTTCCCCCTTTTTGTACTCACAAAAATTTAGTTAAGAAACACCTTCCTCCTCATATATTTCATGCTCTCGATGAATAAAAATTTCCGCTAATACCTGATAAGCTTCTTTCCAAGCATCTATAACTTCTGGGGTTGCATCCTCTCCCAAAACATCCTGCATAGCTTGCAACATACATTCTCCAACTATTGGATATTGTTCCGGTTGTACATGAGTTTGTACATGACGGTGAGCAATTTTTTCCACCATTGATTTTAAACTAGGCAAATCATCAATATGGGTAGCATAACTATAAACTGCAGTAGCTAACTTGGCAGGTTGAGAGCCATCAGCTTGAGCCGACATATTAAATTGTGATTTAACTTCTGGATAATTAGCAAACATTATTTCATACATTCGAGATGTAATTTCTTTTCCCTGTTTTTTCAGCACTGGTGCAGTGGATTTAACAATATCAATTGTTTGTTGACTAACCATATATTTTGTGAATTTTTTGAGTACAACATAATATTATCTTTTGATAATTTACTTCTGAGTAAAACCAAGTTTTTCTTAATATTTACTAATTGTTTTTGAAAAATTATAAATAAATTTTATCCTTTCTTGTTAGGAGATATTAATTCTGATTTTATAAAATTTATAGAAATTTATTTACAAGTTTATCTCATTCTCTATCCTATCTTTACTAGTTAAATTGATGAATTATTACACCATTACCTGGAAAATATCTTTTTCTTTCTTGTTTTTATACTCGTTTTTGAAGTGTAAGATAGAAACCATCAACTTTGATAATTCCCCACTTAAATCTGTTGCTAATTTCACAAAAAAATAATTGCTTGTCTTACATAGTAATTGTGAGAATGTCTATTTTTTTCCACACCTCTCACACTTCCCACACTTCCCACACGAAGACAGGGAGAAGGGGAGAGGGAGAGACACGGAGATAGAGTGTCACTGACACGCCGCGTCCCCGCGTCACCGTGTCAAATCTTACACACCTCCCACACTTGCGGTCACTATTTCTACCATTAGACATCTCCCATAATAAAAAATAAAATCAATTATCGAGTAGAAATCATCAATTCTTTCTCCCTACTCTGTACCGACGTTCCATGCAACGTCCCTACCTACTCCCTACTCCCTCTTTTCCACTAGAGGTCTATTTGAACCACCACCAAACAATTTAGGGTGCATTCTTCACACACCCTAAAAATACCTATTACACTCTTAATTTTTAACTTGAACTAACGACTTCCCGCCCAAGTTACCCACTTACGAGACACACCTATATGACTGCTAGCTTCATTTAACTCTGCCGCATTAATATTAGCACCCGTCAAATCTGCCCCACTCATTTCTACCTCATTTAATGCTGCCCCAATTAAGTCGGCATTTGTCAGGTTAGCCCCACGCAGGTCAGCTCGATTCAAATTAGTCCTTCCTAACCTCGCACCTGTGAGGTCAGCACCGATTAAATTCACATCGGTCAAATTAGCGCTACGCAGGTCTGCATTAGTGAGGTCAACTCCCGATAAATTTGCTTGTCGTAGATCGGCTCCATTCAGTTTTGCCCCACTTAGGTCTGCCCCACTTAAGTCTGCTTGATTTAGGTTAACCAGAGGCAATTTAGCCCCACTCAGATTAGCCTTACCAAGGCAAATACCCCGGAAATAACGTTTCCCGATAGAGTAACGCCTCAGAAATTTTTGACTATCCATATTTTTGTAGTTCCTTTAATAAAATTGTTTTTTCAAAGATGGTTTATATTTTTATTTTGCTGGCAAAATGAGAAAGTATAGCCAAAACTACATAAAACTTTAGAACTAAATCAATTTATATGAAGTTAAGTGGAAAAAGATTAATCTATAATTTGCTATAGCAATTCCCATAATGGTGAGGTAAAAAATTCTAGCTTTGAGAGAACAGGGAACAGGGAATTAGGGAGTAATGGAAAGAATAAAAGATGAAAAGATAACTGTAATTCACGAGATTGGGAAAAGCGACACAGCATATTTCCTGCTAGGTGTCTACCTGATAACATCGGGAAACGCTATATATTAATTAGTAATTTATACTTATGAAGTATATCTACCGTCTTAAAATAGACTTTCTTAACTTCTTGATTGAATTAAATTATGAGTTAAGTGCCAACCATAAATCTTCAAATTGTAGTAAAAATAATTCAGAATTTATCAAATTTATCTAACTAACAAAAAAATATAGCGTTTCCCAGAATAATGAGGTACACCTATCTATATTTCTATTTTAGAATGTGTTAAATGTTCCCTAAAACCAACTAACGAGTATGCCTGACTAATATAGGAATTACTAGAGAAAGAAATAATATTCACCTACTACCTACCACCTACCACCTGAATTCTTACAAATGAGCGGACTTTATCAGTACAGTAATTGCTATATCTACCTTATCTACCTTATCTTTGGTTTGAATAGTAATTAATAGAATTTAGGCAGTTAAGCAAAATAGTAAACCTTACTGGCACAAGAACTGCATAAGCACATCCAATTCAGAGTTAAATTAGATAAAATAATTACCCGTGCAGTTTACAAAATCAGAGAAAATAATCAATAATATGTCATACTTTGTGATAAAAATTGTTAGGCTGTAATTGTTATAGTAAGTTAATTAATCTGATTCTAATTATTTTGTGCCAATATTCATACTTGACTCTTGAGACCACTTAACTATCAATCCAAAATCCACTAACTGTTATGAATAATCCTATATATCCTGGCCTCATACTCAGTAACCGCTATAAAATTGTTAAACAATTGGGACATGGTGGGTTTGGACGTACCTACCTAGCAGAAGACAACCACCGTTTCCAAGAACTCTGTGTACTCAAAGAATTTGCTCCCCAGGTTCACGGTAGCTATGCTTTGCAAAAATCTCAAGAACTATTTGAACGGGAAGCAGGAGTACTATACAAATTGCGACATCCACAAATTCCTGGCTTCCGAGAAATGTTTCGTTTTAAGTTAAATGGGCAAGGATATCTATTTTTAGTCCAAGATTATGTGGAGGGTAAAACTTATCGTGCTTTGCTAGAAAACCGCAGACGCCAAAAAGTTTTTTTTAGCGAAGCAGAGGTAACTAAATTTTTACTGCAACTGTTGCCAGTATTAGAATATATCCACAACTTAGGAGTAATTCACCGTGACATTTCCCCAGATAATTTGATACTACGAAAGACTGATAAGTTGCCGGTTTTGATTGACTTTGGTGGAGTCAAAGAAATGGCAACAAAAGTTGTGTCTGAGTACGCCCACAATCCTGGTAGTTTACCACTCCAAGCTACCAGGTTGGGTAAGGTGGGGTATGCTCCAGATGAACAAATGCGACTGGGGATCATTTCACCCCACAGCGATCTATATGCTTTGGCTGCAACTGTGTTAGTTTTGCTGACTGGGAAAGAACCATCTTTTTTGATAGATGCTCACAATTTGACTTTTAACTGGCGAGGGGAAGTTAGTCTTAGTCCAAATTTAAGTCGGGTTTTGGATAAAATGTTGGCTTCTAAACCAAGCGATCGCTACCTCACCGCTCGTCAAGTGATCGAAGCTCTGAATGTTGCACCATCCACCACTGACTTAGCTCCTACCGAAGCGCCACCGGAAGTTTATACTACTGACACAGTTGTTGTTGGTGGCGTATCCAGTGTGACTACGATGCCAGTTTCTCAGATGCCGATAAATAATGGTGCTAATCACCTACTATCTTCTGTTTTGCCGACAATTTTATTAGTATTGGTGACTATAGTTGGTATGGGAGGAATGGGATGGATCGTGGGGAATTTGTGGTTAAAATACAGTTATAATCAAGAAAAAGTTATTCCAGAGCAACCGCAAGGGTTGAGCGATCGCTTACAAAAATTAGGTATTGATGCGTCTTTCTTTTTCCCTTTAGTAGATAATTTTTTCTACGCTAAATATCCGCAAAAAAGAGGGCAAACTTTGAGTGATGACAGCCCAGAAGATAAATTATGGCGGTGGCGGTGGTATTCTATTGCTGATAAGTTATTAGATAAGTTAGAAACACTCAGCCCAGAAGCTCGGCGTAGACTTGGTGATTATAGTAGGGATGATATTGAGCGATGGAAAATCCAACTACAGCGCTTAAATATTAGTAGTACAGCTTTTAACGATTTGACTGATGCTAGATTTTTTTATTTATTTTCTGAACAACCTCGTCGCCAGAATATTATTGGTTTGCCAATAGGTCAAATTTGGCAAGCGATCGCTACTGATACAATGAAGGCTTTACAAAACAGAACTTCTCTAGAAGAAGTTCGTTTTCAGCAGGGATCGAGCCGAGAAATTATTCAGGGTAATTTACAGCCAGGAGAAGGAAAAATTTATCTCGCTTGGCTACAAGAAGATCAATTATTACGGGTGAGGTTAAGAGCTAATTCTCCAGATGTTTTATTATCTATTTATTCCCCTGAAAATTCTCGTCGTAGGTCTAGAATATTAATAGCAGATTCAGATTCAAATCGATGGAAAGGTGAGACTAGAAGTTCTGGTTATTATCAATTTGTAGTTGTTTCTAATGCTGCTCAATCTGTGGATTTTTGGTTAAGGGTAGGTGCCATAAATTGGGGTAATGATAGATATTAGAGCTAGCAATTTATATACTGGTGATGTAGAAAATTCTAGGATTTAGGGAAATTGAATCATCATTAAAATTTTTGCTAAATTTTCTGGTATAAATTACTATTAGGTATTTATAAAAAAACTCTCTTAAACTAAGAATAATTTAGACTTTATACCAATTTGAAAAAAGAATATTAAAAATAAAATAGCTAGGAAATAATTAATAATTAATAATTCACCTAAAACCGATAAATTCATTTGTAGCAAACATTTATCAAACGGGTATTATATTCCCTGTTGCCTTTTTCCCAAATATTTTACTTGAAAATTTGCGTGATTTTACAGATTTATTTTATTAAGGTTTAGGCTAGAATGAATATCATCTATCTTGACACTTACATAAAAAACATGAGATAATAGATAAAAGTTGCAAGCTTGTTATATTCATACATTTTTAATTACTGATAACTGATAATTAACAAAAAAACTAAGGAGGGTTTTATGTTAAAATACTTAATTATTTGTCTAATAACTCTAGAGTTAGTATTACTCAGTGGATTATTTAGAGTTCCAGCTAATGCAACTATCAACCAACCAGAAATTTTTACTTGGGATTATGCTTCTATAGGTAATTCTCAGGTTGTTTGTAAAAAAGTAATATTTCAGCCCACAAATCGGTCGATTCCAGAATCATCAGATATGAAACCTATAAAAGTTAATTCTCTAGTAGTAAATAATAACTATTGTTCTCATCTAGCAAAACCTGCTTAGGAAAAATACAGAATAGAAAACTAATAAATAGTGGAGCTACCGGGTTTTTTGCCAAAGAAACCCGGTTTATCTATTGTGAGAGAATATGGTAGAGTTTTCAGTAGAGTTAAAAGCACTGAGGTAAAAAAAATGAAATATCGCGTTACCCTCAACCGCAGGGATATAATTGTAGAAGCAAGTAGCAGACAAGAAGCAGCCGAACAAGCAGCAGGTAGAATTCATCGAGGAGAAAGAATTAATCGGATTAAACAAGTAGAATCATCAGAATCTAAATCAGGTTCTTGGTGGGAAATTTGGTTAGATTAAATATGTGATAAATAAGATTTTCTATCTATAAATTACTTAAGGTAGAATCAATAATTAAGATAGGTTTTGATTAACTGAAAAAATCCCTCTTTGATTGAGAGAGGGATTTATTTATAGCTAAGAAAGCTTGAAGTTGAGTATGAAGATAAACCTGTAGTTGTGCCTGAGTTTACGAAAGTTTATTAATCGTGAAGTCATCAAAATTAAAATTTAACAATACATTAGAGGAGAAACATACAATAAGCAAATTGTAGTTGCTTACTCCTACACTGTAGGGACATTGGATACAACTTCCCTACTAATGATATACTAAGCTGTCCAGTAGTCTGATCATATTATTTTTTAATTATGGCTGGTTCCAAAGGTAAATCTTCTAATAAATCTGGAAAAGGCGATCGCGTTGTTTACTCAGAATTTGGTAATCACGCTACCTCTCGTGCTACAGAAAGAGCTGTACCAGATTTACCCCCAGAACAACAAGACCTGCGAGTGCAAGCATCCAGGAAAGGTCGCAAGGGTAAAACCGTTACTGTTATTAGTGGGTTTCAGTCAAACCCAGAAACTTTAGCAGGTTTGGTGAAACAGCTCAAAAACCAGTGTGGTGCAGGCGGCACTGTTAAAGATAATGAAATAGAAATTCAAGGCGATCATAAACAAAAGTTAGTAGAAATTTTAACCAAATTGGGTTATCAAGCTAAAATTAGTGGGGGGTAAAGCTAGGGTCGGGGCACGATAATATCGTGGCCCTATAGAAGCCATTTGGTATCTATATTAAAAAGAGTGGGGAAAAAGCGGGATATGAGGAAATGAGGAGTATTTTTCCACCTTAATTACCATGCATGATATTATCAATTAATACAGCAATTATCTAATTTTAGAGATTATTTCAATGTTAGAAAAAGAAAAAATAGCACTAACATTAAAAATTAATGGAGTGCAACATGAACTAAATATAGAACCTCGCGTGACATTATTAGATGCACTCCGAGAATATTTAGGTTTAACAGGCACAAAAAAAGGATGCGACCGCGGTGAATGTGGAGCTTGCACCGTATTAATAGATGGGAAACGGATAAATTCTTGCATGACTTTGGCAGTGATGCAGATGGGAAAGTCAATTATTACTATTGAAGGTTTGGCGGAAAATGAACAACTTCACCCAATGCAAAGAGCTTTCATTGAGCATGATGCTTTTCAATGTGGTTTTTGTACTTCCGGTCAAATAGTTTCTGCTGTCGGGTTGCTAGCAGAAACGCAACCAAAGTCAGATACAGAAATTCGGGAAGGTATGAGTGGCAACCTCTGTCGTTGTGGTGCTTATCATCATATTGTTGCAGCAGTTCGTGAAGTAGTGGAGCAAACAGAAAATGCAGCCATTTAGTTATACGAGAGTGAACGAAGCAAACACAGCTATAACTACAGTTGCCCAAGATGCAGCCATATCTTTTATTGCTGGAGGTACTGACTTAATAGGTTTAATCAAAGATGGCGTACAAACACCTAAGCAAGTTATAGATATTAACTCTCTACCTCTGACAGAAGTAGAAGTTGATGCTGAAAATAACATCCGCATCGGTGCTTTGGCAAAATTGAGCGATGTCGCCCGTTATCCCACTGTCAAAAATTCCTATCCTGTTATTTCAGAAGCAATATTAGAAAGTGCTTCTCCCCAACTCCGAAATATGGCAACAGTGGGTGGAAATTTATTGCAACGGGTACGCTGTAATTATTTTCGCGACCCTGTTTTTCCCTGCAACCGTCGCAACCCAGGTAGTGGTTGCCCTGCTATTCAAGGTTATAACCGAATGCACGCTATTTTCGGCACGAGTGAAAGTTGTGTTGCTACTCATCCTTCAGATTTGGCGGTAGCTTTGGTGGCAATGGATGCGGTGGTTTATATTCAGGGTAAAACAGCACAACGTCGAGTGCCACTTAATGACTTTTATCTGTTGCCGGAAGATACGCCCTACCAAGAAAATGTTTTAGAGCATGGGGAGTTAATACTTGCAGTGGAAGTGCCTCATGTTTCCTGGTTTAGCAACTCCCATTATTTAAAAGTTCGCGATCGCGCTAATTATGAATTTGCCCTAGTTTCTGTAGCTGTTGCTCTGGAAGTTGAGACAGACATAATTAAATCTGCCCGACTAGCATTAGGTGGAGTAGGTACAAAACCTTGGCGTTGTCAGGAAGCAGAAATTGTTTTGCAGGGACGAGCGATCGATGAGGCGACTTTTTCCGAAGCAGCAGAAGTTGCTTTAGCAGGAGCAAAACCTTTAGAATATAATCAATTTAAAATTGAATTAGCTAAACGCGCCATTATTCGGGCGGTTTCAACTGCAGTCGCTAGGGGAGAGAATTCAATAATCAATAATTAATATAGCAATTATCAAATTGATGAGGTACACAAGTACGATCCCCCTAAATCCCCCTTGAAAAGGGGGACTTTGAAGTTCCCCCCTTCTTAAGGGGGGTTAGGGGGGATCAAATACAAGAATTGCTATAATTACAGGACTTGTGTAGGGGCAAATGCCATTTGCGCTCTACAGGTATCCTATTGTCTAATATCATATCTGGATAAGAGCGCGATCAAAACACTTCTTTCTCCTGATACATTCTTTTAAACTAAAATTTTTCAATAGCAAACATGAACAAAGTTATCGGAAAACCAATAAACCGCGTAGACGGAAAACTAAAAGTTACAGGTGGCGCACGTTACACTACTGATATCCCAATTGAAAATTTGACCTATGGCGTATTAATAGAAAGCACTATTGCCAAAGGTAAAATTACAAAACTGGAAACTACCGCAGCAGAAACAGCACCTGGAGTCTTGGCAGTCATTACTCACCTTAACGTTCCTAAATTTAATCAAATCACTTTTTTCCCTGGTGGGCAAAGTCTTCCCATTCTTCAGGATGAAAATATTTATTATCAGGGGCAGCATATTGGAATAATAGTTGCCGAAACTTTAGAGCAAGCTCAATATGCAGCAACCTTGGTTAAAGTCGAATATCAAATTGAACAACCAACTATAGATATAGATGAAGCTCTTAAACAAGGATATAAACCAGAAAGAATTTTTCTGGGGATGCTACCTGCTCATTCTTTCCGGGGTGATATTAACTCTGGGCGTTCCCAAGCAGAAGTCTTAGTCGAACAAACCTACAGCACCCCGATGGAAAATCATAACCCCATCGAACCTTCCGCAACTCTAGCAGTTTGGGAAGATGACCACCTCACCCTCTACGATACAACTCAAGGAGTTTCCTCTACACAAGCGGCGATCGCCAAAGTATTCGACATTCCTCCAGAAAAGGTCCGGGTTATTTCTAAATTTCTCGGTGGTGGGTTCGGTTGTAAAGCATTTGTTTGGCCTCACACCATCCTGACTACTCTGGCAGCGCGTTATGTGCAGCGTCCAGTTAAATTAGCACTTACCCGCGCCCAGATGTATACTTCTGTTGGATACCGCGCCCCCACTCGCCAACATCTGACCCTTGGCGCAACTAAAGACGGGAAACTTACACTGCTCCAACACATCGGTGAAACTATAACGTCACCCTTTGACGAATTTCCCGAACCCGTGACAATGGCAACAAATATGATGTATGGTTGCCCTAACCTGGACACCAACTACCACCTCGGTCGTATTAATGCTGGTACTCCCACTTTTATGCGGGCACCGGGGGAAGCACCGGGAATGTTTGCCCTAGAGTCAGCAATGGATGAACTTAGTTATGCTCTGGAGTTAGACCCCATAGAACTCCGCCTCCGCAACCATGCAGATGTAGACCCTGCGACTGGAAACCCGTGGTCGAGTAAGTCTCTGAAAGAATGTTATCAGCGAGGTGCAGAAATATTTGGCTGGAAACACCGCAACCCAAAACCTGCTTCTATGAGTAACGGCGATAGTCTCATTGGTTTGGGAATGGCAAGCGCGACTTTTCCGGCAAATAGTTTCCCCGCTACTGCTAAGGTGACTATATATAATAGTGGAGAAATATTAGTTGAAAGTGGAACCCAGGACTTAGGTACTGGCACTTACACTGTAATGACACAAGTTGCAGCAGAGGTTTTAGGGGTATCTCTAGAAAAGGTGGAATTTAAACTTGGTGACACAAATTTATCTAAAGCACCACTTACCGGAAATTCGACGACAGCGAGTAGTGTGGGGACCGCAGTACAAGCAGCAGCAATGAGCGCTCGGAATAAAGTATTAGAAATGGCAATTTCTGACTCTGACTCTCCGCTCTACCAGGCAAAACCAGAGGAGATAATTTTTGATTCAGGAAAATTATTGTGGCAAAATAATCCTACGGTGGGAGAGAGTTATCGGGATATTCTCAGTCGTCATAGTTTGGAAAATATTGAAGCAGTTGGTAACAACGCATCGAAACAGAAGCAACAAGAATATGCCAAACATTCTTTTGGAGCAGTTTTTGTGGAAGTGCAAGTAGACCGACTGTTGGGAGAAGTGCGGGTGACGCGATGTGTTGGTGTCTACGGTGCTGGCCGTATTCTGAATGCTAAGACTGCCCGCAGTCAAATGATAGGTGGTATTACTTGGGGTATTGGTATGGCGTTGATGGAACATACAGTGATGTCTCCTCAGTATGGTCGCATTCTCAATCATAATCTTTCTGATTATTTGATCCCCGTGCAGTTAGATGTGCCGGATATTCAGGTGCAGTTTGTAGAGGAGGAAGATCCTTATGTTAATGCTTTGGGTACTAAGGGTATTGGGGAACTTTCTATTGTGGGCGTTGCTGGAGCGATCGCTAATGCTGTTTATCATGCCACAGGTAAACGTATCAGAGATTTGCCTATTACTCCAGATAAATTATTAAAGGGTGAATAAGGAATAGTTGGAAGAGTAGGGACGTTCCATGGAACGTCCCTACAAGATATATTTTCCAATCAGTTAATGTCCTTACTTTCCCTACTCCCTGTTCCCTACTCCCTACTCCCTAATATGAAAGAATTACAAGACATTATTACAACTTACAACAAACTCAAAAATTCCAGAGAAACCATCGCCCTCGCTACTGTTGTCAAAGTAGCAGGTTCCACATATCGCCGACCAGGAGCGCGGATGTTGATGACTTCTAAAGGCGAAATGGTTGGTTCTCTCAGCGGTGGTTGTCTAGAAGGTGACGTTTTCGAGCAAGCGCAAGAAGTAATGAATTCTAAAAAATCTCGCCTAGTCTCCTATGACACTACTTCCGAAGCAGATATTTTGTGGGGTTTAGGAATGGGTTGTCAGGGAATAGTTGATATTTTTATCGAGCCTTTATTCGATGAAAGTGGAAAAATTTTAATGTCATTTCTTGCCGAATGTCTTCAGAATAGACAACCAGGAGTATTGGTAACAATATTTGAAAGTCAATCAATAGAAAACCATCACTTAATGTTATCCCCAGATGGTAATTTTACTACCCACATAACTGATGATTCCCTAGTTCAACTACTACTAAATCATGGCAAAAATGCTAAAAGATTAGGTAAATCATTTCACATATCTATTAATAATATAGAAGCCTTGATAGAAGTTATTCATCCACCTCTATCTCTAGTAATATTTGGTGCTGGTCACGATGCCATACCCATAGTATATTTTGCCAAACAATTAGGATGGTCTGTCACAGTATTAGACCGTCGTTCTGCTTATGCTACTTCTAGCAGATTTCCTGAAGCTGATGCTGTAATTATTTCCGAATATGAAAAACTACCAAAAACAGTAATTTTAGATGAAAAAACCGTAGCAGTTATAATGACTCATAACTATCTTTATGATTTGACAATTCTCAAAACTATTTTACCTTTACCTTTGCGTTATTTAGGAATATTAGGACCCCGCAGAAGAACCGAAAAATTATTAGGAGAAATTCCCATAGATGACCAATACAAAAAACGTTTATATGCTCCAGTCGGTCTAGATATTGGTGCTGATAATCCCCAGGAAATTGCTTTAGCAATTATCGCCGAAATTCAAGCAGTTATAACTAACCGTTCGGCAGGTTTTTTACGTCACCGTCACCAACCAATTCACAGTGAAAATAATGGATAAATCTATCGGAATTATAATTTTAGCTGCTGGTGCTTCAACTCGTTTAGGTCAACCCAAACAATTGTTAATTTATCAAGAGCATAGTTTGATTTTTAATACTGTGAAAGTTGCTGTTAATTCTGGCTGTGCGCCAATTATTTTAGTCTTGGGAGCTTATGCTGATTTGATATTTCCTGAAGTTAGCAATTTTCCTGTGAAAGTTGTCAAAAATTGTGATTGGCAAGAGGGCATGAATAGTTCGATAAAAGTTGGTATTAATACCCTCAAAGCAACTCAAGAAAATTTAGCAGCAACGATATTAATGTTGTGTGATCAACCTTTTGTTTCTACTCAAATTATCAAAAAAATTATTGATGTTTATTATTTAAAAGGTAAGTCAATAGTTGCTTGTAAATATGCTGGTACTTGCGGAGTCCCTGCTTTATTTAGTGCTAAATTTTTTCCAGAAATGCTAAACTTAAAAACAGCAAAAGGTGCTAAACAAATTATCAAAAATTCTCCAGAGCAAGTTACAACCGTTGATTTTCCCAAAGGAGCAATAGATATTGATACCTTTGCTGATTATCAACAACTAATATTAACTTAATAAAATTCTTCCTTCGTCAGCATACTGTGGGGATAAAAAGACACCTAGAAACAAAAATAAGAGTGTACAGTTTTAGCTGAAACAGTCCACTACCAATAAGGTTCATGGGTAAGTCTTAATCAATTATCCATTATCCATTAATGAAATTATGAATACCCAAAATCATCTTCGTAACCTCCAATATCAAACTATTCTAGAACGCGCTAAACACCCACGAAACCAAGGAAAAACTAACCCAATACATCATCAGCAACTAGGAGATAATCCGATGTGTGGTGATAGTATCGAATTAACAATAAAATTTGACCAAACAAATCAAATTATAGAAGATATAAAATTTGAAGGAAAAGGTTGTGCATTAGCGATCGCTTCAGCAGATTTAATGGCAGAAACATTGTCAGGAAAAACTGTAGAAGAAGCCTTAGAAATAATAGAAAAATTCCGTCAAATGATCAAAGGGGAAATTAGTCTTTCAGATAATTTACCAAGGCTAAACATCTTTCAAGGAGTCTCACAGTTTCCCATCAGAATTAAATGTGTTTTATTAAGCTGGCACACTCTCAAAGCAGCATTAAAATAGTCAAATAAACTTGGTATAATATTATATCATGTCCGGTAGCATCGGTATTGTATAGCAAAGGTAGGGAACAGGGAACACGGAACTGGGAATAGGGAACAGGGAGGAAGGCTTACTCGCTGTGAAAAAAACTTAAATTTCCTGTAGATATCCACCATTGGCTTTACACAAACGATATTAACGGACATGATATTATTCAGAACTACAACAAATATCACATTTATATTGCCTGCCCGAAAACTAATTTTCGGGCAAAAAATCAACAATTAAACTATTAGAAACTACTTCGCTTTTACTAACTCTACTTCATCCTTTTTCCCAAATACTAAACTACCATTAACATAATCAATTACCACAATATCCCCACCAATAAACTTATTCTCCAAAATCTGATTTGCTAGGGGGTTTTCCAACTCTCGCTGAATTGCCCGTTTCAAAGGTCGCGCTCCATAAACTGGGTCATATCCTACCTCAGCAATATGATCTAAAGTCGCTCCAGTTAACTTCAAACTAATTTTTTGTTCTGCTAATAACCGCTCAATTCGCTTCACTTGAATTTCTACAATTTGACGTAATTCACTCTTCCTTAAAGTATGGAACAATATAATCTCATCAACCCGATTTAAAAACTCAGGACGGAAATGTTTTCGCAGTCCTGCCATAACTCGTTTATACATTTCCTCATACTTAGAATCATCTCCTGCTACATCCAAAATATACTCACTGCCAATATTACTCGTCATCACAATTACAGTATTTCTAAAGTCAACTAACCGCCCTTGAGAATCTGTAATTCTACCATCATCTAACACTTGCAACAAGACATTAAATACATCTGGATGCGCCTTTTCTACCTCATCAAATAACACCACAGAATAGGGATGTCGTCTTACCGCTTCCGATAACTGACCGCCTTGGTCGTAACCTACATATCCAGGAGGTGCGCCCACTAACCGAGAAACCGCGTGTTTTTCCATATATTCTGACATATCAATGCGCACTAGAGCATCATCTCGGTCAAATAAAAACTGTGCTAAAGCTCGCGCCAACTCTGTTTTACCGACTCCAGTGGGACCCAAAAACATAAACGAACCAATAGGTCTTCCTGGGTCTTTCATTCCTGCTCTTGCTCTTCTAATAGCTGCTGCTACTGCTGATACAGCTTCTGACTGCCCAATTACTCTTTGATGTAGATGTTTTTCTAATTGGAGCAACTTCTGGCGTTCCGACTCTAATAAACGATTTACCGGAATACCTGTCCACTTAGCAACTATACTGGCAATATCTGCATCTGTGACTTGTTCCCGAAGAAAAGAGGAACCTTGAGCTTGGACTTTTAATAACTCTGCCTCTTTTGCTTCGCGATCGCGATGTACAGTTTCTAGTTGCCCATATTTTAATTGAGCTGCTGTATTCAGATCATAAGCTCGTTCTGCTTGTTCTATTTGTACTTTTAATTTATCTTCTTCTGCTTTCAGGGAGTTAATAGCATTCAACAACTCTTTTTCCCCAGACCATTTAGAGGAAAATTTTTCCTGTTTTTGTTTCAAAGTATTAATTTCATTAGTAATGCGTTGTAAAGCAGGAGATACTTTTACAGGTGGGGTAGCTTCAGCATTTTTATTTTTATTATTGCCTTGCAACTCTCCTTCAATAGAAAGTTTTTCCATTTCCAACTGCATTATCCGTCTGTCAATAGCTTCTAACTCTACTGGTTTAGAAGTAATTTCCATTTTTAATTGAGCAGCAGCTTCATCAACCAAGTCGATCGCCTTATCTGGTAAAAAGCGGTCTGAAATGTAACGGTTAGACAAAGTAGCAGCAGCAACCAAAGCAGCATCAGTAATTTTTACACCGTGGTGAGTTTCATAACGGTCTTTCAACCCCCGCAAAATAGAAATAGTATCCTCAACGGTTGGTTGACCAACTTCTACTTTTTGAAACCGACGTTCCAGAGCAGCATCTTTCTCTATATGTTTACGATATTCATCAATAGTCGTAGCTCCAATACAACGGAGTTCTCCACGAGCAAGCATTGGTTTAAGCAAATTTCCCGCATCAACCCCCGAACCAGTACCGCCCCCCGAACCTGCACCAACAACTGTATGTAATTCATCAATAAACAGAACTATTTGACCGTCCGAGTGGGTAACTTCTCGCAAAACCGATCTGAGACGTTCTTCAAATTCTCCTCTAAACTTTGCCCCCGCAATGAGACTACCCATATCCAGACTAATAAGTTGCCGTTCTTTGAGAGACTCCGGAACATCCCCATTCACAATACGTTGAGCTAAACCTTCAGCGATCGCTGTTTTTCCCACCCCCGGTTCCCCAATAAGTACGGGATTATTTTTTGTCCGACGAGACAGACAACTAACCACTCGCCGAATTTCTTCGTCTCTACCAATAACCGGGTCTAGTTTACCCGCTTTAGCTAACTCTGTCAGGTCGCGCCCATATTTTGCTAAAGCATCGTAGGAAGCTTCGGGGTTTTGGTCTTCGACTTTGCTGCTACCTCGAACTGCTTTAATAACTGCTTCTAGTTTTTCTAATTCTACTCCTTGGGAGGTTTGGGGGCGTTCAAAACCTGGGCGAGTCGGCAACTGAGGAGTACCCCCACTCAGCAGTTTATTACCAAGGCGTTTATCCTGGTAGAAGGCGAGTAGCAGGTGTTCGACGGCGATAAATTTGTCTTCCCATTTTTCTCTAGCTGCTTCGGCGAGGTCTAGCAGAATTTCGAGGCCACGTCCTAGATATAAATGTTCGATACTACCGACTTTCGGTTGGCGTTTGGCGAAACTGTCTATTTGTTGGATCAGATTTTGGGGTTCTATACCTGCTCGGTTGAGAATTTTGTTAGCTGTACCTTGTTGTTCTAGGAGGGAGATAATTAGGTGTTCTACTTCTAGTTGTTGATTTTGGTAGCGGCGGGCAACGTCTTGGGATTTTACTATAGCATCCCATGCTTGTTCTGTAAATTTGCTTGGGTCGGTTGGCTGCATTTGAACTATATTTAGATTTTTACTTTTGAGATTTGTTTAAGTTAAATAACACTATCTATAGAGAGCGAAATTGCATATATAGGGGAAGGTTTATAGCGCTACGCGCAAGTCAGAAGTTGTAGGGGCGAATGGCCATTAGCTACGCACAACTTTCCTAACGGAATGCTACTGCAAACGTTAACGCCCCACCCAACCCTACAAAAATCACAATTTATGGGAATTTTTTAACTTCCAGAGAACCGAGACTAAAATATAGACGGTGAGGTTGTCAGGATTGGTTTACAAAATTTTTGATGTTTTTCCCTACCTCGCCCCGTCTACTGTCCTCTCAAGGATTCTGCCCCACTAATATTTTAATTTGTGCTGGCTGCAACTTCTTTTTGAGAGTTGCTACCTTGAGTACCTAACTGGTTAGAGTCGATAGGAGCGTTTCCACTCCTACCTCTCCTTCAGAACCGGACGTGAGACTTTAGCCTCATCCGGCTCCTCAATAACTCCATCCTTGTTACGGCTACGTTC
>JAAUYJ010159196.1_pt1 | contig 19882 bp, 14 predicted proteins | sample 7278031 | NCBI WGS metagenome assembly JAAUYJ01 (sample SAMN14350222, study PRJNA611818) | marine sediment metagenome | isolation source: surface marine sediment (1.8m) | place: French Polynesia: Moorea | collected 2018-08 | reverse complement strand
TTGTCAGTATTAACTCAAATGGTCGGGACAATAAAAAACCCGCTGTTTTACCAACGGAGTTTCCAATTAATCCACATTAATTCCTGGGGTGAGAAAGTTCTGAAAACCTTGACATTCCGGTTATATAATTTTCGTTTATCGGCTTTTAGTTGTTAGTTTTTAGTTAACAATACCGAAGTCAGAAGTTAGAAGTTATAGGTTAAAAGCTAGAACTTTGAGGTAAAAAGTCAGAATTTTGAAATTAAAAGTCTAGTAGTAGACCGACACACCTTAAATGGTTCGTTAGAAAAAAATGGTCAAACCTTTCTACAACAAAAATTATACGAAAAAAGAAATAACTTTGCCTCGACTATGGGATTTGGAAACCAAACCCCTACAGTGCTTTTTCACAAATTATGTAGGATTAGTATATGACTCATGGATACATACAAAGTTATTAAATTAGCAGCAGAAAAACTAAAAACATTACCAGGACATGAATTCGATTTATTAACAATTTCCAAACCAATTTCATCTGATGCTGCTCTAAATCTTGCTAAAGTAATCTCTAAACTTTCTCCACTCGTAGGAAACTTAATTGAGTTTAACATAACTGAATTTTTAAATGCTCAGAACGAATTTCAGAAATTTGGGAAATGGAAACGTCAAGACCCTGGTTTTCCTGATACTATTTTTGAAGGTAAAATAACACCTATTCCTGGATTTGAAATTAAGACTTGGTTTCCTCTAGCAACAGAAATAACTGCTCGTTTTAAAGATAGTCAAAACTATTTTCAAGATGACAATATATATGTTGTTTTGCTCCCTTGGCTTCCTAGTAATTTAATATATGGAAAGCCCTATATTTTAGACCTTTGCATAGTCTCTTCTAAGTCTATAGCAGAAACTCGTGACAGCCATTATCATAACCCGCCAGACTATCTGGTTTTAGAACCAGAAGATACTCAAAAACGGACAAAAAATTTACAACAAACTAACACTAATGGTTACAAATGGCAGGGTAATAATTCTCAATTTAAAGCAGCTCAAGAAATTGTCAAAAGTTGGGGAAATGAAGGTAAATATTATCAACCTACAAGAGAGTATCAACAATTATTGCGACAGCTAATTAATCTTTTTCCATATAGATTAGATACTAATTTTGCCAAAGTAGATAGAATAGTTCACCCTGAAATAGAAAGCTTCAAAGAAAAAATACTACAAACAGATATAAAGGGTATTTCTATTCGCCAATGGGCAAAATTACTCAGTAGTAAAAATACAGAAAAAATCAAGTTAACTCTTCAAGAAAAGTTATTTATTACAGATACTTAAAGCTAACGATATTATTCTTTAGCTCTCTCAACTCCATAAAAAAAGTAAGTCCAATCTATCTCTGAACTAAATGCCTTACGACCTAAATTTTTAGCAGCAATAGAAGCAGTAAATAATCCCCCGAAAGGTTCCCATATAACATCTTCAAAATCACTGGAAGCTTCTATAATTAGAGTCATTAAATCCAAAGGCTTTTGATTTAAGTGAATAGCTTTATTAGAATCAGAATCAATAGTAATCCTTTCTTTTCCACGAAGAGAATTTCTATCCCATACATTTGTATAACCATGAGGACAATAAAACTTAGCTCGCATTTTTGCCCATTCCTCCCTAGTCATAGGAACTTCTCCATCATTTGAAAAGAATGGTTTACCCTCTAAGTTGCCATAAAAATTTGCATAATTCGACAACTTTTCAAACATTTCTGGTGGAGGAAAATACCAAAGATGACCTTGATCGAAATATTTTCTAGTAGCTACATTTTTTACACCACAAGCTTCATTTGCTTTTTTTCTAGGAAGACCTGTACGTTTCCATTCATATAGTAACCACTCCTTCAATAACATTCCATTAATTTTAGGCTCAAATATATATTGAACACAAACTTCTGTTACAACAGGAAATCGTCTAATTTTTTGGGTATTAATATTACCAGCTATATGTCCTTTTCCTTTATTCCAAATATTACAATTAACATAACGCCAACCGTACTTTTCCAACAGAGGATGAACTGTTGCCCAACCTATTTCTGAGTTCCAAAACCACAGGGTAGTCTGAGGAGTTGCATACTTTGTCCACTGTTTTATATGTTTTTCGTACCATTGAGGTAAACTCGAATAATTTGAACTATCTCCTTCAAAACCTAAAACTCCATACCCTCCATCAGAAACAATTACTGTAGGAGTCTCCCATTCTGCGTAATAGTCTAGGACATCTCCATAATATAAATTTAGATATGAATCCTGCCATTTTGTAAATGTTGGCTGAGAATTTAAAGAAATAATTTTGCCTCGACCAACTGTACTAACTGCGCTCCGTCCATCAGAAGTTGGACTTTTGGTGAAATCTTTTTTATTGGCAACTTGTTTCATTATCTGGCAATATAAATTTGGTTAGTTCATACAAATTGACTAATATTATACACAAATAATGATATGTCCTGTCAGATGTCAAATACTTTATCTATCACTCCTCCTCAATGTCGAGCAGCGCGAGCGATGTTAGGTTGGTCTCAAAACGAGTTATCAAAACGGGCGAATGTAGCAAGAGCAACAGTAGCAGATTTTGAACGGGAAATTCGCACACCTATTCCTAATAACCTTACAGCTATTCAAAATGCTCTGGAAGAAGGTGGAATTGAATTTATCCCGAATAATGGTGGAGGGGTAGGTGTCCGCTTTCGTTTTCTATAAATTTTCCAGAGCTAAATTAACTATTAAGATGTTTAGTAATGAACCTTAATTAATAGACTCAAGATTAAAAATCTTAAGTGTAGTAAATCAAAGCTCTTCTAGATAGAAAATAAAGAAGGTTGACAAGGACTAAACGAAAGACGATGCTGAGGCGACAGGCCGTAATCTACTATTCCTTGTTTGTGCTTTTTCGTACCATAACCCTTGTTATTAGTCAAGTCATAAACAGGATACTTTTTCGCCAAACGCATAATCAAAGTATCACGCCAAACCTTAGCCACAATACTCGCAGCAGCGATCGCTAAACACTTACTATCCCCCTTAACAATAGTCTGCTGAGGAATATCCAAACCCCTAATTTGTTGATTTCCATCCACCAAAACTAACTCTGGCCGAGGATTTAATTTTAAAACAGCCCGCTTCATGGCCAATAAAGAACCTTGCAAAATATTTAAGCGGTCAATCTCCCGTACAGAAGCCATACCCACTTTACAATCCAAAGCTACAGCTCTAATCTCAGCCGCCAAGCGACACCGACGTTTTTCTGTTAGTTTTTTACTATCTGTCACCCCACTATGAGCCAAATCATCCAAAACCCCTTCAGGCAAAATTACTGCTGCTGCCACTACTGGCCCAAACAAAGCACCACGTCCCACCTCATCCACACCAGCAGTTAAAAGTGGGGATGGACAGTCAACCCATTTAAGAAAATTTGCCATTGCTACCTAATATTAATTGTCGGCATATTCTCTCTACTAAATCAGAAGTAAGATTATCTATTTCAAACTCCCTATTATTTCTCATTAACTAACTAGTTAGACAAAATTAATTACACAAAATTCAACCTAAAACTTTACTATCCAGCCTAGATAGTGAATATGTCTTATATGTAAATATTTCTGTCTGATTACTTACCACACAAAATATCATGCACAATAAGTATTTTAGCATTTGAGAAAGAGATATTTTTGCCGACATTAAATAAGTTTTGAAATTGATTTTTTATTCTTCTGTGGTAGCAGAAGAACGACGACGACGGCGACGAACAGGTGCTGAATCATCAGCATCACTATTATCTGAATTTTGATCAATATCCGAATCACTTATTTCCACTTCATATTGACCATTATCTTCATCACCATCAAAGGAATTAGATTCGTCAGTTTCTGATGAATCTGATTCATCTAAATCCTGATTTTCGCTACTCCATTCCTCATCATCTGTTACTGGTTCAACTTCAATCTCTTCTCGATCTTCAACGCTTTTTTTAACATCTGTCTCCCCAGGTTTTTTCACACATATAATTGCTGATTTGGGATTTTTAACTGTTCCCTCTTCTAAGACCAAAATTGGAGAAATACCCATCAAAGCATATACATCTTGTTCATCAGGTGTCATTTCTACAGTTACCATTTCAGGAGGTTCTGTAACTGGTCTAATAATCTCTCTTCCAGGCCGACGATTAGAATTTGTGAGTTGATATCCATCTGAAAGGATAGGGTATTCTGTTCCTACACCTAACTCCCTTTCTTGCAATTCTAAAGGTTCATCCTGCATTGTACCTTCTCCAACTCCCACTCGACGACGGCGACGACGGCGAGTTGACTCTTGATAACTAGGATGATTTAACAATTCCACATCAGGAGTATTGCTCGAAGACTCAACCTCTGAATATGTCTGCGTCATTTCCAAAGAAAGGCGAGAAGGTTCAGCTATTACTGGAGGAGTAATACTGACTGGTTTAATTGGTTCTTCAACCTCTGGAGAACGACTAATGGTAGACACACTGGGTTCCAAAATCAGAGTTTCTGACTCATCTGGTAAATGAGCTAAATGTCCTAGCCCATTACAAGTGGGACAAGTACGACCAAAAAGTTCATATATATTTTGACCTTGACGTTTACGAGTTAGCTCAACCAGTCCCAACTCTGATAGTTGAGCAATCTGAGGCCGAGCTTTATCAGCTCTGAGGACCTTATTAAAATGTTCCAAAACTTGTAATTGGTCTCGTCGTGAGTCCATGTCAATAAAGTCTACAATAATCACTCCTGCAACGTTGCGAAGCCTTAGTTGACGGGCTATTTCTGTAGCAGCTTCACAGTTGGTCCAAAGTACAGTTTCGCGAGCCGTAGCAGAGCGCGTAAAAGAACCGGAGTTGACATCTATCACAGTTAGAGCTTCTGTGGGTTGAATGATAATGTAACCACCGGAGGGTAGGTCTACTCTGGGTCTGAGGGCTTCTCGAATAGCTGCATTAACGCGGAAATATTCTAGGACATGGATGCGATCGCGATGATGGTCAATCAAAACTTGTAAAGGTTTACCCCCACTCCAGTTAAGCAAATATTGCTTAACTCGCTTTGTCCCTTCACTAGAGTCCACAACAATTCGATTTACATCTGTGCTATACATATCCCGCAGCACCCGTTGAATAAAATCACTATCACGGTTTAGTAATGCTGGGGCTCTGTTAGAGTTGGCTTCTAGTTGAATAATTTCCCACTGTTTTTGTAATACTTCTAAGTCTTCTAGAATTGCCTCTTCTTCCATCCCTTCTGCTTCAGTACGAACTAATAGTCCCATACCAGCAGGTTTGATTAAAATTGCTAGGGCTCTCAGACGGTTTCGTTCACCCTCCGAACGAATTCGTCTCGATAGGTTCACACCCCGTCCATAGGGCATGAGAACTAAGTAACGACCTGGTAAAGTAACGTTACCTGTCAATCTTGGTCCCTTTGTACCTGTGGGTTCCTTCATCACTTGCACTAGGACTTTTTGTTGGGGTGTAAGTAATTCTGTAATGGAACTTGAGGAACGCTTTAATCGCAATGGCCCTAAGTCACTGACATGAATAAATCCGTTACGTTCGGGGTCTCCAATATTGACAAAAGCTGCGTCTATCCCTGGTAATACGTTTTCTACGACTCCCAGATATATATCACTGACTTGATGGTTACCTGTGGCAACTACAAGTTCTTGTATTTGGTCTTCAGAAAATACAGCAGCAATTCTATGCTGCTCGGCGATAATAATTTGCTTCGGCATTCAATTTCCTCAACTGCTTTAAATAAAACTGTGGCGCTGTCAATCAAGTCATCTTTGATGCTAGATAGGCAATTTGTGATGTTGAATCTCTCTTGTTTGGCTCTGTAATATTTGGCTTTTTTCTTTTTGGATTATGCTTGGTTCAGGTGTTAACTCATTTGCGCTTCAGTTTACCCGATACCAAGTTTAATATTTCCACTTTACTCTATTTAACATTATCAGTAACAAAACACATTCAACGTTTTTACAAATTTTTATATTTGGTATCATTCATCTCTGAATATCTGATATAAATGATACCCTTTGTTGTGTACATATAACTAGAGCCATTCATCCAATTTATCAGCATGGTAATTTTTTGCTTATACCAATTAATTATGAGTTTTTGATTTCCTCTGAATAATTCTGATAATTTGTGGTTTGCATAAATTTCTTTTTGCTCTATCTTTGCACGATTCAGCCTCATAAAACTCAAATCTTAGCAACCCAATTAAAATTAAATTTTACTCTAATTTTCGCGCTCTAGCTACATACTTTACATCTTACTTTTTTCGGATAAATTCGGATAAATTTTAGCAGATGTAGTTGTTTTATCCTGTCCTTAAAATTTTAGTTACGTTCTTATTTGTGAGCAATATTTTTTTCATAAATGCTTACCCCAAATAAGGTAGATTTCTAATTTTATTTCCCTCAATTCTCAGGTTTTTCTAATATCTAGAAAAACTCTATGATGGACTTGAACAGGGAGAAATAATATCCTTTAACAGACTACCCACTCAACGTACTCGCATCCGTAGCGGGGTTTCTCCTAAGTTCAATATTTAGTTCAATACTTTTTGACAATCTCCATAAGTTCTAAGTTGTATCTAAAAGCTTAAGCTAATCATTATATTATTGATTTGATGTTTTAAATCTACTTTACAATATGGAATTTTTCTTTGTTCGGACTGAACTAATTTACCACTAATACGAATCTGCTAGATTCAATTATCCAGTAGATAGGGTATTTCCAAATACTGTTTTAAAAAACCTCCCTTAAACTATAAACTATTTAGACTCAAGAGACTAACACAGGTAATCTTTGAAGAAAAAGATGTTTCAGGCAATCAAAAATTTTGTAATATCCAAGTTTTCAGTAAACGTGATTTATCTCTATCTCTAAATCTTGATTACATTTTTAATAACTTATTGTTCCCAAGATTATGACTATATTATATATAGTAATTTCCATACTTGTGAGGCACAATCAATTGCCTCCGTTTTTCTATATAAAATAATATCAAGAGATTAAGATGAAGTGTACCTGATGATTTAGATAAAGGCTATATTGATTGCCAGTTAATTTTTATAGCATTAGTCTACTTTAAGTTTAAGGCTTTTGATAAGTTTTTATATTGCAGGAAACAGAAAAATCAAACTCAATAATAACTGTAAAACTTTTTTGATTATCATTCACTTGAATTTATACAGTTATCAAAAAAGATTTGATAAAATTGGATTTTAACCAAAATCTTCTAGTTAATTTTAAGTAGTTTCTAAAACTTATCAAAAATTAAAACTTTACATATCGAATTTTTTGGTTTCTCACAAACTTTTCTTTGATTTGAATTTAGCCTGTGCTGAAATTTTAAATCATCAAGATAGATTTGTGTTTTTTTTGACTTCAGGAGAATGATTCAGTTCCCGAAAACAAATAGAACTGCTCTAAACTCATCTCTAATTATCGTTATCTTATCGTTTAATATTTATCACCTCAACAATAATTTTGTACGGTGAGAATGTAGTAAATCAAATTCTTTCTGGCTGAACTGTTCTAGCATATAAATAATATGTTGTGGTCGTAATAAAGTTCCATCATTCTGATAGCTACCTACATAACGAATAAAACCGTCATTATTTGTATTTTCCTCTATTTTTAGAGACGAAATATCAGTCGGTAGATACTCTAAAAACTCCAATTCAAATAAGCGATCGCGTAAGTTAACTACTTTCACTTTACCCGACTTGGTAGTATGTTCCCATATAATTGATGTACTATTCTTAATTCCTTCTACCCACCCTTGCCAATTTAACTTTTCATCTACCAAAGAACCACATAAATTTTCTGTTGAATCATCTGAAGAATCACCTGTTTTCCGCACCTTTAAAATATACTCTGCTTTCTCCAACATTTGAGATAAAGAAGGACTCTTTAACTCTACTTCTTCCACACGATTTATCGGTATACCCACTGGTAATTGAGCCACCAATTTATTCTGAAATGCTACCACATCCATCGATTCTGTGAGTTCAAAATCGACAATTTCTCCCGTACTAGTAGTCCCCAAAGACAAAGCACTAGCAGGAGTAATCCGTGGGCCTGGATGATATCCTCCTGTAAAGGCAACAGGTATAGATGCTCGGCGTACTGCACGGGCAAATAATCTCGCCAAGTCCAGATGGCTAACTAAGGCCATATCTCCAAGTTTACCAAACCAAACTCGCAAACGTTGTACCCGATTTTGATTAGGCACAAACTCACCCGCAAACTCTGGAATGGGTGGCGGTGGAATTACAATATTATGACCTAAGTCAGGACCACATACACCACAATGAGAACAACCTTCAAAAGAACAGTCCGGAACAGTTACTGCTGCCAAGGCTTTCTGTAAGTCTTCCTGAAGCCAGTTTTTATCTATTCCTGTATCTATATGATCCCAGGGCAAAGGTTGGTCAAACACAGATGATAAGTTTTGACCTTGAGTAGTTTGTGTATAATTGTCTGTATATTGAAACACATTCCACTCACCATTTTCTACCTGACGGTATTTCCAACTTAAGTCTGACTCTTCAATAGCTTCACCCCAAGCAGCAAAAGCTCTATCTAAGCTTTCCCACCAAGAGTCCATTCCAGCTCCATTTTCCCAAGCACGCTGAATCACAGATGCTAAACGGCGATCGCCCCTTCCCAGAAAATCCTCCATTGCTGAGAGACGAACATCAGTATAATTTGCTTTTACACCTTTCATTCTACGAAATTCGGCTTTGAGTAATGCCTGCTTCCGTTCAAACTCGGCCACTGAAACTGAATGCCACTGAAAAGGTGTATGAGGTTTGGGAGTAAAATTAGAAATTGTCAGAGTTACTTGTAGCTTTTTTCTACCTTTGGCTCTACATTCTTGCTGTAACCAATTAACTGTTTCGGCAATACCTAATACATCAGCATCAGTTTCCCCAGGTAAGCCAATCATAAAATACAGTTTAACTTTATCCCAACCTTGGTCATAAGCTGTTTTGACCCCTCGTAACAGTTCCTCATTTGTCAGCCCCTTATTAACAATGTCCCGCATTCTTTGGGTACCTGCTTCCGGGGCAAATGTTAAACTACTTTGGCGATTACCACCAAGAATATTAGCAATATTTTCATCAAACCTATCTACTCGCTGACTTGGTAGAGATAGGGAAATTTTTTCGTCTTTGAGACGGTTTTTGATTTCCGTGCCCACTGCTGGCAAAGCCAAATAATCTGAACAACTCAGAGAAAGTAAAGAAAACTCATTATATCCAGTAGCTTTCATTCCTTTTTCAATTGTCTCAATGACTTCTTCTGGTTTCACATCCCTAGCGGGTCGAGTCAGCATACCTGGTTGACAAAAACGACAGCCTCTAGTACAACCTCGCCGCACTTCGATAACCAGTCGGTCATGGACTGTTTCTACAAATGGCACTAAACCTATCGAATAAGCTGGTATAGGAGTTGCCACTCGGCGGAGTATTCTTTTTGGCACATTCGGGCGAGTAGGGTAGACCGAACCATCTTCAGCCATTTCGTAAAACTGTGGCACATAAACGCCAGGAATTTGAGCCAAATCTAATAGTAAGTCTTCTCTGCTTAATTTATTGGCTTTTCCTTCTTCCACAATTAAACCAATTTCTGGGAGTAATTCTTCTCCATCCCCCAGAGCAATAAAGTCAAAAAAGTCTGCATAAGGCTCTGGGTTTGAAGTTGCTGTTTGGCCTCCTGCAAAAATCAAAGGGTAAGTCGGTGTTGAAGTGTCTCCCGTAACTTCCAAAGAATAAGAATAATTTTGCCGTTCTTTGCTAGTAAGAGGAATACCTGCAAGACTTAGCATCTCTAAGATATTAGTCGCCCCCAGTTCATAGCTAAGACTAAAGCCTAGAATATCAAAATCAATCAGCGATCGCCTAGATTCAACTGCAAAGAGTTGTGTCTCAGTGGCCCGCAATTTTTGTGCCAAATCTGGAGCTGGTAAATAAGTCCGATCACATAGTTGCCGTGGCTGAGAATTTAAGATATTGTAAAGAATTATATGTCCGAGGTTAGAAGCTCCTACTTCATAAACTTCTGGATATGTTAATATCCAGCGCACTTTAGCACTGTCCCAAAGTTTGTGGAAAGCTCCTAACTCATTCCCTAAATAACGAGCTGGCTTATGGATTTCGGGTGTAAGTAAATTCTCTACTGCTACTGCCACTATTTCAACTTGACTTTTTATAGCTACATTAGTTCAAGATAGCACCAAAAACTCATACTGTGAAATACAGAGTTTCAGGATGGAATTTAATTTGATTATCACACCCACATGATTTATATCACTTTCTCATATATATTTAGATCACCTACCAGGGTCATCGTTTCACAGAGAATTTAATTATGTAGAGTTTTTCTATTAACCATGGAACCAAATCATGTAATTCGGAAACTTGTATCGAAAGCTCTCTATTTTGGACGACTAACTCCTGAAATTGAAAATCAAATTAATTTTGAACTAACTCAACTTGGTTATATCTCAGATGTGGATTATGAAGCATTGGAGTTGTTAATGGAAGAAATGGATGCTGGCCGCATTCAACTTGTTCCTAGTATCTAATTGCAAAAATTAGTAATATTACTTTTAAGTTGATTTCCTTAAATCTCAGGTTTTCTTCATTAGCCTAACAATATATTAACTTCTACAATTAGACACTAGTATCTAAATCTTCTGACTTGATTATTTAGTTGGTTTAAAACTTTAATTAACCTAAGTCAAATCAGGAAAACTATCTGCACCAGATTGACGGTAATATCAATCTGTTGTGTCAAAATTTATGACCTGGAAAATCAGCTTCAGCCAGGAAAATAAATATTGATTGAGATGCAGTGAAAAACTAGAGTAAATGTGAACTTAATAGTTTTAATAGTTTATAGTTTTTGAGGTTACTTCAGTTAATTGAATCAATACTAAATAAGCTTAATGATATTTTTCAGGGTTGTGTATCTGACATAGAATTATATATAGCAACATGATTTAAGTTCTGAGATGTTGGATAATTTTAGGGAACAGAGAACACAGGATAAGAAAGAAAAAAATGTATCAGATGAATATGATTCTTATATTTTATTCTTTTCTGAAACACCTAAATTCTCACATCTGATTGCTGATTCCTATACAAGGTTATCGTATTAATTCCTATTTAATAAATATTTGCTACAAATAGTTAGGCTATTTCTGAGGATTCAGAACTCATAATTAATAGCTGGAATACTGTGTATTAGATTAAGATATTTTTACTCCAAGATACATCTCATTTAAATTATTTTAATTACCCTGATTATTTGTAACATTATTTTTGAAACTTGGTATAAGTTTTTATTGTTAGTGCAATATATAGCAATCTTATTTCAGTCTTATTTCAGTTGTAATATTCTGGTGGTATAGCATTTCTCAGGCTAGTGAGGTACAGTTCTTTTGATACCCCCTAACCCCCCTTGAAAAAAGGGGGGGGAACTGGAAGTCCCCCTTTTTAAGGGGGATTTAGGGGGATCGTAAATGTACCTTATAACTATGGGAATTGCTATAGAGAGAATTGCCATTCGCCCCCATAGGATTCAGTAGTAATAATTTCAAAGGTTTTCAGGTAAAATCAACTGTTATCAAAATTTTCACAACTCATTTTCTATATTTGTTTTGAAGAGTCGGCAAAATTAGCAAAAAATAAACTGATAAATCAAAAAAATATCAGAATAGAATTTTGATTCAATTTTAGTTGAAATAACAAGCTGTCAGAGCATCAATAAAATTCAATGTGACTATAAATAGGTTAGAGAAAAAATATTAGTCTGGACCAATACATTTTAATAAATAGTGCTACTGCTGTTGATGTACGGCTAATTTTTTTGTGACAGTTTAATAACGCTATAAATTAATAATAACTCACAAATTATCAAAAATTATCATAAACATTAGATTAGAAATAACCAACCCTAAAATTGCTAATCTTAATTACTTATGACTCTTAAAAGTTGACTTTTGACTTCCGAGAAGCCATTGAATCATTTTAAAGGTAAACTTTGGTATTGTGCCTTAACTAGTGCAGGAATCTGTAGGAATAACTATGCAGCTTGCCAAAAGATTAGACAAAATACCGCCTTATCTATTTACTGAAATTGACCGTAAACGAAATGAACTGATTGAAAAAGGAGTTGATATTATAAATTTGGGAGTAGGAGACCCTGATGGCCCTACACCAAATCATATAATTCAGGCAATGGACGAGGCGATCGCAGACCCTGTAAATCACCATTATCCGCCCTACAAAGGTACTAAAGAATATAGACAAGCTGCCGTAGCTTGGATGAAACGTAGGTTTAGGGTTGATAACTTAGACCCAGAAACAGAAATTATCTCCTCAATAGGTTCAAAAGAATCAATTCATAATACTTTTCTAGCTTTTGTAGACCCAGGAGACTACACCATAATACCCGATCCTGGTTATCCAGTTTATCGAACGGCCACAATTTTTGCTGGTGGTCAACCCTACCCCATGGCACTTAAGGCGGAAAATGGATTTCTGCCCAATTTAAAGGCCATTCCTCAAGACGTAGCTGAGAAGGCTAAATTATTATGGATTAACTATCCTAATAATCCCACAGGGGCTACAGCTACTCTGGAATTTTTTGCAGAATTAGTGGACTTTTGTCGGCGTTATCAGATATTACTGTGCCATGACCATGCTTATTCAGAAATGGCATACGATGGTTATAAACCACCCAGTGTACTAGAAGTTCCTGGTGCAAAAGATGTAGCAATTGAGTTTCATAGTCTATCCAAGTCTTACAATATGACAGGATGGCGAATTGGTTTTGTAGTAGGAAATATTGTCGGTATTCAGGGATTAAGTCAGGTTAAATCTAATGTTGATTCTGGTGTGTTTAAAGCAGTTCAAAAAGCAGCGATCGCCGCTTTTTCTACCACTGAAGAAGACTTGGAAAGCTTAGTAGCAGTTTATCAAAAGCGACGAGATATTATCGTTAAAGGTTTACAGTCTTTAGGTTGGCCGATTAAAGCACCTTTAGCAAGTTTATATGTTTGGGTTCAAGTTCCAAAACATTATACATCTAAAGAATTTGTCAGCTTGTTATTAGATAAATGTGGTATTGTTGTGCCTCCGGGAACTGGATATGGTGCATTGGGAGAGGGATTTTTCCGGATAGCTTTAACAGTAGAAGAAGAACGCATTTATGAAGCATTAACTAGAATCAAAAATGCAGGTATTAGTTATGTTTAAATATGGATATTAACTTTTTTCCTACCTATGTGCTGATCAGAATAAAATAACTCTAGTAAATAAAAGGAATTGCATAAAATAAATTATCCAATTTTTGGATACCCCCTGCATCCTTTTTCCTGCGTGCAGCTTTTTTACCTTTAGTACAATGCAATATTTTTCTATTTGGAAGTTTCTAAATATATATAGCAATCGTAAATTATTTATAACAAATCAAAAAATAGATAAAAATCGTGAAACTCTTACCCATGTTACCTTTTTCTAGGATATTTTTTCACAACCACACAGAGAAATGCTATCTCAATCGATTAATTGATGAAATCAAAAAAAGATGAATTCAGATTAAAGAATTAAAATCATCAATCATCAAATTAGTTCAGATTAATATTTAAGCTGATTATCATAAAATTTATATTTTTTAGATTTTTATATAGCCTCAAATTAATTATCAAAAAACAGGTAAAAAAAAAAGCTTCAAAGTATTTCGGTTAAGGCTAAATCTATCAAAAAGAGTCTATACTAAATTTTATAGATGCAAACAATATTAATGTAAACAAAATAGTAATGATTGGCCCTAGTCCCGATGGTCTTTCCTATTTATTAGATAATACCGATAATAATTTTAGCTTGTCTTTCAACTTACTAACTCCTTATCCCCAAGGACTACAAGCTTTAGATGGCAATGATACAGTGATAGGCTCATCAGAACCAGAATTAATCAATGGTAATCAAGGTAATGATAATATATATGGCGGTGATGGTTCTGATGTTTTACGTGGTGGTCGGAATAATGATTTAATTAATGGTAACTTAGGTAACGATCAATTATTTGGAGATTTAGATAACGATCAACTATTTGGAGAATCCGGCGATGATACAATATATGGAGGAAAAGGAAACGATATTTTATCAGGGCAAGACGGCAACGATTTAATTTCAGGTGATTTGGGTGAAGATACGTTAATTGGAGGAGCCGGGAATGATATATTTATCCTCAAAGAAGAACAACAAAACAATCTAGATACAGCAGATATTATTAATGACTTTAATCCACAATTCGATCTAATTAAAATACCAGGTAACTTAACAGAAACAGATATCTTATTGACAGAAGATTTGACAACAGGAGATACATTAATTCAAGTCAGAACAAATGATTCAGTATTAGCAAGAGTTGTAGGAATATCTAATACACAACTTTCTGGGGGTCGTTTAATATTTGGCGATGCTTTACCTACTATTAACGAATTTCCACAAACAGCTAGTTCTATTGAAACTAATAATTTTGATACTACTTTTGGATATGGTTTAGTTGATGCTTCTGCAGCAGTGGCCCGCGCCATAGGAGTAGGCCCTTTTCCAGAAGTTCCTGATATTGGTGGAAATCAGTGGGGCATAGATGTCATTAAAGCTCCCGAAGTTTGGGACCAAGGTTTTCAAGGAGACGGTATTGTAGTAGCCATAATTGATACTGGTGTGGATTATACTCATCCTGAATTAATAGGCCAGATGTGGACAAATAGTGGTGAGATTCCTAATAATAATATTGATGATGATGGCAATGGTTATATAGATGATTTTCAAGGCTGGGATTTTGTTGATAATGATAATGACCCAATGGATCAAGACGGTCATGGAACTCATATTGCAGGTACGGTTGCTGCTCGCAGAGATGGAGTAGGGACAACAGGAGTAGCTCCAAATGCCCAAATTATGTCTGTGAGAGTATTGGATGATCAAGGCGAAGGGAAAGTTAGTAATGGAATCAAAGCCATTCGCTATGCTGTTGATAATGGTGCAGACGTGATTAACTTGAGTTCTGGTGGGAGAAGTTTAGTCACCAATGAAATTGAAACTATTCGCTATGCTGCTGAGAGAGGTGTTGTATTTGTTTCTGCAGCAGGCAATGATAATTTAAACTCTCCTGATTATCCAGCTCAATTAGCGAGGGAGCAAGGAATTGCTGTTGGATCAATAGACCGTAATCTCAAGTTTTCTAATTTCTCTAATAAAGCTGGAAATCAACCTTTAGATTATGTTCTGGCCCCAGGAGGAAATGGTGTTCCTGAAGATGCAGGAGATATTTATGCACCGGTGCCTTTCTCAATCACAGGTAATTTTTATAGTTTCTTTGCTGGAACTTCTATGGCGACACCCCACGTTACAGGTGTAGTAGCTTTAGTTAAACAAGCTAATCCTAGTTTGTCTGTGGATGCCATTGAGAATATAATTGTTGGGACTGCTAACTCAGTAGAAGTAACTGTCTAATACCAAATTCAATTAAAGATTGTTACAGTAAAATCTTTTGCTAAAGGATGGGAAAATTTACACTTATTTTATCTCATGCCTACCACCTATCACCTAAAACCTCTAAATTAACTAATGTAGCAATTTTTTGGGAAAATGGTCTGATATGGGGCTACTTGAGTAAATCAAATTAGCAAAGTATAAAGTATAGGGTATAGGGTTTTTCGGTGGGCATAACAATTTATAGATATTACAGATAGTTACATTGAAATTTTTAGGGTATTTCTGTTCCTTCTAACTTCGTTGTCAAAAATTAGTTATCTTTTTCTTTGCCAAATTATCACCCGATTTCGCTATAGGCTTTATGATCAGGACTGTGTGTGGTGTGAAGTGAAGGAGTAAGATGACTGCCGATAGCCAATTCGTCTCTGGCCATGTAATTCGAGCATTCACAGGGCGAGGTTTTCAGCCTCTCCGGACCAGAGATAGACAAAAAATTAGATTTCTAGAGGACCTAGAGGTAGGATTTTCTAAACGATTATTTGATATCCTGTTTTCTCTATTGGTTCTTATTTTGTTGGCCCCAGTTTACCTGCTGATAGTTTTATTAATTGTATTTAGCTCACCAGGAGCAGTTTTTTATGTTCAAGAAAGAGTGGGTAAAAACCGAAAGCGATTTCGTTGTTTGAAGTTTAGAACTATGGTGGAAAATGCAGATGAAATGTTGGGAGAAATTATGGAAACACATCCTCATCTGCGCCAAGAATTTGAAGAATGTTTTAAATTAAAACAAGACCCTCGAATTACTTGGATTGGTAGATTTCTGAGAGTGACAAGTTTAGATGAATTCCCCCAATTTTGGAATGTTTTGAAAGGTGATATGAGCGTAGTCGGACCAAGGCCATTAGTCGTGGAAGAACTACCAAAATATGGTCATCACATGGATAAAATTCTGACGATTAAACCTGGAATTACAGGTTTATGGCAAGTTTCGGGGCGGAATGATATTCCTTATCCTAAAAGAGTTCAGATAGATCTTTACTATGTAAACTGCAGAAATTTTTGGATAGATATATGGATCATGTTCAAAACAATTGGTATTGTCATTTTTCCCAAGAATAATGGCGCTTACTAAGTTTAGTCTTTATGACTTAGAGATAAAAAATTAACTCATAACTATTTCAGGGTTAGAGGTTGTAGATATTGTTTCCACTACTACACTTCTAACCCTGTTTATTAAATATCAAAAAAATACTTTTAATTTCTGGTAATTTCTGGAGCAGAAAATTATTTATTATTGACCAAAGCTAGCAAGCTGGCAGAAATAAACTTAAATCAACTTAATAGTTATTGGTTATGATCATAGTTTTGAGTTAATCTAGAAATCTAGGGTTCATAAAGGTTAAAACTTTCCTCAAATAGGGAAAAACTTATTTATTGCTTTTGAATAGAGTAATAAAGTAAGTTTTCTCTTCGATATTCCTTTACCCATTGACTTAAAGTTTGTTTTGTTTAAAGATATAAATGCAATGAAAACTCCAAGGAAGCGAGCGCTAATTACTGGCATTACAGGTCAAGACGGTTCATACTTGAGTGAACTTTTACTGGAAAAAGACTATGAGGTTCATGGCATTATCAGACGGAGTTCTACCTTTAATACAGATAGAATAGACCATATATATCAGGACCCTCACAATCCTAGTGCCAGCTTATTTCTACATTATGGAGATTTAACTGATGGTACGACTTTGCGTCGAATTTTAGAAGAAGTCAAGCCAGTAGAAATATATAATTTGGGGGCTCAGTCTCATGTGAGAGTCAGTTTTGACTCGCCAGAATATACTGTCGATGCAGTGGGCATGGGCAGCTTACGTTTACTAGAAGCAATTCGAGACTATCAACATCGTACTGGAATTGAGGTTCGTTTTTACCAAGCTGGTTCTTCTGAAATGTTTGGAAAAGTTCAGGAAGTACCTCAAAAAGAAACTACACCTTTTTATCCTCGTAGTCCTTATGCTTGTGCTAAAGCTTATGCCCACTGGCAAACAGTTAATTATCGAGAATCTTACAATTTATATGCTTGTAATGGTATATTATTTAATCACGAAAGTCCTCGTCGTGGAGAAACTTTTGTAACTCGTAAGATTACTCGTGCTGTAGCCAAAATTTTAGCAGGTAAGCAGAAAAAACTTTTCCTTGGTAATTTAGATTCTAAGCGAGATTGGGGATATGCTAAGGATTATGTTAGGGCTATGTGGATGATGCTGCAACAGGATGAGGCTGATGATTATGTCATTGCTACTAATGAAACTCATTCTATTAAAGAGTTTCTAGACATAGCATTTACTAATGTAAGTTTAAATTGGCAGGATTATGTGGAATTTGATCCACGTTATTTGCGTCCTGCTGAAGTTGATTTGTTAATTGGTGACTCTACAAAAGCACAACAAAAATTAGGTTGGCAACCATCAGTTACTTTCAAGGAATTAGTACATTTGATGGTAGATTCTGATATTAAAGCTTTGGAGGAATCTAAAATTATGGGTGATGGATTTGATTAGAAATTTTTTACACACTGATAACTAGATTACGTTATCAGGGTAAATACAGCTTTGATCAATATTTTTATGAGTCTGGTATCACTGTAAATATCAAATAATTTGATAGTTGAGGCGGTGTGAAAAAGTAAAATTGTCTAAGGGTGTTTCTATAACAACTAACCAATATATGGTATTGTTAGCAGCGTAAGTTTGTTACTACTAGTATCTGTTGAAATTGAAAATTATTAAGTTAAAAACTTCAGCGAAATTTTAGATTTTGACAAAACATTAAGTAGTCCTAAGATTTCCCAGATATTTAATTAGGTTAGGTAGAGAATTTTTTCTACTTTGTATTATTTGGGTTGTTTATAAAATAATTTGGATTATTTGTTTTACCCGACTGGTTCTAATTTTTAGACCCTCAACTCAAGCCTCTAGGTTATTAATTAAGGAGATTTTTGATGACAGCATTAGAGCTAGAAAATAAAAGAATTTTGCTAACAGGTGGATCTGGTTTTCTTGGACGTCAAGTTGTAAATCAGCTTCATTCAGCCGGGGCTAATCCTGATAACATTACCATACCTAGATCTCGTGATTATGACCTTTGCACCATGGCAGCTTGCCAAAAAGTAGTTGAGAAACAAGATATTGTCATTCACCTTGCGGCTCATGTTGGCGGTATTGGTCTAAATCGAGAAAAACCTGCTGAGTTATTTTATGACAATCTGATGATGGGGGTTCAATTAATTGATTGTGCCTATAAAGCAGGTGTAGAAAAATTTGTTTGTGTAGGTACAATATGTGCTTATCCTAAATTTACTCCTGTTCCATTTAAAGAAGAAGACCTTTGGATTGGTTATCCAGAAGAAACTAATGCTCCTTATGGTATTGCCAAAAAAGCTCTTTTAGTTCAACTGGAGGCTTATCGTCAACAATATGGTTTTAATGGTGTGTATTTGTTGCCTGTAAACTTGTATGGGCCAGAAGATAATTTTAATCCTAAAAGTTCTCATGTTATTCCTGCATTAATTCGGAAAGTACATGAAGCCCAAATTCGAGGGGACAAAAAACTACCTGTTTGGGGTGATGGTAGTCCTAGCCGTGAATTTTTATACTCAACAGATGCTGCTAGGGCCATTGTGATGGCAACTCAACTTTATGATGAATCTGAACCTGTTAATTTGGGAACCAATTATGAAGTCAAGATTCGTGATTTAGTAGAGTTAATTTGTGGTTTAATGGATTTTCAGGGAGATATTGTTTGGGAAACCGATCAACCTAATGGTCAACCAAGGCGATGTTTGGATACACAAAAAGCTAGGGAAAAGTTTGGTTTTATTGCTCAAGTTGACTTGAAGCAAGGAATACAGAATACTATTGAGTGGTATCGGCAAAATGCTGATAAAATTTGAATAAATAAGTTGATTATAGTAACTTGATATCATAAATTGCTGGAGGGTAAATTTCTTCCAGCTTTTATATAAACAAGGTTTTAATACTTAAGATTTTTATATATTTCTGTTTAACAGAACACTAATAAATTTATTAATTCAAATTCCATATTTAATGTTAGATTAAGTTTTTTTTTATTTAAGTTAAATTCAACTAATATTTTTTGGTGGGGAAGCGGAGGAGGTTATCAGTTAGAAGAAAAATATAGAAATCCGGCGTTGCTGATTTGGGGTATGATTTATATTTATTAGCGATCGCGCTCACTATTAAATAGTAAGTATTCTAGATTGTTGAGTTTTTATTTTCATACCTTGATTCAGCAAC
>JAAUYJ010084678.1_pt1 | contig 19882 bp, 16 predicted proteins | sample 7278031 | NCBI WGS metagenome assembly JAAUYJ01 (sample SAMN14350222, study PRJNA611818) | marine sediment metagenome | isolation source: surface marine sediment (1.8m) | place: French Polynesia: Moorea | collected 2018-08 | reverse complement strand
TATAACATATCAGTAAATCATTGAGTCGTGAAACACAAAAATTCATCCCTCAACTTGTAGAAGTTGGGGTATTCTTTTTGTGTTTCTGGTTTTTCTTTTATTGGGATAAAGAGGAGGGCAAAGTGATCTTCTTTGCGTCGTGTTTTTCGAGAAATCAATTTTTGCAAGTGTTTTAGAAGGGCTGAGCGGTTGGCTAAACCGGTTAATCTATCATGATAAGCGTCGTATCGCAGTTTTTCAGAGGTTTGATAGCGTTCGGTAATATCATGACAGTTAATCACAAATCCCCCTACGGCGGGATCTTCTTCTAGGTTTTTGGCGATCGCTTCTAACATAATCCAGTTATTATCATTGCTCCGAATCCGAAACTCCCCCAGGGACCAAGAGGTATTGGGTTTGTCCCTCAATTCCCAAAAAATCTTCATCACTTCTTGTTTTTCCTCTGTATGAATCCAATCAAAAAAGGATTTTTCCAACACAGTAGAGGGCTCGTACCCCAAAATCCGTTTTACGGAGGGGCTAATATAGGTCAACTGACCTGTAGATGAGACAATTAGTATGATATCAGTAGCATTTTCGATCAAAGCCCGAAACCTTTTTTCACTCTGTCTCAGGGCTGCTTCTGCTTTTTCTCGTTCTCGTTGTGCTTCTTGTTGTTGTCGACGTAGGGCAAATTCGTCGAGCGATCGTTGTAGAATATTGGGTAAACGAAAGAGACGCTCTTTGAGAATGTAGTCTGTAATTCCTGCTTTAATACATTCAACTGCTGCTTCTTCTCCTAAACTTCCTGTAACTAAAATAAACGGAATTTTTTGCTCTGATTGTTGTAGCATTTTCAGGGCTTTTAAGCCATTAAAACCAGGAAGACAATAATCAGCTAAGACAGCATCATAGGTTTGTTGTTGCAGTTTTTGTTGATAAATCGCTGCGGTGTCAGCAATTTCATAGGTAAATCCAACCTTAGCATTGGAGAGGGCGAAAAGGATCAACTCTACATCTTCAGGAACATCTTCCACTAATAATAGATGCAATGGGGTTGTAACTTTACTGTTGGAGGCTATGGAGTTAGAAAGGTTGGCACACATAAACTCTGATTCTCTTTGTGATTATAATTTTTGTAACATTACAGTTAAAAAGTACAAGTTAGGTTAATTTAAAGGTTAAAGAACGTTGCTGTAAAGTTATTGACTGTTTTTACTACAAGTTATCCTTTCAAATTGGTAAATAGCAAGCTAAGAGTCTAGGCTTTAATAAGGATACTTGTCCTAATACTGTTCATGATTTCAATGTCAACATGATATTAGTTTTTAGTTATCTTTACTGTCAAGGGATGTCTAGGGGAAAATCCTTAGAAGGGAGGTTCATTTAACATCATCCAGTAACTACTAATTTTTTGGGTTGTGTCTCTAAATTCTTGGAAGTTCAAGGGTTTGATGATATAACTATTCACTCCTAAATTATAACAAGCTTGTAGGTCTTTGTCTTCTGCGGAAGATGTCATTACTACTACAACTAATTTTTTAGTTCTAGAATTATTACGTATCGCTTCTAAGACTTGAATGCCGTTTAGTTTAGGCAAGTTCAAATCTAATAACACCAGTCGAGGAAGTTGGGGATAAAAAGGAGAGGTTGGTGTTCCCAATAAGTATTCAAGGGCTTTTTCTCCATCTTCAGCAATATCAATCTTATCCACAAATTGACAATTTGCTAACGCTAATTTAATCAATTCGATGTCATTGGGATCATCTTCTACTAATAACATTCGCATTCCTTTCCCTGTCGTCATGACTGTTTGATGAATTGGTTAACATGAATAAATTAAAATTTTTTAAAATTTCATCTATGTTAAAATTCAGGCCGATATACTTAACCTTGATTACTATCACAAGATCCTAGGGTTTTCACTGTCACTACCTCAGATTAAACGAGCAGATATGGCATTAGAATCAGTATTTTAACGGATTAATTTATTTTTTAAATCGGGGATTAAGTGTTTACACGGAGAAAATACTGATAGTAAGTAACTTTCAAAACTGGTTAAACTTTTTATTTTACTATCTGCTGATTTATGAATTATGGGCTTTTTATCAATGTTCTTTTTAATCAAACAATTTTCTTTTAATCAATGTCTAAATTTCGGAGAAATCAGGCTAGATATTTTATTTTATATAGCCATAATTACCATCTTTTTTTTCGGATTAATTATGGGCAGATTATGGAGTTTAAAAGAGTTCAATAAAAATACCAATAAACAACAGGAATTAGAGAAAAGTTTCTTGAAAATTTTTAATCATACCTTTCAGTTTATCGGATTGCTTGACTTAGAAGGCAATCTACTTGCAGCCAATGCAACGGCTTTGAATTTGGTAGGAGTTAAAGAAGAAGATGTACTGGGTAAACCTTTTTGGGAAACTGCTTGGTGGAATCATTCTCCTCAACATCAAAGCCAATTAAAAGCAGGTATTAAAGCAGCAGCACAGGGACAAATTGTTCGCTTTGAAACCAGCCATTTTGACAAAAATAACCATCAAATAGAAGTTGATTTTTCTCTCAAACCTATTCAAGATGAAACAGGAAAAATTATTGGTTTAATTCCTGAAGGAAGAGATATTACTGAAATCAAAAAAACTCAGAAACAATTAGACGAAAATAAAGCGGAATTACAAGCAATTTTCGATGTTCTTCCCGATTTATTTTTTCGCATGGATGGTAATGGTATTATCCTAGAATATAGAGCCTCTTCTGAGTTTGAACTTTACGTTTCTCCAGACATTTTCTTGGGAAAATCCATGATAGATATTTTACCTCATACTGTGGCTCAAAAGTGGCAAAAAGCGATTGATAAGGTACTAAAATCAAGAACATTAGTTTCTCTGGAATACAGTTTATCCATGGCCGGAGGAGAAGAGTATTATGAGGCGAGGTTAGTCCCTTTTTCTCAAGAACAAGTTGTTGCTATTGTTCGTAATATTAGCGAAAGTAGACGATCAGAAATTGCTCTCAAAAAATCTAAAACTTTCTTACAAACTATTATTGACTATTTACCAGTTGCTCTTTTTGTTAAAGATGGAAAACCTGAAAAATTTGGTCAAATATTGTTGGTAAATAAAACCTGTGAAGATATTTTTGGACTGGTTGCTTCTGAAGTAATTACTAAAAATGTCCATGACTTATTTCCTCTAGAGCAAGCTAAATTTTATGAACAAAAAGATCGAGAAGCTTTTAGTAAAAGGGAACTGATAGAGATACCTGAAGAAACGATTAATATTGATAATAAGGGCAAAATTATCGCCCATACGATCAAAATACCTCTCTATGATGAACATCAGGAGCCAGAATATTTAATCTGTATTACAGAAGATATTACCCAACGAAAAAAAGCAGAATTAAATCTCAAAAAAATCAATGTTCTTCTACAAGGAATTAGCTCAGCCCAATCCCAATTTATCAATAATACTGATCCTACAATATTATTTAATGACTTATTAGAAAATTTTTTAAACTTAACCGAAAGTGAATATGGTTTTATGGGAGAAATTCTCTACACAGATCAAGAACAAGCTTATGTAGAAGAAACCTACATCAAATTACGGGGAAAATCCTCTCTAAAAACCCAAGGTTTGACTGATATTACTTGGGACGAAGAAACGAGAAAATTCTCTGCTCAAAATGCCCCTCAAGACATGGAATTTCATAATTTAAAGAGCCTATTTGGGGCTGTGATTACTACAGGAAAAGCTGTCATTGTGAATAACCCCGCCACTGATTCCAAGCCTGGTGCTTTACCCCAAGGCTATGCTCCCCTTAATACCTTTTTAGGACTCCCTTTTTATCAAAATAATCACTTAGCAGGAATAATGGGCCTTGCTAACCGCAAAAACGGTTACGATCAGGATCTCATCGACTATTTACAACCTTTTTTAACCACCTGTGCCAACTTAATTAGAGCCTATCGTAATGAGAGTATTCGTCGAGAAGCAGAAAAGCAACGAGAAGCCAGCGAAAATAAGCTACAAGCCTTATTAAAATATTCTACTGATGTTGTCTCTATTTTCGATAGGCAAGGGCGATTAATGTACCATTCTCCTGCGGGGGAACAAATTTATGGCTTTTCAATGGAAGAAATGCAGCAACAGAGAACCTTTAATTTGATTCACCCTGAAGATCGTACCAGGGTTGGAAAAACCTTCTCTAAGTTACTCAAAGAACCTGAAAAGATAATTACCGTTGAATATCGTTATCAAACCAAACAGGGTAACTATATCTGGATGGAAACCGTAGCTAGTAACCAATTAGATAATCCAGAAATAAAGGGTATAGTAGCGAATTCTAGAGAAATTACACAACGAAAACAAGTGGAAACAGCTTTACGTGATAGTGAAACTAAATTTCGTCAACTGGCGGAAAATATTCATGAAGTGTTTTGGATTATTGATATTTCTATGACTGATCGAACCTATTACAAAAGTCTCTATGTCAGTCCTGCTTATGAAGAAGTTTGGGGCTATACTCCAGAGGAAATGTATAAACATCCCATGCAATGGCTAGAAGCCATTCATCCCGAAGATCGAGTATTGATTGAAAAAGATTTGTCCCAGAAATTGATTCAAGGTAGGTTTAACCATGAATACCGTATTATTCGACCCGATGGAACTCTACGCTGGATCAGGGATCGAGGATTTCCAGTGCAAAATCACTCAGGAGAATTTGTCCGTATTACAGGATTAGCAGAAGACATTACCCAACAAAAAGCAACAGAAGAAGAAATTAAACGATTAAATGAGGCATTAAGGCAACAAAATTATTATTTAGAACAAAAAGTTGCCCAACGAACCCAAGAACTAGAACTGTTGTTAAATACGCTCCCTGATTTCGTATTTGTGGTGGAACGATACACAATGAAACTGTTATTTTGTAATCAGGTATTTGCTGAGGGGAGCGGCTTTAGCGATCGCAATCAAGTGCAAGGAAAGACCATTTTTGATTGTTTTTCCCCTGAAGTCGCTGACTATTTTGCTCAACAAAATGAACAGGTATTTAATTCAGGAGAAACCCTCCATATTGAAGAGACTCTTGCTTTCCCAGACGGCGATCGCTATTTTGATACCTATAAAGTGCCTCTGAAAAACTCTCAGGGTCAAATTTACGCTCTTTTAGGAACTGCTCGTGATCTAACGGAGTTGGTGAGGACGAAAAAGAGATTAATGGAGAGAACTACTCAATTAGAAGCCGCCAATCAAGAATTAGACGCTTTTTGTTATTCTGTTTCCCATGATCTGCGTGCGCCGTTGCGACATATTCATGGGTTTGTCAATGCTTTAAAACAACAACTAACAGGGAGCAAAGTCTTTGAAGATACCAAAGTCGTTCATTATTTAGAGGTTATCCAAAAAAGTAGTGAAAAAATGGGTTATTTAATTGATGGGTTACTCACTCTGTCACGGGTGGGAAGAAGGGAATTCGTATTTAATCCCGTTAATCTTAATGCTGTGGTCAAAGCAGCGATTAATCTTGTTACCTTTGAGGATGATCAGATTGAATTTAACATCGGAGAATTACCGACTGTTAAAGGAGATACGGCTCTATTAAAACAGGTTTTTGTTAACTTATTGGAGAATAGTCTTAAATTTAGTCGAGGCCGTAATCCCATTTCAATTACGATTGATGTATTGGAAGATAATGCAATTTTTGTCTCTGATAATGGGGTGGGTTTCGATATGGAATATGCTGACAAACTGTTTGGTGCGTTTCAACGATTACACTCCCAAAAAGAGTTTGAGGGAACTGGTATTGGTCTTTCTATTGTCCAGCGCATTATTCATCGTCATGGTGGGAAGATTTGGGCAGAAAGTACCCCAGGAAATGGCGCAACTTTTTACATCGGTTTTCCCAATTAATGATTATTTATAGCGACATTCTTGAGCCTCACCCCTGTAAGGACATTCTAGAAAAACAGTCTGTCCTTTACGATCATCGGCCCGACAGTTAAGCCAGCCATTATTATTATTATCAATCCCTTGGCAGTCAATGGCATCGAGACTATAGCCTCTAGCAAACAGCCGTAGTTTTTTTTCAGCTAGTTGTCTGATTTGACGACTTTCTGGATTTTCTAAAATATTACTTAGGGCAATAATAATAATGACAGTGAGGATAATACCAGCAATTAATAAATTGGTCCAATGAGTGACAGACTGTTGCTTTTTTTTCAGGTTATTCACCGTAACACCGATAAGAATCTAGTTCTTTTAATAACGAAAAAGCAGCACTTTCCGATTTAGCAATGGGATGCAAACAGTCAATCGCTTGTGATAGTTTGTCCCCAGTGGTGGGACTTTCTAGTAAAGGAACGGTGGGAAAAACTTGAGAAAAGGCTTTAATTCTTTCTCTCGTTTTCCAAGGAAGTGAAATCAAATTTTTTGTTTTCATTGTTTTAGAACCTGTGTTTTTTGAGAACCTTCGTATATGGAGGATGAATAAGACTGACAAGCTTGATAAGAACTTGTTTGATGGATTAAAAAATTAGAAACCGCTAAGCTAACAACTTCATTAAATCCTAAAGGGGCATTACTTTCGATGAATCTGGTGAGTAGGTGATAGGTTTCTTCCGGTATTTCAACTTCGAGAGCGATAGGAGTTTTCATGTCTTTTCCTAGTAAAAATAACAAAACAATTCAGAAAAGCCGAGTTATTTAATTTGTATAATTTAGTGTAAAATCTATCATAATACTGTCCTTATAGTATTCAAGCTTTATCTGTCTTAATCGATGGTATTAGCTATTAATTTTCAAGATGAGACCTATGTATATTAACATAGGATTTCAGAAAAGTGTCTGGGATTTTTTGTGGACAAATTAAGTTAAGACTTTTCCCCCCTTGCCCATTGCCTCGGTGCGTAAAACGGTGCGGAATCACTGTTCATAAAGTGCTCTAAATCTCTCGATTGGTTTTAGCTTGTTAAAAAACTACCTTTTTCTGGGGAAAACTTAGGAAACCTTGTGGAAAATAGTCGATTAGGATGTGTAAAAGGTTTGGGAAATGAATGAGGAGAATTTTTATAAATCTTGATATAGTGCAACTTTTTTGGTACACAAGAACTAAAAAAGGTGACTATGAACTATCAATAAAGATTTAACCCGAACTTAACCGAAAAAATATAAAATAGTAGTTAGGGACTAGATCGATTCGACTGTTTAAAGAACAATAGTAAACCAGACAATACATAAAATTTATTCTTGTTGATTGCATAACAAAAGGGTCGTTCTAGCTATGAATAAGGGTCATAATCATGATAAAAGCACAAACCCTCACAGCAGAGAAACTGGCCTATCCTCATAATTTGCTTCATGTTTTACAACAATTACGTCATGATGTTGTCAGAGAAGGAAGTAATGTTTTTGAAAAATGGCGATCGCTGATCACCCGTGAAGCATTTAGCCCCAGTGCGGAAAATTTGGCCTATTATTTAGCTCTCCGTCGCCATGATATGCGGGACATACAGCTTGCTTTGACTCCTTGGGGTCTTTCATCATTGGGACGAATCGAAGCCCGTGTATTGCCGAATATAGACGGGGTAATTGCTACTTTGGGGGCTGTGTGTGGGAAAGATCCCGCTTTATTCCCGAAACACCCTCCCCTAAAAGCCTTTTTTGAAGGCGATCGCCTTTTAAAAACCCATACAGATGAAGTGTTTGGCCATCGGTCTAATAATCGTACGGTGCGTATCATGGTAACGCTGCCTAGTTACGCTGCAACGGACGATAACTTTATTTTAGACCTCGTTAAACGAGGGGTAGACTGTTTAAGAATTAATTGCGCCCATGATAGTCAAGTTGAATGGGAACAGATGATACAACGTATTCGAGAAGCCCAGAAAATGACGGGAAGACGTTGTAAGATTTTTATGGACTTAGGGGGACCTAAATTACGGTTACAAACGGTGATACCACCCCAAGGACAAAAACGCATTCATCAAGGTGAAGGATTATTATTAACCCGTGAGAAACCTCAAAAACCTCACCAAAGCTATTTTCAAGCTTATTTCGGTTTTAAGCACATTTTAGAACAGGTCAAGGTAGGGGCAACTATTTGGATCGATGATGGTCATATTGGGGGTCGAGTGGAAAGTGTGGCAAGAGAAGGGGTTTTAATTCGCATTACCCATGCCCGTCCGAAAGGTGAAAAAGTACGGGTGGATAAGGGCATTAATTTTCCTGATACTCCCTTGGATCTAAACCCATTGACAGATAAGGATCGTCAAGATTTGGATTTTGTGGCCAGCCATGCTGATCTGATTGGTTACTCTTTTGTCCAAAAAGCCAATGATATTGAGATTTTGCAGTGGGAGTTAGAACAAAGGTTGGGGAAAGATTGGCGTAAAGTAGCTATTGTGGCAAAAATTGAGACGTTAACGGCAGTTAAAAATCTTCCTGAGTTGATTATTCATGGTGCGGGAAAACAGCCCTTTGGGGTGATGATTGCTAGGGGAGATTTGGCCGTAGAAATAGGCTATCAAAGGTTAGCAGAGATGCAAGAAGAAATTTTATGGTTGTGTCAAGCAGCCCATGTGCCTGTGATTTGGGCGACCCAAGTATTGGAAAATTTGGTCAAAAATAGTATTCCATCTCGTGCAGAAATGACGGATGCTGCTATGGCAGAAAGAGCAGAATGTGTGATGTTGAATAAAGGTGCTTATGTTGGGGAGGCTGTAACTATTTTGGATGAGGTGTTATGTAGGATGGAAGCTCATCAATTGAAGAAAACACCCCAGTTAAGAGCATTACATTCTTGGTAGAATATCCCGAAGAAAAATGAGGCAAGCTCATGCAAAAACCTCCTATCAATTAGGAGGTTTTTGAGGAGATCAAAAGAATATCTTTAACTCTGTTGAGGTTCTTGGAGATTTTCCAACCCATCAATCACTTTTGCTGAGAGAATCTTATCTTTATCGGTGAGACTTTCTAAGACTTTTTTACCCTCAACCAAATAGCCAAAGACAGAATAACGACCATCCATTAAATTAAAACCAGGAGGGGTTAATTCACTGTCAAACTTAAAGAAGAAAAATTGCGAAGAGCCACCGTTGGGATCAAGACTAGGACGGGCTAAGGCCAAAGTTCCATAGGCGTTAAAGGGAAGGGCCAGATCGGGTAAATAAATGCCCACCTCTTCAAGGGTAAACTCGTATATGGGTTCTTCCTCTCCTTTAACTAAAACTTCGATAGGAATGGCACGATATTCACCTGTTTCGGGATCAATAAATCCTTCTTCTTCTCCTGGGGGATCACCGGTTTGGAGCGCAAAACTTCCCTCAGAATCAATGAAGGGTAAACCATCATAGAAACCTCGTTGAACTAAATCGACGAAGTTTCCAGCATTGACAGGCGCATTGTAACCATCCACAACCACAGTTAAAGTCCCTTTTGTCGTTTCAATGTCGATGGTTGCTCGTCCTTTTAACTGAGGTAAGTAAGCATATTCAGCCGGTACTTCAAAGGGAAATCCCTCTACCATTAAGGCTTCAATATCACTGACATTATCGAGAATATACCGTCTGGTTAGCCAAACCGCCTCTTTATCTTTATTTTCAACCGCTTCTTGTAGTTGGCTGAGCCCTGTCTTGATGTTTTCTAGGAAAGTTTGAGCTTGAGGTTGGCGATCGCCGGGAACCCCTTCTATAATTTGATCGCTGCGTAAGGTAAGAATAAAGGACGCACTTTTGACATCTTTAGCAATGGGGGGCCAACGTTTGCCCCTGAGATGATTGGAGATGTCTTCGATAGATTCTTGTACTTTACGAATGGGTTCGTTATCAATGGGTAAAGCGTACCTTAAAATGGCTCTGGGGTCTGTAATAGCGTTTCCTTGAGCGAGAACGCTAATTAAGACAGAATCGGTACTCGTTTGATTCCAAGTTGCCCCACAGAGACTAATGGATAAGGTGACTGCCATGAGTGTCACCAGACTTTTTTTCCACCAATGCCCAACCCCTGTGAGGAGATGAGTCCAAAAATTTTGTTTTAGTTTCATTAACTTAAGGGGTATGAATGGTCTTTTTTCCTGTTCCTATTTACCATAATTTTAGGTAACATCGATACCCCCAACGGTGTGATCACGAGTTTAGTCACAAAACAAGGGTTCTACATCAAAATGATTGAGAAAACTTTGCCAGTCTGTTTCAACTTGTTGAGCATAGTCAAAGGCAATTTCTTTAACTAATAATTGAAACGCTTCTTGGGAATTTTCTGTTTGTTTTGTCACTTGTTTCGCAAAGAAATAAGGAACATACATGGGGCTAAAATCTTTATCAGCGCGAGCATGGGCTGTGGCTAGAATGATTCCCCATTGTTGAGCTATTTTCACAAAGCTTGATTTACGTTTCAAACTGCTGGTATCAAATGATTCTTTATAAGGCGATCGCTGTCTGACTGAGTAACTTCCAGGATTACTGCCATCGGCAAGTTCCAATACCCCTAAAAAATCATCGGTATTTTTAATTAATGCCCGATAAGCTGTGGCATGGCGTTGACCTTCACTCTCACCAAACCATTGATTATATTGTTCTTTTTGTTCGTTGTTAAAATATTGATAAGCAGTTGGTTTTGATTGCCGTTTAATATCAAGAATTCGTTCAATTCCTTTATGATCTTCTAGTAACATATAATAACGAGGTGTTCCTAAAGATCCTGTTCCTGCTAGTAAGCGTTCGGCAATATCTTTGACCTTGAATTTATCACTTTGGCTGGCTAGTTTCTCTGGCAAACTGGCATAATAACCCGATAATGCTTGTCGAATGATTCTTTTTTGTCCTTCAGAAACTTCTCCTAATTTTTCAGAGGATAGTTTAAAAATACGTTGATTGGCTACTAATTCTGTCCATTTATCTAACATTTCTTTGCGGCTGTTTTCTTCTTCGACTTCTTCGAGAAAATCATCGAGGGCTGCATAAGTATTTTTCTTGCTAAATTCAGCTTTTTTTGCTTGTTTATCTTCAGCACATTTGGCCAAAGTTTCTAAATAATATTGGGCAAATGCTTCGATAACTTGCTCTTGTTCTGGTGAAGAAAATTTATGAGTTTCACGAGCAATAATTACTAAACTAATTGCCATGCGCCAGACATCATATTGATAGTCGGCTACTAAAGATTCATCAAAATCATTGAGATCATAAACGACAACATCATTGTCGTTATCAAATGACCCAAAATTAAAGGCATGAAGATCCCCCTGAATCCAAGTTTTGGTTTTTTCATTACCAAATTGTTGCAACCTGGGATCATTGGTAAAATCTGACCAATATAAATGATTTGTTCCTCGATAAAACCGGAATGCAGAACAAGCCATTTTTCCATATTTGAGTCGTTTATTTTCTGGACTAATATTATTATTATATTTTTCTAATTCACCACAGACAAATTCAGAACGTTGTTGGACTTCTTTATTGACGGCCAATCCTGGGGCAGCAATTCCATAAGCCAACCACCCCACTTGTTCATTAATATGATGACCATCGGAACTATTTCCAGTTGAGGTGATTACTTCATCAAAACGAATTTCAAAGCCTTGAGGGTTAACATTACGAATTCTTAAACCAGGGGTTTCATTCCCTTGATAGGTTTGAGTCATGGGAAGAACAATGACTTGATTATTGTCGGGGAAAGGAGGATTGAAGCTAATTTTATGCCAGGTATTTGCTGAACGATCGGCTTGCAATGGGTTGATAATTCCGACTCTTTGTTTAGTGGTAACTGTATTTTGAATTTCTTTAGTTGTTGTCATAATAATCCTCGTTGGGAAACCAACGTGCTTCAGCCGTTGGAGGAAAAATGACCCCCTTTCTCTTGCTCTTGGTGTGCGTTCCCTTGCGCCTTACGAAGGCGCAGTGTCGCACCGCTAGGGGGCGTGAAAAGCGTAACTATATCCATCTTTTTGATGAATAATTTGACAATACTTGTGACTAATTCCTTGAACCAAGCCTTGTTGAGTTGAAATGTTAAAACTACCTATGGAACGAACTGCAACTCGTCCTACATAAGTTCCTATTTTCTTTCCTTTAGTCACAATAGGGTTTTTCTTTTTCTGGTATTGAGAAACTGGAATCCCCAAAACCATTAATACACAACTTTATCTTAGGAACGTATTGCAGTATACACTTCTAGCATAGTAGATCAAAAAACTCTTTCTTCCTCAATCTTAATATTTCTTGATAAATTAACAATAACTCTAGCAATCAGGTTTCAGTACCTATGACTAAGACTAGGGACATTGCCAATTTAAGCCATCTCAATAATCTCCAACTATATTGCGATACCTAGAGAAGCAATTAGTCGGTTAGTTATGGTAATTGAGGGATTTGCCGTAATTTTAAGCAATACCAAAAGAGTCTTCTAAGGCTTCTAAAACTAGGTCTGTTACTAATTTAATTCGATAACGACAGGCTTGAGTTTCTGAGGAATTAAAAGTTCCATTTTCCCAATATTTATTACTTCCTGTTCCTCCACCACAAACGCCGAAATATTGACAATTTTGATGACAATTTTCAACTCCTTTTTTCATATCTTTATATATTTTTTTAAATTTCTCACCATGACAAACGGATTCTAAACTATCAGTTAAAACATTCCCTAAAATAAACTTTCCATAGGGATTAATATCAATGGATAAGAGTTCAGGATCGAAGGTTGAAAAATTACCCTCATAATCAATATTAAGAATAGCAAAGGGATGATTCATATCAGTATTACTTAAACGTTGATCATCACAAATTAAACTACAAATCGATTCAAATTCTCTGACTCTAAACTGATCATTCTTTTCACTGGTTAATTGCCAAAATCGCTGCATAAATTGATAATATTTTTCTTCTGTACCTGCTTTATCTAAGGAAGAAGCTTCATTAATTCCTTCCGTTTCTTCCATATTAAAAGCAACATCCGTGATACCATTATCCCAGAAAAAGTTAAACATTTCATCGGCATAATTTAGAGAGTCTTGGGTTATTACAGCAATAATGTTAAAATAAATATCATTTTTCTGTAAGTAACGAATGCCTCGCATTACACTTTCATGACTCCCTAAACCAGTGCGGGTTTTGCGATGAGAATCATGTAAAAAGTCTGGACCATCCAAACTAACCCCAACACAGATATTATATTGTTTAAATAAATCGCACCAGGCTTGATTAATTAAAATACCATTTGTTTGGACTGAATGATAAATAGGTATTTGCTTAGGATTATACTTCTGACTTGCAATTTCAATCCGTTGCAATAATTCTTCATAATAAGAAATGGCAACAGCTAAGGGTTCTCCTGCATGCCAACAAATATCAACGAATTCCCCAAGAAACGGGCTGGTAAAAATTGCTTTGAAAATGGGATCAATCAGATCAAGAGATAAGGTTTTTTTTAAGTTTCGACTGGGTAAATAACAGTAATCACAATCAAGATTACAGAAAGGAGTGGGTTGAATAACTACCAAATTAATTGGTCCAAAAGTTGAAGTATCGATGGACTTATTGAGTTGGGTATTAATAGATAAATTGGTTGTCATTTCTTTCCTTACCAACGATTAATAAATCCACCATTTCTCCAAGGACTACGGTTAAGAAAACCACCGCCTCCACCACGATTATAAAAACCCCCACCATTACGCCAAGGACTTCTATTAATAAAACCTCCTCCTCCATGACGATTGGCAAACCCGCCACGATATCCATTTCCCCAACTTCCTCGACGGCCATTTCCCCAACCTCTTGCTATTAAATCCTGGGTTTTTTCCTCTGTAATATCTATTCCTCTTTCTTCTATTGCTTCAGTAAGACGAGAAAGACGATTTTCTATGCTTAAATTAGTGTTTGATAAGCTGTTATTAGCTTCAGTTACAGAAGCAGTTAAAGTGGAAACAGCTAAGATAAAACCAACACAGGTAATTTTTGTAGTTACTTGCAAAATTGACTCCCCTTGATTTATATTTCACAGTATTAATCATTTTTAACGATTAATAACGGTTGTAAAAACCGCCTCCATTCCGAAAAGGACTTCTATTAACAAAACCGCCGCCTCCACCGTTAGCAAAACCACCTCCTCCACGGTTGGCAAAACCACCTCCTCCTCGATTAACAAAACCACCTCCTCCACGGTTGGCAAACCCTCCACCTCCTCGGTTAGCAAAACCTCTAGCAAGTGAATTATTTCTTTCTCCATTTTCCATATCTAAGCTATTAGATAGTTCAATGTTTATTTTTTCAATGGCTTTTGTGATTCGAGAAAGACGGTACTCAATATTTCCAGCATTTTTAGTATTGGCTTGTATTGTAGGACTTGCTTTTGCTGAAGAAATACTTAAAGTGGATGCTGCTAATAAGAAAGCCACAAAAGTAATTTTAGTGGTGGTTTGCACAATTTTTTCTCCTATGATACAACACTTTTAAGAACTGTAGCAAAAAAGCTCATAAATTTCCACTATTGTTAATTTTTTTGATTTTTTGTTGACAGTTTCCCGAAAAACCATGACTATTAATCTATTTTGCTGTTGATTGTTCTTCTTCGGAGAGATTATGTATAGAAAATTACCATTAGTTGCTTTAGGTTTAATGACTGCTTTCGCTTTTCCTAGTCAAAGTTTAGCGGAGACTGTGACAGAAAGAGTAGCACGAACAGGGGTTTTAAATGTTAGTACAAGAGTTAATTTAGTACCTTTTGCTTATGTCAATGATGATGATCAATTAGTGGGCTATTCGGTAGAAATCATCGAACTTATCAGAGATACTTTGGAGACTGAACTAGGCAAAGATATTAAGATTAAGGTCATTGTTGATGATACTTTAGAAGAGAGAATTATTAGTGTTCTTAATCGAGAAGTTGATATTGCTTGTGATACGACTTTTACTTGGCAAAGAGATAAGTTTGTTGATTTTTCTTTAGCTTATGGAATCTCTGGAATTAAGGTAATGGTAAGGGAAAATAGTAATTTAGGTTCCCCAGAATCTTTTCAGGGGAAACGAATTGGTGTTGTTGAAAGTACCTTAAGTACAGAATCAATTAAAGTGATTGAATCTAGGGTTACTGTTGTTCCTTTTGAGAGTATGGAAGCAGGGATTAAAGCAGTTGAAACAGGAGAAATTGATGGTTTTGCTTTTGATGGAACCATATTAGAAGGAATGAGGCAAACTTTAGAAAACCCGGATGATTATCAGGTTATTCCTCAGGATGAATCTTATTTTAAACATGGAATTGCTTGCATGGTTCCTGAACATGATTCAACTTTTTTGAATTTAGTTAACTTTACTATTGGTAAAATGATGGATGGTTATCTAAATGGTGATCCTCGTTATGTTGGCATAGTTAATCGTTATTTTGGAAAGGATGGTGTTGTTCCTATTAAAGAAGAAAGAATTAAAGCTTTCTTTGAAAATATTATTATTACCCGTGAACAAATTCCTCCAAACTTTAGATCAACTGAACGATAGTTAATTATTTCCATTGACGAAAAACTTCTATCCAATTTTGCAAAATGGATGGAATTTTTTGTCTTCTTTTTTCGACCATAGCAGCAATCATAATCAAAATCATTCCTAAAGTTAATCCGAGAATCCATTTTAGTGGTGCATACTCAAAGCTTAAGAGGATTAATTGATAGACAATGGTGATAATAAATGTGCTAGTTCCCACATAAAGAAAGGCTTTAATTTTTAATCCTAGTCCCCAACCAATCGTTATTAAACTAATGAGAATGGGAACAGTACCGATGATTTGATAATAAATTAAACCAGTAATATTAATAACTCCAATCCCTAATAGTCTTAAATAATAGCGTAGATTAGAATGTGAACCTTGTCTAAAAAAGGGATCAAATTGAGCAATATGAAGAATAAATAAGCCAATTATTAATGATATTGTTAACTGATTTAGCCATTGTATTTCAATCAAGAAGTTTATAATTGCCCAGTTAATAAATACTAAACTAAGATAAGTCCAACGCAGGTTTTTTTTATTGATAGCAACTTGTCCATAAAAAAGTGCCACTAACAATAAACTTTCATAGGAAATTATTCGAGTTGTCACTGATGCTAAAACAGTGGGAAGTAGTAAGGATATTTCTTGCCAAGGTTTAGCATTCCATCCGAAATTTATCCAAGGGATATTATAAATTATCAAAGCAATTATTCCAAAAATACCAGCATAATAAGAATCGAGAAAGCTTAAATTTTCCCAAATTAAACGATAAAAAATTAAGGTACTAGCAATGTCAATAAAACCCACATAGATCCAAATCTTTTTAAAGGTATTACTTTGATCATTATTAATGCTTTGTATAGGTGAACGGCCTTGAATAAAAGCATAAAAAGATAATAATAAACTGACAGAAACTGTTAGGGGATTAAGATAGGGACTGGTATTATTTAGGCGAAAAATTAAGGCAGCAGAAGCGACTCCAATTGTTTTTAAAATAGAAGCGATCGCCCAGTGAACATGAGCAATTTTAGCAAATTCTATTAAACTTAAGTTAACTAAATAGCTTCGGTTTTTACTAATCAAAAAGAATTCAAGAAATAGGTAAATTACAGAAATAATTGCAGTAACTAAACCCATTAATAATAAGCGATTAGGAAGGTTAGTACCCATTCCTTCTGTCATACGATATATGAAAAATTCATCAATACCAACTGTTATTAATCCCAGGAAAATATAAGTGTAAATTTTCCTAATAAATAAAGGGTAAGTAACTATTATTCCGATTAAAGCAGCAATAATTGTGATTAATCCTGTATAGGCATTGAATGAATTAAAACGCCACAAAATAGCCAAAATAGCGAAATAAACTGGTACTAATTGAAAGCTTATTATTTGAGATAACTGAGTATATTTATAATTTAAGAAGCGGATTAAAAAGAATATAGGAACAGCAGCAACTAGATTAGTAATAGAAATAATCAAAGTGGAATCTGTAAAGGGTAATATACAATAAATAATCGAAATTTCTAAAGCCCAAGTTATTCCATAAATAGCCCATTTATTGAGGTTTATTCTATAACGAATAATAATTATGGTAATGAGCAAAAAAGGTACAATTAAATATTGCCAAGTTGCTCCTATTTTGGCTTGATTATTGAATAGGATAAAATAGGTAACAATGCTAGAACGAATTAATAAAATTAAGGCAATAATAATACTCCAGCCATGAGTTGCTTTTCGATATATTACTGCTAATGGATGATGAAAACGTTGTAACCAAAGACTTAAAATACAAAAGAAAATTAACAGTAGTCTATTATCTAATAATGTATCTGATGAATCTAAAAAATCAAGCCAATTTCCATCGAAGTTTTCCCATAATAATATAAGACTCATAAAAACTGTAAATCCAACTTGAATTCTCGCTGCAAAGGGATGACGAAAAAAGTAACTATTCAGCAACATTAAAGCTGAAGCAATTCCCAATCCAATTAGTCTAATTTGAGGTTGTCCAAGGGTAAGCGGTTGAGCTAAAATAAGACAATAAGTGCTAATAAAAGCAGCACGTCTCCGCTTTTTTAGTTGTTTATAGTTAACAATAGCAACTCCTGTCAAAGCCAGAGGAACAATGAACCACGATAATATAGTAGGTTGGGGTATTCTAGTATTAAAATAAGTCTCAAGAGTTGGCCATAAAAAAATGTAGCTACACCCTGCTAAAATAAATCCTAAATATCTGCAACTGTTATGATATACCCTTATAAATTCAAGGGGTAAATTACCTAATATCCAGACAAAAAACATTAAAATTAAGCAGATTTGGGACCAATAGAGAAGAGTTCGGTTGGGAAAAAACCAATGTATCAAAGAAAGAATACCTAAGATACCTGTGATGCTAGTTAAGTTAATTAAAATATTTTTAAGAGGGGTTGGACGATGACTGAGATAAATAAATGTTACTGTTGATAATAATAAATCAAGGGATCGCCATAAAGGATTAACTACTGCTATTAGGGATAAACCAATGGTCATTATAAAAATTAAATAGTCTCCAAATTGCCCAACTTTTATTTTATTTTTTCGATAAATCCATTGAGTAAATATTACGAAAAAAACAACATAAGGAAAAAGAAGTATGCTGTAAAAAGTAAAAGCAAAATTTACTGTATTAGATATATTTGCTCCCCATATTAGGATGTCTCTGCGAGTAAAAACAGGCAATAATTCTTCCCATAAAAATAGAGTTTGTAAGCCAATAATAAAAATAGCAAAAACATTTCTACGCTGCCAATCTCGACGTAATCTTTGAGTGAAAAAATGGATAGCTAATAAGCTAACAATGCTTGCTTGCCAAGGATAATTAACTTGAATACCTGCCAACCAGCCACAAAATAATAAAATGATGCCAAATCCTTCTAAAATTGGAGTCATGAGATTGATAGAAGCCGGTTGTTTACTTTGTAATAACCATCCCAAAATTCCAATTACTAAACTAACATCCGACACAGGAATAAAGTAGTGTAAAAGCCCTCTTAGTAATAAAATAAACAGGCCATAAATAATAAATCCTTTTTCTAAATCTAGGGTGTAGCGAGTAGTGGTTTTGGGAATCCTTAAACCTCTCAAAATAACTACGCTTAGTAAGGTTCCAAGATAAATAGTTAAGACAGGGATGTGAGGAAAATGCCAACCCCAATGCAAGAAATTAATGAGTAAAATATTAATAAAAAATAGCCATTGGCCAGAACGTTTGCTATAGTGGTAGTAAATGTAAGTCAAACTACTAGCAGCGATAGTTCTTAATACTAATCCTTGCCAATTGTTAGCTAATTGTAAACTATCCATGCCCCAGAAATTAATAGGAACTAATAACCAAGCAATCGCCCGTAAACTTTTAGAGGTTAAAGATAAATGTTGTTGTTGTTTTGTCCAAATTCCTAGCCCCCAAAAACTAAGGGTGTATAACCATAAAACGGTATATTGAACTAAATCACTTAAATTTTTCCACTGAGTTGCTGCTAATAAGCCCGAAGAAGCAACAACTAAAAACACGCCCAAAAATAGCAGCCAACGGATACTTAACTCAGTTTTTAATCCTTTTCCAATCTCCGCAATAAACCCCGTAACTTTTCTTAAAGGGTTAGTTACATGGGTTAATATGGTTTCTGTGTTAAATAGAGAAAGGGAAGTAACCTCTACCAATTCTTTGTCTTCCCTAGAGGACACTATAGCAGATTCAGGAAGAAAACAACAAAAATGGATCTCACAAATTTCTCTAACTTGTTGATGGCTGATTAAACCTAGCTGCAATAATTGCTCCAACCCTTGTAAACAGTTCGGGTTAGTTGCATCAATAGCTATATTGAGTGGTTTCTGATGGGATGGGTATTCCACCATGATTTGTAAATCTCCAAGTTGCCCACCCCTAAGATAATCTAGCTGTCAGGTTAGGATATATTAAGTTGTAATTTTTTTAATATTTTTTTTGCATTGTTGTTCTTCAATTCGTAGAAATCATTATCAATACTTTACAAATATGTGTTTAACAATAAAATGATCTTGAGCCTTTTATTGCTACACCTTAGTATAAACATTGGCTAAATCTTATTGCTTTAGGGTAATTACTGATGGATTGATCGTCAATAATAGGTGTATTTACAATTACTAATATTGGTTTTAAAAAATAAAATTAAAGTTATCATGAAGAATTTTAAGGATAAAAAATAGAATATGTTTGGTACAAAGATAAGTTTTGAAGTAGATCAATTTACAGGCTCTGATGCGAAAGTCTTGATCACCCTTGAAGAAGTAGCAGGAGGTGATAGTGACATCCTCCCACGCTAACTGCTAGGCAGTATAGCGTGGGCTTCCCGACTCACGACGGGATATTTCTGCCCACAGGGGTATTCCCCTACGCCAGTTATCTAGGC
>JAAUYJ010220731.1_pt1 | contig 19885 bp, 12 predicted proteins | sample 7278031 | NCBI WGS metagenome assembly JAAUYJ01 (sample SAMN14350222, study PRJNA611818) | marine sediment metagenome | isolation source: surface marine sediment (1.8m) | place: French Polynesia: Moorea | collected 2018-08 | reverse complement strand
TTGCTGAATCAAGGTATGAAAATAAAAACTCAACAATCTAGAATACTTACTATTTAATAGTGAGCGCGATCGCTAATAAATATAAATCATACCCCAAATCAGCAACGCCTTATTTCCTAAAGAATGCTCTCCAAATAATAGCCCCTAATGACTTCTAGACTCCAGCAAAACACTTTTTCTGCAAACCCTACTTACAGCGCTTTTCAAATTGATCAACCACATAGCCATAAACAAAATCCTGTAGGGACGTTGCATGGAGCGTCTGTAGGTCTACCGAAATGAAAACCGCTGTAGGGTTTGCTAAAAAAATTATAGGTGTGAGATTTAATCGTCAGTAGTCAGGAGGGAAGAGAATTTAGAAAGATTTGCTTTAGATATAATTTCCTGCGGAATGCTACGCAAATGCGTTGGCAAAGCATTGGGCAGGAAATCAGCCGTACAGTAGGAATGTGGATTACAGAAGACGTGGGAGAAAAACCAGACAAAAGACTTTACTCTTTATCTGTAAATTCTTGTTAAACTAAGCCAACTCTAAGTATTCAACGGAATATGATATAATGGGGTTAAATTTGTCATAACTTCTTTTATACTGTTCTGTACAGTTAATGGCTAGGACCGTCAACTAACTTTAATTAGGAGCTTGAGCTGCTTTCTGCTTTGCTACGCTTAAATTATTTTCATAGACAGGAATTCTGTCTTGAGCCTTTTGATAATTTGGATCGGACTGAGGAACTTCTTTCATGAATTCAAAAGCTTTTTGCCAGTCATCAGCTACTGCATTCCACTCAGCATTTGTCTGAGCTGTCTGGGCTTTCTGAGCAGCACTTTGGGCGCTACTAACTGCGTTATACCATGGATCGGGAGAACTAGCTTTTGGAGATGTAGAGGTTTGATTTTCTGAGTTAGAAGGTTTTGATGCAGGTGACTCAGCCGTGTCAACTTTTTCTGTAGTCGTTTCTGACTTAGACCCACCGAATAATGGGAATATTCCACTAAAATGTAGTGCTGCAAAGACTGCCACTGGTACTAATATAATCAGTAGCAATATAGCTAGAATCAGAGGGGTTTTCTTTTTTTGACCCTGGGGTGTTTCCGAAAATTCTTCTTCATCTTCGTCTTCCTCCTCGTAATTATCCTCTTGATCGTAGTCTAGAGCATAATCCTCATCATCTTCCTCGTAGTCTTCGTCTGTTTCAGTTTCGTAGTCTTCTTCTACTTCCTCGTCTAACTTATCTAAAGGATCTGGAAATCTTTCTTCTGAGATATCTTCAATTTCTGGTATGGGGTTTGTTGGCGGTGTGCGTAACCTAATTTCCTCTTCCCAGACAGGTGTTTGATCGCCTGTTTCAACACCATAAACTTTTATAGTGTGAATAGACTCAACTCCCAATTTGGCAATTCCAGTCCGGATAAATTCCACCAGAGCTGGTTTTTGGTGAGAAACTTGGTCTGATTCAAGTGTAATTTCCAGATAACCATTGTCTCTACCTACTTGGACATTAATGCCTTTTTTTTGTAGTGAATGGTTGATAATTGACGAGATTACTTTTGGGTCTCCTTGTTTGGCAAGTTCCCGCAGATTATTTGGTGCCATGGCTAGCGCTCCTTTGGGGTGGAGGGCAAATAGTTAACTTTACTTAATTACTATAATAAATTTTGACATTCTTGCCGTTAAATTTAAAATACATTAACAGAAGATTATTATTTTATTAGGACGAACTTAATTATAAACTACCATGAGTTTTTAGATCCGTCTAGATTTCCTTTTACTAGGGATTAATTTCATCTTTAGGTATTGGTGCATAGTAATTGTAGAGAGATTGTAGGAAGTGTGGGGATATGGATAGATGGGTAGTATAAAGAGAAATTAAAAAATACATATCCTCAGCATTACTAACCATTACTATGCAGGACGAACAATCTTTAATTTGGGTCAAACCGCCGAGCTTTTAATCAGCACTAAAACATTGTTACCTCATCTAATGTTAACAGGGAGTTGATTTTGATTAGGACTGGGGCTTTAAATTTATACTGCTACGCGCTAGGGAGTAGGGAGTAGGGAATAGGGAGTAGTAGACTTTTAAAGGGTTTTAGGATTTAGAAATGTCCTAACCAATTAACATAGTGCTATATTTGTTCTCTCACTACAATCTTAAGAAAATAGATGACAAAGTTCTATCACTTTAGTTTGGAGGGTAGATATTTCTTCTGCTCCTCCCTTAAGACTTACTTCTAACTCCAATAATAGAGGTAAAGTTTTTTCTAACTGGTTTAAGGGCAAAGATTTAACTTCTTGGCGTAAAAAGTATATTCTTTTAGGGTTATTAACTTCAGCAGCTTGGGCGATCGCTTTTTCATCTCGCTCTCCGGTTTCAATCATGAGTTTGACCCATAACCATGTCCGGAATTGGCCCACTAAAGTCGCGACTATTCGCAATGGATGCTCGTTGTGGACAATTAAATCTGCGACTAATTTTAAGGCTTTCTGTGTATCACCCAACCGAATAGCTGTGGCTAACTTGATACTACTTTGGGTTTGAGAGCAGACCAAAGTTGTGATTGCCTCTACATCCAAAACAGATTTTTCTATACTATAAAGTTGTAACTTTGTCAATTCATTATGGAGTAGTCGGCGATCGTTACCAATAGCTTCTGCTAAAAAAGCAACTCCAGGAGAAGTCAACTTAACTCCTATTTCCTCAGCAACTTGTTTAACCTGCTGCTCCAATAATTCTGTTTTCCAAGGTGGGATAGGAGAAAAATCCCGAACTTCGGCCCATTTTTGAATTAACTTTGTGGATTTGAGTCTCTTATCTGGTTTATGAGATGTAGTTAACAAAAGCACTGTAGTATCAGGAATTTGTGAGAGAGTACGTTCAAGCTCCTCAAACAAATCTTGTGAACAATGCTGAGTTATATTAGTATCGACTAGCCAGACAACACGGCTACCAGTACCAAAAGGTGGGGTCATGGCCTGATTCAATGCAGTTTGAACTGCATTTGGTTGATCTGGTAAAATTTTGTCATAGTTAAAACTAGCCCATGTGGGATCGAGGACAGATTCAGTTAAAGCATTAACAGCTTGAGTCAGAGAAAAGTCATCCTCGCCAAAGTATAGGTAAATTGGCATATATCTAAGACTATTTTTTTAACAAGAGGCGATTAAGATTGGACGATACATATCAGAATTACATTAATCGGGTAGCACAGACCACACTGTTACCAAGTTACAAGTCTCAGTTGGAATATATCCAACAGTCTCCCAAGTTTAAAATGGGAGCTGATGGCCAAGTAGAACCTGCTGAATTTCCTGGCTATTCAGTAATTACCCCTCCTTGTGAAGAAGACTCGCAGAACCATAATTTTTATGAACATCTCAAAAAATGTCAACAACAGTTAACAGAATTATTAGGTAATAATTTAATGATTCCGGTTTCTGGTAGTAGTCTCCATTTAACGTTAGCCGATCTGATTTGGCAAAGTGCTTTCTTGGATGCTATTCAAAATCCTAAATTTGAGGAAAAATTGCACTCTTGCATCTCTGAAAGTTTTCAGGAGTATGAACCTCAGAGGAAGGATGGCCATAAAGTTAGATGGCAAGTTTTGGGAGTTATTGTCATGACTAGGGCAATTGGTGTTTCCTTAGTGCCAAAAGATGAAAGTTCTTATGAGCAAGTTTTACAATTACGTCGGTCAATTTACCAAAATTCTAATTTAATGGCCCTGGGAATTGATCAGCAATATCACTTTACTGCTCATATTACGTTGGGGTATTTTGGTGAAATTCCAGCAGATTTAGATGTCCCGAAATTAGGAGATGACATATCAGAATTAAATCATCAATGGTTGGAAACTAATCAAGAAATTTTAGTAGAGCGCGGAGAGCTACGAAAGTTTGATGATATGATGCGTTATTATCGGCAATCTGATTGGCCTACTGTAGATTTGTAATCGCATCAGGCCAGAAAAAATGCCTAGTTAAGAATGAAGCATCCTATTCAAGAACAAAGCTTTGCGATTATAGATCGAGAAATTGGTCAACATAATTTTAGTCCTGCCGAATATGCGATTGTTCGGCGGGTAATTCACTCAACTGCTGATTTTGAGTTTGCTGAGTTGATTAGATGTAGTCCAGGAGTAATTGAAACGGCGATCGCAGCTTTGCAAAACCTTGTGCCAATTGTCACGGATGTAGGCATGGTTAAACAAGGAATTGCTCAAATGGTGGCCAATACTTTTGGTAATCCGATTATTTGTGCTGTGGAAGAAGTGTCTGTTCCTCTTGCTGGTAAAACTCGTACTGAAACAGGTTTACTAAAAGTTGCTGAGAAATTTCCAGAGGCGATTTTTGTGATTGGTAATGCTCCGACTGCATTATTATCTTTGTGTGAGCAAATTCATGGTGGATATGTTACTCCATCATTAGTTATTGGTGTACCTGTGGGTTTTGTCTCGGTGGTAGAGTCAAAAGCAGCTTTAGCTCAAGTTCAGATACCGCAAATTCGGGTAGAGGGTAGGAAAGGAGGTTCTCCTGTTGCAGCGGCAATTATTAATGCTTTGATAGTTTTGGCTTGGGAAAGTAATGGTATGATACCTGGTTGAATACCAAAGTAAATTATTGTGAGTATAAATGTTATTGGGATAGGTTTAGATGGAGCTACTGGGTTAAATGATTCGGTACGGCAAATTGTAGAAAGGGCGACTTTATTAGTAGGAAGCGATCGCCATCTTAGTTATTTTCCCGATCATCGAGCTGAAACTGTTGTACTTGGGGATGTGATTGAAGCTATTATGGAAATCCGACAACATTTAGAGATGTCTAATAGTTGTATAGTTATTTTAGCTTCGGGAGACCCACTTTTTTTTGGCTTAGGACGGTTATTGGTAGCAAATTTACCTCCAGAAAAACTTAGGTTTTATCCCCATGTTAGTTCGGTGCAATTGGCTTTTAGTAAGATTCAAGTTCCTTGGCAAAATGCAAAAGTGATTAGTATTCATGGTCGTTCTATGGATGAATTAACTGATGCACTGCAACAGGGAGTAGAGAAAATTGCGGTGCTGACGGATCGGAATCATACACCAGGAGCGATCGCTCGTTTGTTGTTGGCTTTAGATTTATCAATTGACTACCAACTGTGGGTATGTGAAAATCTTGGGGGTGAGGATGAACGAGTTGAAGAATTTTCTTTAGATACAGTCCAACGGCAAATATTTGCACCGTTGAATTTAGTAGTATTATTGCGTAAATCTAGGTTAGCAAATCAGTCTTTAGATTTAACTAATTTACCTTTTTTAGGAGTACCGGATCATTATTTTTTGAGTTATGATGATCGCCCAGGGTTGATGACTAAACGAGAATTACGGGTATTAATTTTAGCGGAGTTGGGTTTACAACCAGGGCAAATTATTTGGGATATTGGTGCTGGTACTGGTTCTGTTTCGATTGAAATTGCTCGTTTGTTTAGTGATTCTTTGGTATATGCAGTTGAGAAAACGGCTGCGGGAACAAGTTTAATAGAAGAAAATTGTCGTCGCTTTCGTGTAACAAATGTGGTTTCTATTCATGGTAAGGCACCAGATATGTTACATCATTTGCGTCCTCCCCAGAGAATTTTTATTGGAGGAAGTAGTGGGGAGTTGAGAAATATTTTAGGAATTTGTGGAGTGAGAATGGTTCCCGGAGGAATAATAGTATTGGCATTTGCTACTTTGGAAAATTTGAATATTGCTTTAAACTGGGTAGAGGAAAGAAGAAAAAGCGATCAGAGTTGGAGTTATCGTCTTTTGCAAGTACAGTTATCTCGTTCTATACCTGTCGCTAATTTAACTCGTTTTACTCCTTTAAATCCTGTGACAATTATGACAATTAATAGGTAGTCATTTGAGTTATCAGTTATCAGTTAATAGTTAATAGTTAATCATGTCCGGTTGAATATGTATAAATAAGGGGAAAGGAGTCAGGAGTCATATCAAGTAACATTAATTAACCGGAATGTAGGGACCTTGCATGCAACGTCCCTACGAGTTTTGGGAAAGATTGTTTATTACAGTTATTTAATGAGACATGATATCAAAATCCAGAATTTAGGAGCGAATAGGAGAAAGTTTTTTGATAACTGATTATCCGGACATGATATTAATAGTTGTAAAAAATAAAACCTCTAATATCATGTCCGGTTGAATACTTATGATTAAGATAGTAAGGGAGCGGGGGAGTAGGGGAGTAGGGAAAATAGAAAGATTTACTCGCCGAAGCAAGAGGATAAGTTTTTTCATCACGCTCTTATCCGGACATGATATAAAGAGAAAACCCAGTCTTATCAAAAGACCGGGCGATTAAATTTAATTACAAAGGTTTGAGTAACCTTTGTAATATTTTGTGGCTTCTAATTAACGCACAAAGAAATCATCAGCGCTAATTTCTGCATCGTTAGTTATAGTGGCAAAATTAGCACCAGATCCTAAACCACCAGCACTACCGTTAGCATTGTAGAAGAGTTTGCCGTTGTCACTGTTGTAGACAATAAACGCATCAGAGCTAGCTGCGTCTTCGTCACTGGTAACTATTTCAAACTCGGTTTCAACACTAAACCCTTCACCATTAACACTGGTTAGTGCAGTGAAAGTGATTTTATCTAGGATAATAGTATCTTGTCCTACAATAAAATCAGTGATTTCGTCTGTACCTATACTCGCCTCGGTAAACTCCTGACCAGTTGCAAAGATAAACTTGTCTTTACTTGCACCACCTGTGAGAATGTCATTTCCGGCACCTCCATTCATGCGATCGCGACCTTTACCTCCGCGGAGAGTATCTTCGCCATCACCACCAAACATGATGTCAAAACCACTACCACCGACTAACAGGTCGTCACCAGCAGCTCCTAGCATGAAGTCGTTACCTGTACCCGCATATAGGCTATCATCGCCGTTCCCTCCATTCATGCGATCTCGGCCAGCATTACCACTGAGAATATCGTTGTTTTCTCCACCTCGTAGGGTATCATTTCCACCAAGACCTCGTATGGTATCGTCTCCGGCAAAACCATTGAGGATATCTGCACCAGGGCCACCGAAAAGGAGGTCGTCTGCATCTCCACCGGTAGTAACACTAGCAAAGACGAAGTTACTAGCAGTGAGACTGACTTCACTGGAGAAGGTAGCAACTATTTCAATTTCAGAACCTTGCGCGAAAGCGAGAACGGTATTACCGTCACCGTCGAAGTAAGTAGTCAGAACGCCGTTAGCGCGAGCATTCAGTTCGTCTAATCGTGCTTGTACTTGCTCTAAGGATTCAAACTCTGCATTCAGGTTGATTAAACTAGCACTACGAACGTTAGTAGTAGACTCATTTACATCTATGCTAGTTAAGTTCCTGGTATTTAGATTACCCAGTATACCTGACTGAAATTGTAAAACGTCACTCTCGACTTCAAAGTCAGCAATTGTGATTTCTTCACCGAGAGAAGTAAATGAGAAAGTATTAGCACCTGCTGTACCAACAAGTTCTCCACCTGTTTGTGCGCTGACAACATTACGAAAAGAGAAGCTGCTTTCACTGAGTTCAAAACTAGATTGGAATTCTGCTACAACTTGAGTTTCTCCATTTTGTGTAAAGGTCAAGACTTGCTTACCATCTGAATTTATGTAAGAAGCAAAGAATGCTTCTCCTTCTATCTCTAATTCTTCTAGTCGTGCAATAAATTGTGCTTCAGAAAATTGTCCTTCAACGTTGAGGAAGTTTGTTGCTGCAACGTTAACACTGGTGGTTGCAGAAGTGACAACTGTACTAGCGACTTGTGAAATTCCAGCAAATGCTGACGAGTTGAATACCAGTGAATCTGAGTCAGTAAAGCCGACAACTGTCGTGCCTATTTGTTCAAAGGATTCATACTGGATATTAGTTACTACTTCACTGCTGGCAACAATTGTACCGGAGTTACCGACAACATTAACTTCTGGAGTTTCACCGCCTGTGCCTCCACCTGTGCCGTCTGTGCCTCCACCTGTGCCGTCGGTGCCTCCACCTGTGCCGTCTGTGCCTCCACCTGTGCCGTCTGTGCCTCCACCTGTGCCGTCGGTGCCTCCACCTGTGCCGTCGGTGCCTTCACCATCCACTGGTTCATTAAAGAAGACAAAGTTTTCAGCAGTGACAACAGCATCAACTTCCAAGTTAGCTAGAATATTAATTTCTGTGCCATCGTAGAAACCTACTACTTTTCCTTCGGCTTCAGTTTCGTAGACGATGATAACATTACTAGCTTGCAGAGTCTGCAACCGCGTTACTAATGTCTCTTGTGTGAAACCTCTTTCAAATGATAGGAAATTTGCCGTTCCCACTGAATTTGTGTTTTGGGTTACGGTCAACTCTTCTAGAGTTTCATTTGTAATTCTCCCAAATCTTTGAGAATCAAATTCAAAAACGTCTTCTTGATCGTAGTTCGTGATTTCAATGCCACCTTCGACGATCTCATTGTATACAAACTTATCAACCACACCAACAGTAGCACTGAGTATTTCTAGCTCGCTGCTTATTTCAAAGGTGCTGGTAAATTGTAAGTTGTTCTCAATACTAAACTCAGCGATATTTTCTAGTTCAACTTCAAGGTCTTGAATGACATTAAAAGTTCCCTCAGCACCGTTGTACAATAATAGCTGTGTGCTACCTTCAATATTGACTAATGTTAGAACAGAACGTTGACCGACAATAAGTTCTAGTCGCTGTTGCAGTTGCGCTTGGCTGGTAAAACTTTCTTCTGTGAACTGTAAAAAGTTGGCTAAAACTGCTTGATTAGAGGAGGCGGTAATCTCAACACTGGTGAAATCTTCCAGAGTAGTATCCAGTGTTGCAAGTGTTTCAAAGTTAACTTCTAAAGCATCTTCGTTGACATCGAAGTCATCATCATCGTCCGTGTCATCATCGTCCATGTCGTCATCATCGTCCATGTCATCGTCCATGTCGTCATCATCATCCATGTCATCGTCCGTGTCATCATCGTCCATGTCATCGTCCGTGTCATCATCGTCCATGTCGTCATCATCGTCCATGTCATCGTCCGTGTCATCATCGTCCATGTCGTCATCATCGTCCATGTCATCGTCCATGTCATCGTCCGTGTCATCATCGTCCATGTCATCATCATCGTCCGTGTCATCATCGTCCATGTCATCATCATCGTCCGTGTCATCATCGTCCGTGTCATCATCGTCCATGTCATCGTCCATATCGTCGTCCGAGTCATCATCATCATCCGAGTCATCATCATCATCCGAGTCATCATCATCCGAGTCATCATCATCGTCCGAGTCATCATCATCCGAGTCATCATCCATGTCATCGTCCATGTCGTCATCCATGTCATCATCTTCTTCTACAAAAAAGATGTTATCTACATCAATCTCTACCTCAGTGGAGAAGTTAGCGATAACTTGAACGTCATCTTCTTGGAATAACCCTAACTTAGTTTCACCTGATTCAGTATCAGTGTAAGTTAATAATACTGTGCTAGTTACACCTAAATCAGTCAGGAAAGTTGATACTTCTGTGGCGGAGGCAAAACTTAAATCTATAGCTAAGAAATTTGCACTTCCGATATCTTGGACAGTGGTAAATGCTGAGACTACAACCCGTGTGAAACTATCATTGGTAATATTACCAACAAGTGCTGACTGCAAGTTGATAGTATCTGTACTTGCATCAAAACCTTCAATAGTGACTCCACCTTCTATAATATCAATAACAGAGAATTCATCTGAATTATTTGTGGCAACAACGGTATTAGTATCTGCTGTAATTCGAGTTTCGTTGAAAAGGGTAAGATTAGTGCTACTGAAAGATTCTATATTACCTACTATTCCATCAAATTCTCGGATAATACTAACACCTTCAGAGCTGCCATCTGAAAAGACTAAAACAGTTTGACCCTCAACATTAGCAAGGGCTAGAACAGCATTACTACCAACAAGAATGTCTAATCTTTGTTTAACTTCTAGTGTAGTTTCAAATTGTTCTGTTTGGAAAATTAGTAATTTTCCTTCTACCGCTTCAATGTCATCAACAGATTCTATGACAACAGTGGTTAGCTCTTCTAAAGTAACTTCTAATTCTTGAAGTATAGAAGCATTAATTCCTATTTCTTCTCCCCTTACAACTGAGAAGTTATCGGTAGTTACGTTCAGGTTACTTTCTAGAGTAAATGCTGTGATATTATCTATTTTTGTATACTCTTCAAGAGTAGTTATTGTGTTACCGTTGAACGAAGCTAATACAGTGTTTTCTTCTGTGTTGAATAAAAATAAGGCTTCGCTGCTGAAGTTAAGTCCTGCTAACAGTTCTTGTAAGTCTGTAGTACCACCTGTCAACTCCTCTGAAATAATGCAGAAATTGCCAGTAATTTCTGTGGTACTGTCATCAATTATTGAGAGTTGAAGTTCTGTTGCTTGGCTAATACCCAGAGATATAAGTAGATCTAAGTCAACATTTATCTGTCCCCCGGTAGTAAAATCAAGAGTTATAGCGTTGTCATCTCCGACTTCGGGAGAGTTGATATCATCTGCTACTAAGTATTTAAAATTATTTCTAGTTAATTCTCCGTTTTTCACTGATACTCTGGCAATAATATCAGTTGTACCATCATTTCCGATGTAGGCTAATGTACCTTTCTTGCCATTATCTTTTTCATCAAAGAAAACAAAGGTTGGAAAACGCTCATCTATTTCGTTTTCGTCGATATTATCTAATAATGTTGTATCATTCAGTAAAGTTTGTACGTTTTCACTGTCAACATCACGAATTGTGACAAAATTTATCCCTCCACTAGTATCAGGGTCAAATTCTTCTTGAAGGAAACCAAATGTATCTTCGTCTGCTTCAAAGTCTGTAATTTCATCTACACCTTCACCAATAGCAGTATAACCAAAACAATCAGCATCTGAACCACCACGGAGTTTATCACTACCGGGACCTCCAATTAGAATATCCTCTCCTTTTTTACCTTCGAGGTCGTCATCTCCTTCTCCACCAAAGAGTAAGTCCTTTCCATCATCACCTTTAATTTTGTCTTCTCCAGGGCCACCTAATACAGTATCATCTCCTTTTCCACCTTTGATGTCATCATCATCATCTCCACCAAAGAGTAAGTCCTTTCCATCATCACCTTTAATCTTGTCTTCTCCAGGGCCACCTAATACAGTATCATCTCCCTTCTCACCTTTGAGGTCGTCATCTCCTTCTCCACCATCAATGAAGTCATTACCGTCTTTACCTTTGATATCGTCATCCCCTAAGCGACCGCTCAGAATGTCATTTTCGTTTGTACCTTTGATGTTATCGTTTCTGTTTAAACCAAGGATTTGAGCCATGTTTTTTCTCCGTTTGATAAGTTTTAATTTTAGTTTTTTTTCGACAGTGATATAATCTCAATCCTAGCAAATAAAATTGTCAAGATGTAGATTAAGTTCTATTAAAAAGAGTTTCTGCTTTTTTATTCCCTAATAATTAGAAATTTTCCTAGTTTATGATCATCAATTATCCCATTATTACTTATGAGGTTAGGTACTGATAATATATATTAGGAAAGCTTCATAGCAGATTTGTTTCTAAACTAACTGCACCCTTAAATTTACTTTGTCTATATCATCTTACCCAGACTTCTTAAAAATTACAACTATTTTGATTGAACTTCATAGTTTTATATTAAGTAATATTTTTACTGAAATAAATTTTAGTTAGACGTAAATTAAAAATTTTTGTTCCTCCTGTTCCTATTTAAAATTAACCTTAAGTATATTCACTAACATCTTAAGTATTAACACTAATTAACATAAAAATCAAAGACTTAAAAAAATCAACTGGACAGGAGGAAGAAAATTCATCGCTTGAGAGGAAACAATGCTTTGGCTGTTGCAAAGCTATTGATTTATTAATGAAAATGGGCTGAATAATGCTTTTGATTTTTGAATTCGGGAAAGTAGTTGACTTCGTACATCTATTGTGATATTGTGCCTCGATATTATTTTTTCATCAAAACTAAATCTGCTTTCATTCATAAGTTTTTCATCAGTTTTGTTGTACATAAATGCTAAGTTATAGGTGGAAAGTAGAATCAGTAATTTGTGGATACATTCAAATTTATCATATCTGAGCTTGTGGTTGGTATACAAAAAAATTATAGTAAGTAGGTTGGCATTAAAAATTATAGGTGAGTATTCAGCTATTAGCGGTCAGCTAAAAATTCAAGGGTTTAATTCCCCGACTATATTTGAAAAATTAGTGTTGCGTTTTAATGGGGTACTAGTCCCGCCATTATATACCTTTAAAAACTAATTGCTGAAGTGCTGAAATGCTGAGTGCTATTTTAAAAAGTATAGGTAAGTATTCCGGAGGAAATGCTTACAATTATAGCTATGATAACCCAAAATGTAAGAGGTCTTTGAGCAACTTTATTTTTTTGTTACATAGTTTTTTTTGCACATTTATACTTAATACTTTTATTGATAAGTGAATGATATATGGAAGAATTAAAGGTAAAAGTTCGTAAAGCGTTAATTCCAGCAGCAGGTTTTGGCACAAGAATGTTTCCAGCAACTAAGGTTATAAAAAAAGAATTATTTCCGATTATTGATAAAGATGGTAGAGCTAAACCGATAATTCAAGTAATTGTTGAAGAAGCGATAAGTGGTGGTATAGAAGAAGTAGGAATTGTCGTGCAAGAAAGTGATAAAACTCCGTTCCGCTTAAGCGATCGCCAAGTTTTTTCTGATTTTTTCCAAGCTATCCCTAGTTATTATGATAAACTTTCACCAGAGAAACAAAAATATTGTCAATATTTACAAGATTTAGGTAGTAAAATTACTTTTTTGAGTCAGGAAGAACAAGCAGGTTACGGTCATGCAGTTTTCTGTGCTAAAGAATGGGTAGGAGAGGAACCTTTTTTATTGTTACTAGGAGACCATATTTATCATTCTGAAGTGGAAAATTCTTGTACTACTCAAATTTTGCAAGTCTACGAACAGACAAATAAAAGTGTAATTGGTGTAAGAATTATACCTGGAACAGAAATACATCATTATGGTTGTATCAGTGGCAGTTTAACTACAGATGGAGTTATCAAAGTAGATAGAATCTATGAAAAACCTGAACTAAATTATGCCAGACAAAAACTTCATGTGGCAGGAATGAAAGAGGATGAATTTTTGGCAGTTTTTGGGATGTATGTATTGACTGCAAAAATATTTGATTACTTAGAAGAGAATATTAAACAAAATGCTAGAGAAAAAGGGGAATTTCAACTCACATCTTGTTTGGATAAGTTGCAAAAATCAGAAGGAATGACTGGGTATTTAGTAAAAGGGCGATGCTTTGACATCGGAATGCCAGATGTTTATCGTCAGACAATAATTGATTTTTGTAATACTTAAGAGTATGATTGTAGAGAAAAATCAGGAAATTTAGTAAAGAGCGATTTTGGTAGTCTTTAGTAGATAAAATACTCTACTAGAGGCATTGATATTATATAAGTATTATATAGCAACAAAAGAGTATGGATTTTTACATTGTAGATGTATTTGCAGAAACTAAATATGCTGGTAATCAACTGGCTGTATTTTATGGAGCTGAAGTAGCTCATCTTTCTGATGATGAAATGTTGCAAATTGCTAGAGAGATGAATTATTCAGAAACTACTTTTATTCTTTCTCCCGAACAACGTGATGGTGGTTATGATGTGCGGATATTTACTCCTGCTAAAGAATTGCCTTTTGCAGGACACCCAACATTGGGAACTGCCTATATTATTCAACGAGAAATTATTAAAAATTCGGTTGAAAGAGTAGTTTTAAATCTGGGGGTAGGGCAAATTCCTGTGAGTTGGAAAGGTGAGGTTTTATGGATGCGTCAGAATCTGCCGATATTTGGTCAAATACATCAAATTCAAACTTTGACAGAGGTATTAAATCTAGAGGTAAATGATATTGATAGAAGGTTTCTAATTCAGGAAGTTTCGACAGGGATACCTTTTGTAATTGTGCCGTTAAAAAGTCTAGCAGCATTGAAAAAAGCAAAGGTTAATTTGGATAAATATTATCAGTTTATTCAGATAGCTAAGGCGACAGAGATTTTAATATTTTGCTCAGAAACATATAATAGTATTAATGATGTAAGTGTGAGAATGTTTGCTCCATATTTAGGAATTGTTGAAGATCCGGCGACTGGTAGTGCAAATGGTTGTTTGGCGGGATATTTGGCAGAGTATAATTATTTTAGTGAGCCAAAAGTTGATGTGCGAGTAGAGCAGGGTTATGAGATTAATCGACCTTCTTTGTTGTTCTTAAAAGCTGAGAAAAAAGCAGAGGAAATAGAGGTATTTGTAGGTGGAAATGTTGTGATGATTGCTAAGGGAACATTTGTTAGTTGAAAGATGGAAAATACGACAATATTTTTTTTAAAAGATGCAGGGATAATTAGGAGGAAGAATAAAACCAAGCAATAAATCTGTAAAGCTGAGTAGGTTAATGTGAACAAACCTACTTAATACCAATGATTTTTAGCTTTTGCTCTTCCCTATTATCTAAATTTAGACTAAATTCAAAAAAGGTAGTTATTACTTTGTGATTTATAACTACAGTGTACGAGCTTGAGATAATACCAATTTGATAAATCTTTGCTACAAATATCTAGGGTAATTTTTAGGAGTCAGGAGTCGTAGGGGCGATTTCCGTTCCGGAATGCTCCTAATTACGCGAATTGCCCGTACAGGATTCGCATGGGAATGGCTTTAATACCATTTTTTAGGCCGTAAATCATCTTTTTTCTCAAAATGACATCTCTGATAAAATCTTTTTATCGCCCTTACTATTGGTAACTTTCTTTTTTCAAAATGGTATAAGAACATTTTTATTATGGCTAATTAATGAGACTTAATATTACAGAGGAACTAAGTTATCAGCTATTGCTTTTGGTGCGCTTTCAACGCTATTTTTGAACTAAAATAAACCTTATTACAAAAGTCAGCTTCCTTGACCTTAAAGTCTATATTAATTTGAAGCTTGTCCTAAAAAAAAGGGGAATTTGATTGCTGTTTGCGTAGCATTCCGCAGGAATAACTGGCAGCAAGCTAGGTAAATGTTTGTACTATTTATCCATTAAGTTGCGCTTAATATAAACATGAGAATAGTCAGTGCAATAAGGTTTGAGCAACAATTATTAAGCGCATTGTTACAGAGAAATGATATTACAATAAAATCATACCAAATTCAATAAAGCCATGCCCTCACGGAGGGGAATAATTGTTATATCATGTCTCTTTGAATAACCACAATAAAAAATTTAAGGAGTAGGCAGTAGGGAGCAGGGAGTAGAAGGAAATTTACCAAATATTCTCGCGCTTTAGAGAATAACCTTTTTATTATGGCGATCTTAATGAGACTTGATATTACAGTAAAATACGGACACGAAAGGAGTGGAATATTTACACTTATTCTATTAATACCTAAAACCTACCACCTAAAACCTACAACCAAGGAATGTAGCAATATTTTCTGAAAATCGTATTAGTATAAATCATTTAACCAGGAGATAATAAAAATTATGAGTCAATGTCTAAATCCTGACTGTCTAAATCAGAATCCACCCAAGACAAAATTCTGTCAAAAATGCGGGTCAAAATTGCTTTTAGCAGAACGTTATCGAGCTGTAAAAATTATCGGTCAAGGTGGTTTTGGCAGAACTTTTAAAGCAGTGGATGAGTTTAAACCATCCCAACCTTATTGTGTAATTAAGCAATTTTTTCCTCAAGCTCAAGGCACGCAAAATGTGGAAAAAGCAGCAGAATTATTTGCCCAGGAAGCAGTTAGATTAGAAAGTTTAGGTAAACATTCTCAAATTCCAGAATTATTGGCATTTTTTACTCAAGATAACCGTCAATATTTAATTCAAGAATTTATTGAGGGAGAAAATTTGCAACAGGAGTTAGAAAAAGTAGGGGCTTTTAATGAAGCTCAAATTTTGCAGTTATTAAATGATTTATTGCCAGTATTAAAATTTATTCATTCTCAAAAAGTGATTCATCGGGATATTAAACCGGAGAATATTATTAGACGACCTAATTCTGGTTCTGGGAAAAAAAGTGAATTAGTATTAGTAGATTTTGGGGCGGCTAAATATGTAAGTCCCAATCCTTTATCGGTGACAGGAACGGTTATTGGATCTACTGGATATGCTGCCCCAGAACAAGCAGTTGGGAAGGCAATTTTTGCTAGTGATATCTATAGTTTTGGTGTAACTTGTATTCATTTGTTGACTCAAGTTTTACCATTTGAATTGTTTGATGTGAGTGAAAATGATTGGGTTTGGCGAGATTTTTTAACTGCTCCTATAAGTGATAATTTAGGTAAGGTATTAGATAGGATGATTGTGGGAGCAACTAAAAGAAGGTTTCAGTCAGTGGAAGAAATTTTGGCAGTTATCCAACCTGATGTTGTTGATGTTTTACCAGTCCAAGAACAGATAAGTAATGTTTCTCCATCTCTATCTATTCGGGAAGTAGATTTAAGTTCAGAAGTGGGAGTAACTTATCATAAGTTACGTGATTTTTTGGCTAATCAAAAGTGGCAGGAAGCAGATAGAGAAACGACAAAGTTAATGTTTAAAATAACTCATTCAGAAAGTAAAGGGAGATTAAGTATTAGTTCAATTAATAATTTTCCATGCACTGATTTAGAGACTATTAATAAACTGTGGGTAAAATATTCAAATGGTAAATTTGGCTTTTCTGTACAAAGAGAAATTTGGGAAAGTTTTGGCAGTCAAAATTTTTATTTAACTTTTTATTTAACTGTTGAGAAATTCGGCGATCGCTTAGGTTGGCATTCAATTATAGGTTGGACTAACTATGATAATTTGATATTTGATTTAGAGAAGGCACCGAAAGGTCACTTACCTGCTATGTTTGCTATGAGTGGCAGTTGGGTATGGTTTATGGAGTTAGGAAAATTATTTTTGGCAATGGCAAAAAGACTTCAGAATTGTCAAATATAAAAGATAAGTATTTATGGCAATCATAGATAATTTGTAAAAAATCTAAAAATACATAGAAACTCTAAAATTATCAACTTTGTTTCCTTTTACCAGTTAAAATTTCCCCTAATACCAAGATATCTTTATACCTAACTCAAATATCATATTAGTCGATAACTTTATAGCAGTTTTCATAAAAGTAGACTACATAATATAAGAGATAAAATTTAAGTAAAAATGTAGCCTAATTCCTGCTACTGACTACTGACTACTCATTCCACCCTCGGATTTTTTTATCTACCTAAGTGAAAATCGCTATAATATCGAGTTGTTGAAGATTGCAATTTCTCTAGTTAACATTAAAATCTCAGCCTAATCAAAAAAAGATGATGACTAAACCTTTAATTATTGCCCATCGAGGTGCATCTAGCTTAGTTAAATTTGAAAATACTTTAGCATCTTTTGAAAAAGCCATTGAAATAGGTATACAAATGGCAGAATTTGATGTGAGAAAAACAAAAGATAATTTATTTATCGTCTTTCACGATGAATTAATTAATGGAATTAAAATTAGAGATTTGACTTATCATGAAGTTTTAGATGTTTCTCACCAAAAAGGTTTTAACGTGCCATTGGTGGAAGATGTACTGAAATTGTGTCAAGGAAAAATTCGGCTTGACATTGAACTGAAAGAAGTAGGATATGAGCAAGAAATAGTTAAGTTAGTGAAACAATATTTGGATTATCAAGATTACGTAATTAAATCTTTTCTTGATGCTGCTATTATTGCAGTAAAACAGATAGATAATCAAATAACTACAGGACTTTTGTTAGGAGTTAGTAGACCTAAAAATATCATCATTACTCGATTATCAGAAATTTTTCCAGAATATAGACTATGGAGAAGTAAAGCTGATTTTGTTGCTCCTAATTATCAGTTATTCAGTTATGGTTTTAGCAGGCGAATGAAATTAATTAAAAGAAATACCTATGTTTGGACAGTTAACGATGAAAAGCTGATGATTGATGTGGTGAAAAAGGGAGCATTTGCGATAATTACTGACAAACCGGATTTAGCTTTAAAATTATTTAGCCTTTCAGTCAAAAATAATCAGTAATATATAAAGTCATACAGAATTTATAAAAAAAATTCCCAGACAAATAAAAATTCTAAAAATCTTACTTATACCTATTTCCCGAAAAACGAAAATTTTCCCTAATTATATTAGATAATCTAGGAGTAAAAAAATTAGCTCCATAGCCAAACTAAGTAAGGTAAGAATTTATGCTGTGGTTTTTGTTAGCAATTTCAGTAGCTTTTCTTCAATCTGTTAAAGATGTTTATAACAAAACACAACTACAGAATTTTGATGAGTATATTATTGGGTGCAGTCTGACATTTTTTACTGCTTTATTTTTAAGCCCCCTATTATTTTTTATTGAGATTCCTCAAGTGGGAAAAAAATTTTGGCTAGCTCTATTGCTCAGTGGATGTTTAAACGCAATTGCCTTTACAATTTATCTCAGAGCTATCAAGATTTCTGATTTATCAATTATTGCCCCCATTACAACTTTTACTCCTTTATTTTTATTAATCACTTCACCATTAATTGTCGGGGAATTTCCTAACCCAATTGGTGTAATAGGAGTATTATTCATTGTAATTGGTTCATATCTGTTAAATATCAAAGAAAAACATCGAGGATATCTTGCCCCTTTTCAGGCAATATTCACGGATAAAGGTTCCCGACTAGCTTTATTAGTCGCTTTTATTTGGAGTCTCACAAGTAATTTTGATAAAGTAGGTGTGCAAAATTCTTCACCTTTTTTTTGGGGAATTTCAATATTTTTTACTATATCAGTTTTGCTTTTACCGATGGTTTTACAAAAATCCCGTCGGAGTCTATATAAACTGAAAGTAGGAGGATGGAAATTAGTTGTTTATGGTATTATTAATTCCGTGGCTATGGGATGCCAAATGGTAGCTATAAATTTAACTTTGGTTGCTTATGTAATTGCGGTGAAACGAACCAGTGCGTTATTTAGTGTGGTTTTGGGAAAAGTAGTGCTTCAGGAAGAAGGGATTAAAGAACGATTTTTAGGATCAGGAATTATGGTTTTGGGGGTTTTTATAATAACTTTGTCGCAACTATAGCTTAGGAATTCAGATGTGAGAATTTAGGTTTTATACCTGTTTAATAAATGTTTGCTACAAATATTATCAATCTTGGGTATAGGGTGTGGGGTTTAGGGTGTAGTTAAATAATCGGAAAAACTAGAAAAAAAGCTGCTGATCAAAGGAATAAATTTGAACAACTTTATTAATTAGTTAATATTTGAAGTGTTCTCCAGTATAACATTCTTTTTTCACGCATGGTATTACTTACAGCGCTTTTCAAATTGACGAACCACATCCCCATAACCAAAACCCTGTAGGGAGGTTGTATACAACCTCCCTACTGTGGTCTACTGAAATGAAAACCGCTGTAAAAGTGTAGAATATAGCAGTTATCATATTCATTTTTAGAGATTTTTTCCTGGTTCTCTGTTACCTGTTTCCTTTTCCCTAAAAGTGTCTAATATGTCATAACTTAAATCATGTCTGCTTAATTACTGATAAGAAAACTTTCTCTTAATTCTGAATCCTGGTATATTCTTTATTTCCCCTATTCTCTCTGCTGACTTCTGACTCCTTCCTAATTATTTATAACAGTTCATCCGGACATGACATTAAATTATATTGCTATATATCTTCTTTATTCGGCGTTGCTGATGCGTGGGTATGATTTATATTTATTAGCGATCGCGCTCACTATTAAATAGTAAGTATTCTAGATTGTTGAGTTTTTATTTTCATACCTTGATTCAGCA
>JAAUYJ010120194.1_pt1 | contig 19894 bp, 14 predicted proteins | sample 7278031 | NCBI WGS metagenome assembly JAAUYJ01 (sample SAMN14350222, study PRJNA611818) | marine sediment metagenome | isolation source: surface marine sediment (1.8m) | place: French Polynesia: Moorea | collected 2018-08 | reverse complement strand
GGCCAGACCTACGACCACGTGTGGGTGCCGCCAAAGACGGAGCCGAAGAAGAAGAGTTGAAATGCTATATTTAAAAAAATATTGAAAAGTTAGTCACGTTTTTGTTTATGCTGACAGGAACTTTGCCAAATCTGGAGTTCAACGGGGAAGAGAAGCCCAAGGACTGGCAGAGTCTGTACAAGAGGATGAGGATGAGGGGTGACCCGAACTCGGCTCTCATCGACATGCCGCAGGATCGTAAGCTGAGACCAAATAAAGCTAAACGAGCAAACCGTTGAGAAGTTGATATAATATAATGTCGAGTACTCTACCCTACCACATGCCACCGGCACCAGACTCGGCACCAGACTCGGCATGATTTTTTTTTTACTTTTGGACCGGCAATGCCGCGGAAATTACTAAAGCATAGAATAAAAAATTGCCTCCCCGGCCAAAAACGTCTCGTTTCCGCGGCCAAAACCGGCACTTTTGGCCTTTTTTGGCCATTTCTGCCAACAACCGGCACTACTGCATTCTGTCACTTTCGCGTCAGTGCCGGTTTTTTGCCGGTTTTTTGCCGAATTTCGCGTCAAAAGTGTTCCCCGGCATTTCCCCTTCATAAAATGACTGCCAATAACGCGGAAACGAGACGTTTTTAGCCGGGGAGCCCTTTTTTTATTTTCTAGTTTTGGTATTTCCCGGTCAAAAACCGGCATCCCGGCACTCCACTTTTTTCATTCTTTTCGAATATCTTAGCTGACAACGTGTGGCAGGGTGTGTTTGAAACAAAATTATCGGAAAGTGTAGGCATTGTCATATCTCTATGTTAACCAAATTTTGAATGAGCAAGAATATCGTCGAAAATGTTGTTTCCTTTTGAAATGCCCGATTCTCCCTATTTCCATTCTTCTGTAGCGTAGAGGGGCCGCCATCGGGTGAGAGGGAAGAAGGAAATAGGAGGAAGATTAACGGAAGGGCACAACACCAGAGGGAGCGAGGGAACAAGAGCAAACTTTGTTCAAAGAACTGCGGGGAGAATTGCATACATGTACGCATACCAGAGGCTGAGTTTGTAAAAATAGACTGGAAAATATTACTCTGAGGAGGTCTGTTTTTATGATTTTACATCAACATTTACCGCTTTCAATTACTGTAGCCCAAACGTCTTCGCCGCAGGAAAGAGGAAGAGCAGCAGAGCAACTGTTCGCCCAATGCCTTCCTTCTCCTCCTCCCTTTCTGCCGCCGCGCCGCCCCAGGCGAGAGACAGGTTTTTGGAAACGGTTCCTTGCCAAGAAGAATATACTGTACATGTAGCTACGGTTTCATTTTTCCTGGCGAGATTTTATGGCGCTATTTTCCCCTCTCGCGAACTAATGGAGGGATCGTCGTCGTCGTCTCGTCTACCTTACGTTTACAAAATTGAAAGCGCCTCTTAGTATTTTCACCCCGAGAGAAGAGAATCTCTTTGAGATTGAATGTACGTATCTCTATGATGTCTGTCCTGCTAAGGAAATGTGAAACAATCTATTGCTTTCCAAACTTTTTATTGCACCACTCCACACTCGGAAGCCTTTCTCAATTTCCAATTTATTTTGCTTCTCATCTCGACATTCTCTCTCACAAATTTTCAAACCAGCCTTTGCCCCCCCTGTTTCAGAACCTCAGCTCGTCTTTGTTTCTCTTCCCGCTGTTGTTCAGTCTGCTCTCCCCGTTTGCGGCTGCGTCGAAAACCACGCTTGGAGTGGCGGAGTAGGGGCTCCAAGTGTACATCTTGTAGTTGTCTGTGGCGCCAACGCCGAATCCTCCTCCGGTGCCGAATCCGGGGTCAGACTTCTTGGACTTTTTGCTCCTCACGGTGGATGAGGCGGACGGGGCGCCAACGGCGGCCTGAAATTCGAGCGTACGAAATTATTGTCCATTCCGGAGGCATCATTTCCCAACGGTGTCAACTATTGAGATTTGAGAGGATCCCGCTTCAACTACGTATACCAGTGACTGCGAGGTGGATGGCACCGGGGGAGGCAGCGTGGCCATAGGAGACTCCCGCCGCCGCCGCCCAAGAGTCTTGGAGTAGTCGCGGTGGTGATGGTGGTTGTGACTGTGGTGTCGGTGGTGGTTCTGTTGGGCTGTGGAAGGGGGAACGCTGGTTCTGAGCAGGGCAGCCGCGGCGGCAGCAGGAGTCCTGGAAAAGGGGGGGTATTGATCAGGGCATTGGAGTAACGCGTTACAAGTAACGGCGTTACTGTAACTAGTTACTTTTTGAGTAACGAAGTAACTACCCAAAAACAAAGTAACTGTAACGGTAACTGTAACGGCAAAAAAGGAACGGAAAATTCGTTACTTTTTGTTTTTTTTTGCTATATTTACTTGGTAAATCGGATATTTATTCTCTCTAAAATCATTTTTTTTAAAAAAAACTTGATGGCTGAGCTCTTTAACCAGAGCAAAACTTTTCTTTTTTTAGCGACTTGAATATTACCTTTCCATCTTTTACCTCTAGCTCTACTTTCATTGCCTTTCCATCTTTTTTTAATTGGAAAAAAGTAACGAAGTAACGGGAACTAGTTACTTTTTATAGTAAGTAACTGTAACGGTAACTAGTTACTTTGCCACAAAAGGAATGGTACTTGTAACTCGTTACAAAAATTTTGTAACGTCCAATGCCCTGGTATTGATTCGTTTTCATAACATATCGAAACGCAGCTAAGTTGGGCCAGGTGAAAAACGGATTGGGTTGCGGGAGATAATAGTGACTTGGTTGCATGTAGTACGTAGTACCTGGTCGTTGGTGCTGCAACCAACCCCACGTGAGGGAAGTGCGTCGGCTGCTCCTGGAAGAACACCGGGCGGGCCTTGGCAAACTTACAAAAAAGATTGTTTTTTATCAGCAGACTATTTATTCATTTTAAACATGTGTACATATTTTTTCCGTAGTTTTTTTCGTAGTCCATCTTCTTTTTTGATCAAGATCAACCGTACCCGTTTCTCCTCCAAAATGGCTTTCTTTAATCAAGGAATAAAAGTGGTGGGATGGATTCTTTGCCCCTTCTCTCCCAACGACAACATAGCTTTTCTCGAAAGCGAACAAATGGACCTAGCAAAAATACCTGCTCTTGTAAAGCCGACATCAGCAAGGAAAAATAGTATAACGCTATTCTCACCTGTTGGAACTGGTACTGGCTGACTGTGTGGTATGAGCCCGGGCCCATTGAGTGCAGTTGGTGGAAATACTCTGGGTGGTGGAGCTGGAGGTGCTGCTGGAAGGGATGGCTGTGGTGGTGATGGCTATGGTGATGCGCTGGCACCTGCTGAATGGCGGTGGGCGGCAAAGGGGCCTGACGCTTGGGAGAGTGCGACTTCTGCCTATAGCTCTTCTCTCTCCGCGGCGGCTTCTTCTTGCGTTTACTGCCGCGGTCATCGTCCAGCTCCTCCTCCTCCTCCTCTCCCCTACTCCTGCGCACTGTGGCCGGCGAAGACCTGCTCCGCCTAGAGGAGGAGGCCGCGCTACGCACAGATTGACTGTGGTGCTTGTGATGGTGATGATGGCGATGTCCGTTCATATGACTAGATTCTTCTCCTCCCTTTTCAATTTGCTTGCTGGATGGCGATTCGGACCTGCTGCTCCTGGCGGCGTTCAGACAAGACAGCCAGAAACGCCGAGACACCTCTCCGTCATCCTCCTCCTCCTCTTCCTCCTCCTCTTCCGACCTTTTATTCGACCTCGGCACTGAGGCCGTCGAGTATCGTTCTCTGAACACAGATGCTGCCGTCCCGTCCTCCGCCGATACCTCGGCCTCCTGGAAGACAATGGTGGCCTCGTCGTCATGCCCGTCTCCTCCAAAGTGGCTGTTGTGGTGATGGTGATGGTGGTGACGGTGATGATTGTGCCTCAATTTTCCCCCGCCGTTTTCGATGTTACCGTTCCCATGGTGGCTGTTGTGGTTCTCGTCCTTGGAAGAAGCCGTGTCCTGTTCCTCTTCCTCGGCGGTGACACTGCTGCAGTTTCCAGCAGCCAGCTCCTCCTTCTTCTTCGTGCCCTTCTTCTTCTTCTTCCCTCCGCATATCCCTGGGAAGCAGCAGCAGATGACGACCGCCACCACCGCCACTGCTGAGGACGCCCCCGCCGCCGTCGCCGCCACTTGCCCCGGTGTGAACCCCTCCTGCGCCCTTGCTTCTCCCGGCGTCAGCACCTCTCCGCACCCCTCGTGTGGCTGCAGTCCCCTCCTGGCGATGGCGCCTGACTCCCGCTCCTCCTCCTCCAATTGGAGATCCCGCTCGGACAGGGTGTCGAAGCACACCAGGTATGCCGTCCCCGCCCTCACCCCTTCCCCCGCCACCCTGTAGTGCCTGGGCCCGAAGTCGGACGACCGGTTGAATTCCTCTAGCACGTACGTACGAGACACCTCGTTTTCCCCGAACGCCCGCAGGGAGATCCTTCGAACCACGCTGAAGGGGGACCTTTTCTCCTCCTCCTGCCAGCCGTTCTCCTCCTCCTCGTCTCTGGCGTCAGTCACGTTCCAGGCAACGGTGACCGCGCTTCCTCCTCCTCCTTCGTCATCCGAAGATGCCTCAAATGAGAGCCCCGTCGTCCTGGCTGGGTACTCCTCGCTGTGTGAGGCTCTGGATTCCACCAGAGGGGAGGAGGAGGAGTTAGGGGTGGACCTTGGAGGAGGGAGCAAAGTTCTAGGCGCCTCCGCCGTCCTTATCTCCCTGCAGTTCCTGCGGTGGATGTAGTAGACGGTGGAGTGCTCCACCACGGCCAAGCAAATCTCGTAATAGGTGTCGGGGGTCAGGCCCTCCAGTCTAAAAAAAAAGGAAGAGGAGAACCTACAACAAAGGTGCCAAGGGCATTCGGGAAAAATATCCAACAATTCTCCAGACGGAAAAGTCCCGGACGGCGTATGTGAAATGCATAAAATTTATTTTGCTGATGCAGGAAGTGTTCTTACCTGGCGCGGAGCGTCTCGTTCTTTGGCGCCCAATCCTGTTCCTCCTCGATGTGCCTGGCCAGAGTGTGTCGCGTCTTGTAGAACATGGTCCTGTTGCTGCTGTTGACATCGTCTTCCCCAATCTCCCTGAAGACGACCTCCCAGTCGTAGAATCTGGCCAGGTAGAATCCCACGTGCACCTCCCACCTGGCCTCTGCTGCCCGCGCCCCCTCGGCAGAAGCAGACAGCAGGGAGAGGCTGGTGAAGGTGGCGGGGGGGAAGGCGGCAGAGTCAACGTCGTCGTCGCCGACGCGAAAGAAGCGGGGCACTCCGCCATCGAGGGGGCCGCCAGGGAGGAGCTCGCATAGCTCGGTAGCTGGGACAAAAAGACAATTAATACAAAAATGTGTTTCATGGAAGACTTGTTTAGGTTTCAAGGTTAATAGTTATATTGTACAACATGTACATATGCTGTACTATTGCTTCCTCACATCTTATTTTTACCTTCTAGTGAGTTCAGCTCCCTGTTCCTGACGCTGAACGGGGTGGCGCATTTTGGGAGAGCGAGCTTGACGTCTCCGCCGACGCCATTGCCGTCATCCTCATGCTGGTGAAATATTTTTTAACAATTTGTGGTTAAAACCCTAGATGGCAGTGTCATACTACAATTTTGCCCACCTGCTGTTGTTTCCTTGCCCTCCTCCAGAGCCACCTTGCTCCACAATCACACCTCAAGGGGTTTCCCTCCAGCCTCAGCTCCCTCAAGGAGGGCAGCAGGAATAAGGAGGAGGAGGACAGTGCAGACGTGGAGACCGGAGACGTCCTATCCTGATCCGCCGACGACAGCAGCGAGAGCGAGCGGAGGCCAGTGTGCTCTAGGTTTAGGTACTCAAGGTTGAGCATGCTGCTGAAGGATGACGGAGGGAGCTCTGGAAAGAAAAAGCATGCAGGAGAGGCACTGTTTACCATTGTACGTTGTACACCTTGTACATTGTTATTCTCTATTCATATCTCTATTAATATTTCTCTCTTGTTACCTCCGAGCTCGTTGTGAGACAGGTCCAATTTCCTTAGCCTTGCGAACCCCCTCCTCCTGAACTGCGATGGGAGCGCCCTGAAGTGGTTGCCTCGCAGATCAAGCTCCTCCAAGGTGTCGGTCAGGGGCTCCAGGTTGAAGGCCAGCAGGGATAGGGGCTCCACTGAGGAAGATCCCGACGACGACGAGGAGAATCCCTGCGCAGTCCTTCCAAAGCGGCGGAAGCGATTCCTGGACTGGTCCAGCCGAGGGGGAGGGGAGGCAACGTTCTCGCCTTGGCCCAAACTGAAAGGGAAACAATACGTTGGTTGAACCAGCTTGACCTTTTGAGATCAAGAACAGCAGCAACATTAATCCATCAGGATGGTATTGCTTTCAGTAAAAGCAACATATTTCTATTTTGAAATCCAGCTAATTCAGTTTCCGGCAAATTACCTAGTATTTTCTTTTTATCCGTAAGGAATAAGCCTGAAAAAAGTTTCGAGGCTACATTTGTATCAGACAAAAGCAAAATTCATGGTAAAAATTGTTGAATTGCCCTACCGTTTTACAGTGGACTTTGTTTTGCTAAGAAAAACGAAGTTTAATTTTCTTGGTAGAAGGAGGAAAACATATTTGTGACGAGGAGGCAACGAAAAAGCGGTAAATGCTACTAAAACAAAGAGGAGGGGCATCGATCTCGATCGCATGTTTTTCCCGATCCACCACAGCTCAAACGACGCAACACATGCAAGCAAGTAGGGAGGAAGGTGGCATTTAGAACGGGGATGGGAGGATTGGGATCGAGGAGGGGCGGATGTTTGCTGGGACTGACTTGGGGAGATCTCGATTCGCTTCGACTTTGGGTTTGATTCATCTCCCAGGAAACCAATGCCGATCGCTATAACAACTCTGGGTTTTTGGAGGGGAATGCTACACTTCCCACCCGCTTAAAAAAGGGAATTACTTCTAGGTCTCATTATAGCACTGTTTTTTGAGCTATTTTCGGTTTTGTTGGAAAACACCAGTAGAAATATGAAAGAGGGGAAAAGGACGTAGTTTAGCGGGTGTTGTTTTTATACCGTAGATGAAGACAGACTTTTGAGACTAGCGAGATAAGAACAGGGAATTGGCGTGACTGGAAATCTTTGCCCTTTCTTCTCTTTTATGCAAGACAAAATATTTTTATCCAGATGAGAATTCAACTAGGAATTCTATTCTCCTTGAGGGAGGCACAAAAGAAAACATCTTTTGTGATGTCCAATGGCAAGTTCTATGAAGGCAAGATTCGCGACTCGAGGTAAAAATGTGCGTTCACACGTCCGTAATGCAGCTAGTACGATACTGTACGTAGTGTGAGCTATGCGGGACGTGAGTTTAGGGGCGCATGTTCAAGGATCGTCTTCTTCACCTTTTCCTCCCGTTTAATCCCGGTTGAATGGTTCGGTTTCGGAGGGGAGGGGGATGTTGCTTTGTCGTCAAACCTCTTCCCCCTCCTTCCGTCGGAGGATAATGTTTCCCAAATGGTGTTGGGGGTGGCAACGGAAAGGAAGCCCTGACTCTCGTCGCATTTGCGGCGAAACAGTTAAACGACAGGCAAAGGAACAAGAACCAAAAGTTACAAAATCTTGAACCAGTCTAAAATAACGCAGACTCATAATCATGTTTGGTATTAGACTGTGCATACTCACAGATTGAGTGCCAAGTTGAGCGTGGCCAGCTCGTTGAGTCCGTTGAAGGCGGAGCCGTGAGGGAGCTGGAAGAAAAGATATAAACATAGCATGATTTTAGAATTTGAGATTAGTAATCTTCCACTGATGTAAACGAACCAGGAGAAGGTGGGTTAGACCCTGGGTTTCAATTTTTGATACTGTCTGGTATTCTTCAATAAAGAGTAACGGCGAGATGGGGGATTTACGGGGTAGTAAAACTAGTCTTCGAGCCTAGGGACATGAGGCTAGGGTACACATATCTCTGGTGTAATCAAGTCACTTGGGCACCTGCTTGATCCTGTTGTTGCTGAGGTCCAGGCTCTTTAGCTTGGCCAGTCCCAGGAGTGCGGTGGGTAGGTGCGAGAGGCGGTTGCCTGAGAGATCGAGGCGGCGGAGGCGCGAGGAGAGGCCAGAGAGGGCATCCTCGGACATGGCCTCCTGAATGAATAAAGTAATTATAGCTTTCGGTTTCAAACAACGTGCAAATAAGGGTGATGTGTCGGACCAGTCCGCAGTTGACGATGGACAGGCTGGTAATGGTGTTGTCCCCGTCTCCTGCCCGTCCCGCCTCTCTTGCTCCTCCGTCCACCTTGCCGTTGTTGCTGCCGCTGCTATTCCCAGCCACGGGAAGAACAGGAAACGGGATGACCCTGAAATGCGATAGTTAACATTTGGGCCAACTACAGTAAAAGCTCTATCCGTCTGCCTGCATACCTCATGTCTCCCCCGTTGACCTCGACGGTGTCAACCTCCCTCCTAACCTCTGCCAGTGCCGCCCGGACTGAGCGGAGGTCGATGACTCCGCGGCGGGAGGAACCGGCGGCGGCGGCGGCGGCGGCGGACCTGGAGCGGCACCTCAGGGACCGGACGCGGTCGTCGAAGATGCAGCGCGGCCGCCCGCCGCCTCCACCTCCACCCAGGTGTTGGGCAGACGACCTACATGTGAATTTGATGTTAAAAAAACGATTTGACTTGCAGTTTTGACTTTAGGTATGCAGTTATCAGTTCACGCACCAGTTGTTTTTTTTCATTTACATTTGTGCATAAAGTCAGAACTAGGACGAGGTATCCATTGACGGGCCTTGCCATACAGTAGATGAGGCCCGCATATATCTCACCAAGACAGTAGCAGTAGAAGCGACGCCGTCATCAGTAGCGAAGAAGACTGACGGCGAGGGCGAGGACGACCCCCCATGGTGAAGACGATGATCGCCTCAATTGATTAGGAGAAAAATTTGGTAGCAGAGCCGTCGGCCGACATCTTCCGGGGGTTTAGCCAACAAAAAGTCTTTTTCCCTACAGAGGAAAAACGGAAAAGAAATATGATAGAAATGGTGAGTGTAAACAAATCCTCATTCAAATTTAACGCGGATGGACGTGTGGATAATTTTTGCAACTAGGCACAGTTTTTCGTAAGACCTTTCAGGGCAAGGTTTTTTATTGTTCTGCAGCAATAGCGTAAGGGATTTTTTAACATCGCAAATTGAAGAGAAGAAGGATGAAGGATAGAAAAGAGAGGAAAGAAGGAGGAAGGAGATAGAAATTTTCTGGAAGACGAGAGCGAAAGAAGTCTTTTGTGGGATGATGATTGGATTCTTCCTCCCCGCCTGTTTTCTTCTCTCGAGGAAGGAGGGAAAATAGTGGCGAAAAAATGAGTTTTCACGGTTTTTCCTCCTTCCCCCTTTTCCAAAGTTATCATCCATCACCATTCGACCTCCCAAGGCCTCTTCTTCTTTCCCTTTCTCCTTCTTTCCTTTTTGTATAAAAAATACGTTCGTCGCCCGCCCATAATTATAAACCCGGAGCCGCCGGGTTTTCAAGGAAGATGACTGAGACCGATTTTTTTTGATGGGCGGCGAGGAAGGTTCTTTGAGGCCTCTCCACCCGTACCAAGCCAAGGTGTGACTTCCGTTTTCAGCGTGAGGGGGAAGGAAAACTTTTCCCTGTCTTCTCCTCCATTTTCAGGGATTCCTTTTACGTAAAAGATGAAGAACACTACTACCAGTACACTATACTCACGTACAGCCAGTACATAATACTGTCATCGAGGAAACAATGCAAATCCATCAAAAGAGAAACTCTTTTTCTTCGTCCGTTTTTTGCAAAAAATATATTTTCCTTTCCTTTCCAGAATTCCCCAAACATATTTTTTTTCTAGCTCCCTCCTGAGTCTTTTCCTCCCTGACGTGTCATGCCTGCATTTCCCGTAAATAAATTTCGCTCCCTCTTCCTCCCCTGGCTAGGAGGGAGGAGCAGGTGGAAGAAGGAGCCGAGTTGGGACTTTGGAGGGCGCGCTAAGCACTGCAAGCACGGTGGGTCGGACGGTCGGGCCCTGGGGGTTCCTCTCCTTCCCTACGCCACCCACAATAACAATGTCATTAGCCATACATCTTCTTCTTTCCCCTCTCTCCTGTTCCTCCCCACTCTCCTCCCCTCTGATGAATTATGTGTCCCTATCCACCACCGCCTTTTGTGGTCGAGAAAAAGAAATAAGCAAGCAAGATGAGTTTTACCATAATACGTACACTTTTTTCGTCAGAAGTAGGAGGGAAGAAAAGTCGGACGTTTTTGGGCTGGCATGCAAGTGAAGGCTATGGAGACGGGGAAGGACACAACCCACACACACAAAAGGACCCCGCGGCGGCGGCTGTGTCGTGAGACGCGGAGGGAAAAATGGAGGGGAATATTCGCCTTTTGGCACGGGAAAATGGAGAGAAACGAAGGTCCTCCGTTTCCCCACCCCCCCTTACCCAGCGAGTGAATAAAATTGGGTCTCCTCTCTCTCTCTCTCCCGGAGGAAAATCCGTCTTAATTTGTCCTCCCTTCGCTCGACCTCCGCCCCACTTTGCCCTTTCATCTGCCTTTTTTTTAAAAAAAAGGTTCGTCCCTGAAGGATTTTGAAAAAGTTGAGTTGAGCCATTTTCCCTTCTAGCTCGATCTTTTGCTTGCTTTTCTCGAGCCAAAAAGGACTTTTTTTCGCTCGACGTCAGTCGTGAGTCAGGAGTTTCCAGGCCCCAAAAAAGAGACAACCCCCTTCCGCACAACTACGCACAATATATATCCCTGCCTCACATAACCTGTAGCTACAAAAGCCCAGAAAGCCTGTCCATCCGCCGGATCCCCCAACATCATCTTTTTGTTCCTTTCCCCTCCTGGCAATTTGGTTTTGTCAGAAGGCCCTGTTTTTCGGTATTGTTCCGTTTCCCAGGAGACACTCATCTCTATTCCCTTCTTCCCTTTCAAGCCTACCTTTTTTCATAAGCCCCAACTTTGCCTTTTGCGTCATCACAAACGAAAGCGGGCGGGCGGCAGAGCTTTAGTTTTTCGGGAAAAGTAAATTTCTCTCTACGTAGGCGCAGTAGTCCCTGCCGAAGCGGAGTGCACTCACTCTCTGACGACGATGATGCGGACCGAATTCGCGAGCGAATGGATGCATCTTCTCTCTCCTCCCCTCTTCTCTCCTTCCACGCTTGGCGCAACTTTTTTCATGGTTTCATGGGGTCGACGATATTTTTTATAAAAAAATTGTTTACAAATACACAACAAGTCTTTTCTTCCGTATTATTATCCATCTGATAGCTGAACCATGAAATGAAAAAAGACATGTGTCGTCCAATGACAAGAGTTGTATGACATCGAGCTCCAAAGGGAAAGTCATAATTCTATTCCTGGAAGAAGAAGTTGCAATGAGCAGAGATTGTACTGTAGGTCCACCTGAGCCAGTGTGGCAGCAAGCAATTTCGGGCGGAATGCCATTACGTCTCGAATTCGTTGCCCCGAAAAATCCTTTGCTAAAATTGCTGGTTCTACCGTAATTTGGCCCCTTTCCGGTTCCGCCGATGAGCAAAAAAATTATGACTCGGCGGAGGCACAGAAAAAAACCTCCTCTTGCTTTGCCTGGAAGGTTGGTCCCTCGCACCCCTACTTATCCTCAGGTGCTAATTGAAGAAAGTGGGCACGTGAGGAGAGGGACAAAAGAGACAACGCAAATATTTGTCTGCCAAAAGTGGGTGTGCGCTAAAAATTGCAGGGTACACAGCAGCAAGAAAAACTGAGACCCATACTTTTTGGAGTGCTACCAGAGTGGAGGTCTGTTTTTTGCGACCAGAAATTGGCAATGGGGACCTGGAAAATCCTCTTTTCGACTTCTTCTTTAAGCAGACGATAAATCTCTGGCTGCGTTTCCGCCTTCCTCCTTTTTCGTGCGGAGCAGCGGAATTTCGTCTAAGGAGAAGGAAAACACACAGATGGGATCGGGGTCTGTGCATGGTAGCAGCTCTTGGTCTCTTTGTTACTTTACAGCTTATTTGCTTCAAATCGTCGAAAAAGTATCGAAATAGCTAGTCCATGGACACATGCCGTCACTTCTTTGGGGCGTTTGAACGCTTCCCCAAGGCTGATAGTTTTGGCATTCGTTCACCGCCAATAATCTTTGAGCTGTACGGGTTGGGCTTACGACACACGGTAGTGGAGGCAGCAGGCAAGAGGGGGTCGGGCGGGGGCTTCTTGCATGGGCGACCGTGGGTGGAAAGAAAAATTCACTCAGCAAGAAAAGAAAGGAGGAAAGGCAAAAAGACCATTCTCCCCTTTTTATCTGCGGCGAAGCCGTCAGATCTAAGCACACTCGGTGTTGTTGTTGTTGTTGTTGGGGTCGGTGGGTGGGTTTGGACCACTTTTGGAACTTACCCATGTGCAGTTTTTCAGAGATGTGTTCAAAAGTAGCCAGATTTTTAATAGCATCTCAAAACCCAAGTAACATTTTGCAGAGGTGTGTTTAGGAGTTGCCAGATTTTATAAGCCCACCTCCCAAGTAACAATCTACCTCTTTGAACACACCTCTTTGAACACACCTCTGGAAATGTTACTTAATGATTTATGAATGAAGTAATTTAGAGCTTTTTCCCAAATTTTGACTGGAACCAACGCCACAGATCAGTGATTGGGTCCCTTTCTTGTTTACCTGCGGCCGTGGCCACAGTTGATACCTTTTTTAATGGGGTCATCGATCCTTTCCTTGTTCTGGCAGTCTATAGGGGGGGTCACACCCCATTCTGAAATCATAATGTGAGATTGTGTCAAAGTGATCTGGTTTTGCCACCTAATTTCATTTTGGGGTGTGACCCCTCTCCTATCCATGAATACTTATCATTATTTTTTATTCCTCTTGTTGCTTTCTGCCGCAGGTCATTGAACAAAGTAAATTCTTGTTCTTTGCTCGCAAGGATAGAGATGCGCACACGTGTTCATTGTTTCTCTCCCATTTCTCTCCCTCGGGAAAAGAAAATATTCCGCCCATTATTTCCCATATTTTTCTTATCAAAAGGCCGTGAAAAGGGGGAAGTAGGGAGAAGACGAGAGGGGGAAGTATAATAGTAATAATTTTTGCTTTGCCGGAAGATTCATGCGTGTGATGCGACGTTGCGAAAGTCCCATGCAAGAATAAAAGAAAAATAAAAGGGGAGACGGGAGTTTTGATGTTTGGGGCTTTGGGTCAAGGATGAAAAAAATGTGTGGAAAACAAGCATGTCTAAAACGGCTGCGCTCATAATGGAAGTCCTTCTCCCCCATCCCATTCTTCTACTCATGTGTACATTTCCATGCCATGACTCCCCCTCTCCTCTTTTTGCTGTCATTTTGTGACTTGTAAAAATCTCTTTCTTTTTTCTTCCTTCCTCCTCCGTTTACACACACGAATGGCCGCCGCCGCCGCCGCCGCGTACCAGATACAGGAATGCGGACTCCCGACGGGACAACGGGGACGCCTCTCAGGACAGAGAGGCTCAAGGATTGCCTAGTAATTTCTTTGGACTAGTTGGGGGCAGATACAAGTCACATGTGTGGGTAGAAGGATGTTTTTCTTTTCCACCGCTGCCACTTTTCCCCTTCTGCAGCTCCTTTCGGTAGATCCCCAGAATTGATTTGCTTCTCGACAAAATCGCTTCCTTCCTGCTTCCGGGGCAAAACAAAATAAAAAAGCGCACTTTCGAAAGCTTCTTCTACCGCAATGCAAGCAAAAAAGTGGCAAAGAAAGATGGTACTGGTACATGACTTTTGTTTTTAGAGAATAGCCAGTCTACGTCTGTCTGTAATCCAGGAAACTGGCAAAGAGGGGGGGGGCATCCCTTTTCTCCTTTTTTTCTCCTCGGCTTCTTTAACGAGCACCCTCCGTCCCTCCCTGACCCTTCGTCCCCTCCACCACCCAACTCATGCGAAGCTCGTCCCATACATCACCTCCCTCCCTCCCGCAGGTTGTTAACTTTTTCAAAGTTGCGTATGCGGAAAAAAGCGTAATTGTAGAGAAACTTGATTAATTCAACCTCTGATATAAGTAGCGGGTGGTGTGTGTGTGTGTGGGGGGGGGGGAGCGGTTGAATGAACTGACATTTTCTTCTCTTAATTAAAAGGACAATCATCTCGCTTTCCCGTAAAAAACTGTTATGTTGGTGCCGAAGAAGGAAAAAATCTTTTTGGCGCCTCCATCAGTAATTGAAACATGATTGCTCTCTCCTCGTCATTGCGGCATTGCTTGCGTGTCGGAGAAAGGAAGAAAAGAAGAAGATACGTTCTCACATTTAATCAAGCCTCCTTCCTTCTTTTTTCCCCTCCCCTAAAAATTTTGGGGAGAGAGGTACCTCGAAGGTTAAGTGACACACAGGGATCACTCGAAAAAAACGGTTGTGCGTGCATTTCGTCAGGAAAGAGACGAAAAAATTCCCATCGCTTCCCACACTGTAGGGGTTTATAATAAAAATAGACTCTTCTGAGAGGCGACGGAGAAAAAAATAGAAGTGCTACGGTATTTTGTCCCCATTCTTTTTCCGATCTGAAATCCAGCATTACTTTTGCACACTTCCAACTTTTTTTGTCAGCAAACATTCCTCGTACTCATCTTGTCGTGTCTGTTTCCATCTTGTGACCAATTTGAATTAAATACGATGAGGAAAAGGGAGTTTACCGAAGATATGCCGCCTGAAGATTCACAAACAAATCCTGGCATTGGCGTCAAAGATTGGAGCTTCTAGACGGCCCCTTCCCCGTCATGTATCATCGTTTTCCAGGACACATTTTGAAGCAGGGAATGAGGAGGAAGAGACAACTTGCACGCACGAATTTTCGCCCATTTCCCGCATATGTCGTTCGTCGATACAAGTAGTACGGCTCTGTCGCGAATTGGCAATTTGAAGGAGGGGGGAAGGGGGATTTCAGCGCCAAGGCGAGGAGCTAAATATATTTCCCACGATTTCCCGTACCGCGCCAAAAAAAATGGGGTAGCACATTTTCAACGGATATTTGAATTCAAGTGAGGTAAGAGAGGAAAGAGAGAGAGAGAGAGCGACTAGATCGCATGAGTCGCGTACTTTTCTCTCTTGCAAAAGGCTAGGTCATAGAAAGGAGGGAGGGGAGGAGGAAAAGGAACTCTTTTCATTGGGAATTTTGCGTAGTTTTGCCGTCTACAGTGTAGTGATCTCAGGAACGAACCAAAAAACCTTCAAAGGTGGATAAGACGGGGGGTGGCACAGTGGCTACCGCTTTGGCCTCAGAAACCAGGCAGGGGTCGCGGGCCGAACAACCAAGAACGAAGGATGGAAAAACCTCTTAATTCCAGTTGTCTCGAGATTGAATCCCGGCCAGACCGAAGAACCTCCTTCACTCGCACGATGGCCCATGGCATGAAGGAAGGGGGGAGAAATCTCTTCTTTTTTACTCCCATTCATCGTGGCGCTGACTTCTGCTCTTTTTACCTCCTCTTCACCTCAACGAAATATCCTCCTTTTGAAAGACTCTTCCTTCCTCCTTTCCTTCTTCCTCCTCTTTTCATGCGTCAAATCGTGCATAGCTGCTTATGTACAGCAGACACTCTGGAGCCAAAATTTAGTACACGGGCTTCAGCCGCCCACTCGACTGGAATTTGACTACTATATGCGACTATGTCACTTTGTCCCTGTCACTTTGTCGAAGAATTGATTAAAACACTTCCTTACTTCTCTCTTTTCGCCCATGTATGATTGCGGGCCTCTAGCAGGCCTACCCATCCCTATAACTGTCAAGATCATGGAACTTCTTCCTCTTCCCAACATCTCCCATATCCTATACCTACCATATGAGCCAACCATGAGAAGAGGGAGAAAGAGCTCCAAGATAATTATCTAGACATACATCCCCCCTCCCTCTTTTTCTTCGGAGGAGGACCGAAAAAGACCCAGATAAAGCCGACTCGACCCCTTTGCCCCCGTTCTGCCATTCGCTCTGGTATGGAATTCGACGACGAACAAAAAAAGATCCTTCAAGGGACTTATGATGTGGAATCCCCCCATGTTTCCAAGTTCAAGAAAATATTTTCCTTCTGTGAGAGCAAAATTGGCGCAACAACAGCACATCTCCCTTTTCCTCCCTCCTCCTCCTCCATTTACGGTACGTTCTTCAACGATATTGAGAACATAGCAACGGCAACAAATTTTCTTCATCTATATCGTTCTGTTGCGACGTATCTTGCTTGCATTGAAAGCAAGCCAAAAGTCTACGCTTGACAATACATTTTTCTACATCCTTCAGTGAGTGAACAATTTTTTCGAACAAACGCCCGCCTGTGGAATGTTAGGGGTAGCGAGGAGACATTCTCTCCTTGGACTTTTGAAGGACACTTTGTATGTACTGTATACACCCCTCTTCAATTTTATCTTGTGTCTCGTCGCGAAAAAATGCGAGACGCCGGGGTGGGAGGGTCCTCTTCTCCTCATCAGAACCGATCGACCCTCAGAGTGGATGGAGTGGGGGAGAGATTGCAGTGCTGGAACAATTTTCGCCAACAAACTTCCTTGAAATTAATTCGTTGTACTACAATCGACTTTGGCGATTCATTCATCCCAAAGCTGCATGACAGTCTTGCCGCGAAAGAGGCAGCAAAAAACTGAAAAAAGACAACCTCAATCAAACCCCTGTCTCCCTCCCTCCTCGAAAGAATGACAGAGTATGCACGCACCGGAGACAAGGCCGGAAGAGGAGCAACAGAAAGATTGACATATGAGGAAAGAGCGAAAAAGAAAAAATCAAAGAGGAATTTCGAAACCCCCGAATTACACAGACGCACCTATAGTAAGAAGGAGAAGGAAAAAACTATCTGTACTTCACTCCTTTTTAGCTACCATGCTCCAATTTGTCCGCTTTTTTTTTTGATATGCCTTCTGGCCTCACATTTGATGAATTTTGGCACAACGGCAGCGTTGCCCATAAATGAATAATGTATCGCGTGCGAAGGATCGAGAGAATCGCCCTTTGCGGTACTCAACTCATCTTACTCCACTATTTTCCTTTGTTTCTGCCCATCTTCCTCCTCGACCTCAAATAGGGGCCAAAAGTGCCAGCAGAACGGGGCTCGAGGGGGCAGAGAGACCGTATCATTGAGTGACAGACAGGCCTCCCCTCTTCTCCAACCCCGTAACTGATGCCATAAAGGAAGGCACGCATGGAAATGAGGAGGAGGATTGTTGGGGTTGGGGGTGAGTTTTGAGGGGGCGTCGGGTGGTCGACGGTCGGTAGGACGGAGGGAAGGACGGACGCCCCGTGACCTTTTTTGAGCATGCCCGAAAGAAAGAGGGGCGAAAACGAACGAACGGGATGCCGCCGCCTCGCCGCCAAAAAAGAGAATGGGTGATCTGCAACAACAGAGGGCAGGATGTTATGCAAAGTCCCCATCCCCTCAATTCTCTCTTTTCTCTCCACGAGACACGATTCTCAAATATCCACCCTCGTCGCGGCATCGCTCTTCCTTAATTGCGCCATAAGGGGAAGGGGGACCTATAAAAGCAACAGTATCCCAATCTGCCCACCCTCTGAAACCCTGTAACGTCAAACCCAAAGGAAGACTTTTTTTGTTTACAGAAAAAATACGTGAAAAAAGAACAAAGCACCGTTGCAAAATATTGCGTAACTAAAGATACTACAAAAGTAAGTAATCGACGCCTTTTGTCTTGGGCAAAAAAAGGAGAGAAAAGGAGAAAGAAAAATAGCAACAACCGCTGCCGCCATTGCCTGGAGCCCCGCAAGTAAAACAATTGCTGCATCCCTCCCTCTCACACGCGCTGCCGCCGCGGGGATGAAATGGAATGTTGATGGGGCCCCTCCTCCAGAACTGGAGTGGACCGCTACCGAGGAAAGAAATGAATGAGTTACTACTCCTCTTTCTGCCACATACTGCTCGTAAAAAAGAGGGGAATAATAAAAAAGAAATATAAAGCTCCGCCGCCGCCATTGGACGAACGCCAAAGGCTCTTTTACGTAGTCCAAGAATGCCGCGCGGCGACGCATTTTTCGTGTGCGTCATCCCATGCGTCAATTTCTGCGTACGCACGCGCAAACGCCAGTGGTTCCTTTTCAACTGCCGCTCTCTTTTGCCGTGTGCGTTTGTGTTGCAACCCTCGTTTGCCTAAATTGGATTCTTTGAAAGAAAAAAGCCTGTTCGCCTTCCTAGCACCCCCCCTCTACCTACTTGTTCCTTACTTTTTCGGCAACTGGAGCGTCGCACGCTCTCTATCTCTCAGAGCAATACAAGCAAAAGCCGAAGGAGCCCCGGACATTGTGGTTGCTCTTCTTCTTTTCTTCCCCGCCTGTCTGCGGCGACGACGGAATGAAGGAGGTGTTTGCTGGGGTTTAATTGGAAAATTTTTGTCACGAGGCGCCGACTAAAGGGCAAGATGTATGCAACCTAAAAAAAACCGTGCTTTGCCATAATTGAAACTGGCTCGCAACGAGTCAAACGACCCATTGGTTGTCTCTTTATTTGGTTTCCTTTTGCAGGTCTTCCCTAAAAACATACGCTCCACCAAAATGCATTGGCACAAGCCGAAAGAAAAGAAGAAGAAGAATGCCCATACCCTCGGGTTCCTTTGAGAGTTGCTGTCGGACCGAACTGGATTCACCAACTTAGACAGCAAGCTACCGCATGATTGTGCATGATAGTGTGCAATACGAGCTATCGGGATATTTATTGGAAATCTGGCAAGTAAGCGTTTAGAGAATGCCTATATTTGAAACTTGCGTGAATTCTTCATAGCGCACGCGCTGAAGCAATTTTGGGTGGTCCCGCCTGCCAACCAACAATTTTTGACACGCGTTTTAGAAGAATGGGAGACTTATTGGAGCAAGAGGAGGAGGGCTTTGGCCGAATTTGGTCACACAGCGTTGCCTTTCCATCCAAAGAAGAGCGCGAGGTTCGTTCCTTTGTACTCCGATAATGATAAGAACAGAGCGGTCGAAATTGCGCCTCTTCCATGTAGCAAAGCCATTCGGATAGGAATAGGATCCCTCCTCCTCCCTTCTCCGGCGTGCGTAGGCTCGTCCCCGATTTTTTTTTATTCCTGGTGATGATGTCGGCACTTTTTCTTTTCGCATCATGATCCATCCTTGGTCCTCGTCCCTCTTTCTCTTTCTCTCGTTCCACGCGCACATGTACTACTACTACGTGGTGTCATGCGATATCCCGCCGAGTGAAGCAGCGTTCACGGTCCCCTTTCTCTCCTTCATTGGAGGGGAGCAATTCTGCAACACAGGTTTCGTGCCTAAAATGCGTTATTTTTCTGCGTCTCAGTTTGAATGAATGTACGCCAGGAATGGACATAACGCACTCCCTCCACCTTTTTTTGGGGGGGGACCAATTCTGCTGACGCCGATGTCCCTGCTGCGTCCAAAAAAGCTTCCATTTTCGTCTCCCACGGATGGAAATTTCAAGCCCTGATTGGGTGGGATTCTATTTCGAGCCCCACCTCCTCCGCTTTCCGGTGGCGGTGGTGACTTGGCAGAAGGCTTCTACTCTCCAAGTTTAATTATAGAAGAAACAGGCAGGGTGTGTAACTAGTAGCACTTTGGGTGGCAAAGAACGTTCGCCGAATTTCTAAGCGAAAAAACCTTAAATCAATTCAAGTGTCTACCCGTAAAACAGTTAAACAGCGCATTAAAAAAATATTAAATCAATTTCGCTCCCTATTCAGCGAAAGAAAAAGGAAGAAAAGTGTATGCAAGAAATGGGAGGCACTCTGGCTGTCAGACATTATTAGTGCACCATCTCCTTCCCTCTAAAATTCCCTCCCACTTCCACTTTTTCAAATCGACGGGCGGGCCTTGGGAGAAGAAAAGAGATTGGAATTAGGCTCTCACGTAAATTCACGTAAGACCTACACGTACAGTAGTGCCCCCATTTCCCGTATTAGGTCACATATACTGACATCAGTAGAGGGGGCTCACATATCTCTCTTCTTACTTCTCTC
>JAAUYJ010031236.1_pt1 | contig 19918 bp, 15 predicted proteins | sample 7278031 | NCBI WGS metagenome assembly JAAUYJ01 (sample SAMN14350222, study PRJNA611818) | marine sediment metagenome | isolation source: surface marine sediment (1.8m) | place: French Polynesia: Moorea | collected 2018-08 | reverse complement strand
GCTGGCTTCTTCCTCTTGTCTTCCCTTTGGAGTTTGTTCTGTTGGGCGGGGCCCCCGACACCACCTCCAACCTCCAAGCGGAGCAACCAGAGGAGGAAAGGCGGCAAGCTGGCTTTCTACTCCCGGCGATAGACTGTTGGATTGGAGGCGGAGTGGCTCTCGCTCCTCCTCTTCTTTTTGACGTTCCACTCTTTTCCAGCTTTCTTCTTCTCTTTTGGCCTTTCTTCTTTTGGCGTCGCCTCCGCCTCCTCCTCCCGCTCCCCACCAACACTTTCCTCTTCTCTCTTCACTTTGTTTGGATCGTGGTTTGGATCTTTCCCCCGCTCCACGCCTCCACCTACTAAATGTAGCACGCGTCGTGGAATTGATAGTGTTCTTTTTATTGTGTCACTTCGCTTTCATTTGTGTTGCAATTCAAAATTTAAAATTATCGAATTTATTCGAAAGAAAGACGAGCTTTTTGGGTGGCAGCAACGTATTCTTCTTTCTTTTTCCCGGAGTCTCAAGGTTCCAGCAAAGACTACTATAAAAAGCATGATAATTTGAAAATCACTCGAACTATTATTTCTTCAACACGCTTTCTCAAAAATTCGCAAAAATTATAAAATATAACAATCTTATAGCTTAGCCGTTCTCCGTCAAATAAGCCTTCCTAGTTCCTACACGATCCTCGCTGCCTTGTTTCGAGCTTGTTAAATCAAATCAGCTCAATTACCCGACCCTAGCCCGCAGTCACAGGCTATTGCTGGACGATGCTTCATTGTCTGCTTCTCCTTTGGATGAAGGGAGTAAAAGTAGAGCAAGCTATGAATGAAACGGTGTCGTTAAAAGCAGTATGTAGGCGCATCTGTAAGGCAAGGCATGAATAAGTACAATTAATTAATTATTTGGTTTGTAGAACAATTTATGGGGAAAGTCAGTTGTTGCTCTTAAAAATTCAAGAAAAATGACGTTGTCAAGCAGCAATGAAGAAAAAGCGGAGAAAAGGTCTTCACACAAGTCCGCTAAAAGTACAAAAATCAAGAAAGCAGTCATCAAGCTTCCAAAGAGACAGGGGAAGAGCGCCCCCTCAATTAGTGATACAATTAACTTGATGATAAAAAAAGTCAGAGTGGCAGTCAAGGAATACATATCAAAAGGCGAAAATTCCAGCGTCATGTTCAAGGTATCGGCGGTTCTCCTCTTCCTGGGCTCCGGAATGGTCTTTTTGAGGCTTCTCTTGTCGCAGCACCAATTGCATGAGATAAAAAAGTACGAGGAAATGCTGGATGCCCAGAAGAGGGAGGAATTTGATCAACTCAAGTCGTGGGCTCAGAGGGCAGGCCTTGTCGCTATTTGTGTCCTGGCAGCACTTGCCTACTACGTCAAGCAGGCAAACATTCGCAAAGAAGCTGTGAAAGAAGATGGAAAGTGCTGTCAGATTTGGGTATTTTCTAGCCTTATCCTTCTATCCTTGACACTGGCAGCACTGTACCTGCTTCGGCACAGACTTTTTGAATCGCTGCAGCCCAAGCCGACTTCCAGCCTACCAGCCGCTCTTCTTGGCGATGACACAAGCTCGCAACCACAGGGCCTCATGCCCCTGTTGGCTGCAGCCGTGCTCACTGGATCCCTGAGCCTGATGGCCAGAAGGCTGAGGGATTTCGGGAGCCCAACTGCAATGTCTGCCGCCACCAGCTGGACCCCTTTGCCTTGCGTCAACGTGCCAGACGGGGGGAGCGGCTTCAGGAACTACGAGATCCCTTGCGACAAGTATACTGGAGACGGCCCCTGGGAGGGCAATGCGAAGAGAGCGAGGCCCCGACTGGAGCCGAGAGGGAAGTCCAACTTATTTAAAAATATTCCCGAAACCATGGGTCTTAGATGGTCACGAAAATGAACTCATTATCTTGATACAATCATAGTATCCCGCAAGCTAGCAAATAATTAAGGTGTGATAAAAAACTAATTACAGCTCAAAAAGTACCGTGAACATACGTTTTCAAATAAAAATTTCCGGACTAGTACAAAAAAACAACGCTGAGTGAGCAAGTAGTATTATCTATAATTTAAAACGTGAAAGAATTTTATTGAAAACTCGGTATAATTGTAGGTGACGTTGCACGATAATCGCACATGGTTCAGGTACCTGTCGGCTTTGTCAAACGAAATTGTTCCTAGAGTCAAATGTTCTAATCGGGCAAGCCAAAAAGGTCTTTCACCTCAAGGCAGCCTCACTCCATGATGGAATTGCAATCCCCGCACATGACCAGCTCTCCTCCAGCAAGTCTCTCCTCAATATCGCCCGAGCTTCCCGCAAAGCCGCAGTTGCCGCACACGTCCCGGCCGCACCTGCCGCACCTGCCATGGCACTGGGCGCACACCGAGCCGCAGCATAGGTGGCACCTTGCCGAGATGACAGGATTCCGGACGAGGCACGAGGAGCAGCCCTTGGCCGGGGAGGCGGCGGCGGCCGCCGTGGGCTCCAGTCGGTGTGAGGCCGAGGGAGGCGGAGGGGAGCCGCCATACTTCTTCGCCGAACTCTCCCTGGACGCCGTGAAGAACTGCGCGAAGGTCACCCGCCGCGATCGACTGGCCTGAGGGCCGTTTGACGGGGCGAGGGGAACAGTCCCCGCCGCCGCTACAGCGGGGCCCCTGTCCGCCGCCGCCGCAGGAGTGGTCATGGATGCGGCGGTGGACGAGGACGCTGCAAATAGCCTCCTCACGGTCTCTTGCTGCACTTGCCTCACTGCGTCGGGATTTCGCCAGAGGTTCTCCTTGTCGGAGAGGTGGCTCTTTCGCAGCGGCTCCGACGACGCTCCGAATGGATATCGACGCTTCAGGCCCTGGTGCACCTCCATCGAAAGGACGCAGCGCAGGCAAGCGAGAAACCAGGCAGAATAAGGAAGAGGTCAAGTGCAGGTCAAGGTCGAGGTCGACCTTGAGACTTGAGTTTTGGATTTTTTTTTGTTTTTATCCTTGTTGATTTTTTGCGCTCTTTTTCTCTTTCCCGTCGATTTACGCAACTCGCTCTTCTCGGGGCTTCCAGAACACTCTCCAAACTTCTCACAGAGGAGCCCCTCACTGCCCTCAGCCAAAGACGCTAACCCTCGGGGGTTTAACACGTCTTTGCCCTCAGCCCTTACCCTCATACACAAAGCCTCATAGTGGGAGTGGATACTGTCACTGTACTCACTGTCCAACTACTGTGATACTGTACGAGAACATATCGAGATTTTCCTATAGTGCCGCTATGCGTCTTCTTTCAAAACTTCAGGTCAAACCAGCATAATTAAAATTATTTCGGAAGCAATGCGCTGCAAGCAAAAGAGCAATTAACTTTTTACCAGCTTGGAACCTTCCTTTAAAATGTCCCCAATCCTCATACCCAACACGAAAAAAAATATTTTCCCGAAAAATGGTTCTGGAAAACTTTTTTTTTTGGCTGGACGGAAAATTATTAAGCCCTTGCAATCGAATTCCAGAGCAAAATTAAATCGAGTTCCGTTACGCCAGTAAAAAATAATTAAAAAAGAAAATTCTTCGCGCGGTTTCTCGTCCATCCTCCACTATTCTCGGGCTTTCTCGCTCCTTCTGCGGGGAGCGACGGCGTTCAAACGTCGAGTAGTTTCTCCTAAGGGAAAGCGACGGACGGGAAATAAAAGTGAGTGAGAGACGAAACTTCTAGACGCACCGAGAAACAATCGTGGACGACACTTAAAAAGTGTGCGCCTCTCGCCATCCTCAGACAGAAGCGCCCAAAACTTGGAAGCGATCGTAGCAAGAAGAAGGTAAGCGAGCTTTGCCGCACCGGAAGCGAACGCACCAACGAAATTTCAATTAAGGAATTGACCAAGAGAAGAAAAGAAGACAAGATGCCAGCTAGAACCGTGGGCAAGAAGGCGGTCGGCATCGACCTGGGCACCACGTACTCCTGCGTGGGGGTCTTCCAGCACGGCAAGGTGGAGATAATCGCCAACGACCAGGGCAACCGCACCACCCCCTCCTACGTGGCATTCACCGATACCGAGAGGCTCATTGGTGATGCTGCCAAGAACCAGGTGGCCATGAACCCCACCAACACCATCTTTGACGCCAAGAGGCTCATCGGCAGGAAGTATCGTGACGCCACCGTCCAGAGCGACATGAAGCACTGGCCCTTCAAGGTGGTGGAGAAGGACGGGGGCAAGCCCAAGCTGCAGGTGGACTACCGCGGAGAGCCCAAGTGCTTCACCCCGGAGGAGATCTCCAGCTACGTCCTCACCAAGATGAAGGAGACGGCCGAGGCCTACCTGGGGAGCAAGGTGACGGACGCGGTGGTCACGGTTCCGGCATACTTCAACGACTCGCAAAGACAGGTATGTAAATATTCAGTAGAAAAATTAACAAATTTGCTATTGTTTTCGAATACTATAAATTACTTCGTTCGTGCAGGCTACCAAAGACGCTGGCGCCATTGCTGGACTGAACGTATTGAGGATCATCAACGAGCCGACCGCCGCCGCCATCGCGTACGGGTTGGACAAGAAGCTGGCTGGTGGAGAAAAGAATGTGCTCATCTTTGACTTGGGCGGAGGTAAGAAAATGAAAATATATTTACAATGAAATAAATGTCGGACATATGCCATTTATTTAACAATTTTATTGCATCATCCAGGAACCTTTGACGTTTCCGTGCTGGCGATCGACGGAGGCATTTTCGAGGTGAAGGCCACCGCTGGAGACACACACCTGGGTGGAGAGGACTTTGACAACAGGATGGTGGACCACTTTATCAAGGAGTTCAGGAGGAAGCACGGCAAGGATATCTCACAGAACAAGAGGGCAGTCAGGAGGCTGAGGACAGCTTGCGAGAGGGCAAAGAGGACTTTGTCAGCATCTGCCCAAGCCAACATTGAGATCGACTCTCTCTTTGAGGGCACAGACTTCTACACAAGCATGACCAGGGCACGCTTTGAAGAACTCTGTGGTGACCTCTTCAGGAGCACTCTAGACCCAGTGGAGAAGGCAATCCGGGATGCCAAGATTGACAAGTCTTCAATCAGTGAGATTGTGCTGGTTGGAGGCTCCACCAGGATTCCAAAGATCCAGAAGCTCCTCCAAGACTACTTCAATGGGAAGGAGCTGAACAAGAGCATCAACCCAGATGAGGCAGTTGCCTATGGTGCTGCTGTGCAAGCAGCCATTCTCACTGGAGACACCAGTGAAGCCATCACAGATGTTCTCCTCATGGATGTTGCCCCTCTGTCCTTGGGAATTGAGACTGCAGGTGGTGTCATGACCTCCATCATCAAGAGAAGCACCACCATCCCAACTAAGCAGACCCAGACGTTCACAACCTACTCTGACAACCAGCCTGCTGTCACTGTTCAGGTCTATGAGGGTGAGAGAGCAATGACAAAAGACAACCATCTCCTGGGAAGGTTTGACCTGACAGGGATTCCACCAGCTCCCAGGGGAGTACCACAGATTGAGGTCACCTTCGATGTGGATGCCAATGGCATTCTGAATGTCAATGCAATGGACAAAAGCTCTCGTAAGGAAGAGAAGATCACCATTACCAACGACAAGGGCAGGCTGTCCCAGAGTGACATAGAAAAGATGGTGAGGGAGGCAGAGGAGTTCAAGGCAGAGGACGACAAACAGAAAGAAAGGATCGGAGCAAAGAATTCTCTGGAAAGCTACTGCTTCCACCTCAAATCCATGGCAGAGGACAGCAACTACAAGGACAAGATCAACGAGGACGACAGGACCACTATCAAGACCAAGTGCGACGAGGCCATCAAGTGGCTGGACTGCAACCAGCTTGCAGAGAAGGAGGAGTTCGAGCACAAGCAGAAGGAGCTGGAGGAGGTCTGCCGCCCCATCGTCACCAAGCTGTACGCCCAGGGCGGAGGCGCTGGAGGAGGAATGCCCCAGCAGCACGCGGAGGGCCCAACTGTCGAGGAAGTCGACTAAGTAGAACGTGAAGAAGAAGCTAAATTCGAGTGTCATGAAAATACGGTATTACGACCCAGCGATTGAAGTTTTGTGTGCTTTTCAAATTATGTGTTTTATGCTCCATTCCAAAAAAGACTTAAATCTGTACAATATATAATACTGACTCATTACAAGAATAGATTACCTTCCTAAAAAAAATGCTACGCTCCACTTTTTTGCACATGGCGGATACTCGTCTCGTAAAAAGAAAATATTGTCCGGCCGGCAATGCGCGTCTACTAAAAATTTGTTCCAAAAAATATATATTTTCTGTGGAAGGAACGTGGTGACATGAAGATGTTTAGAAATGGAAATATTCCGATTCACTCGGTGAAATCGGGAGGGACGAAGGCGTCGAGGTGCCCGAAGAAGGCGGGGTCCTTCTCGTGGTGGATGCCGGCGGCGATGCCACCTTCGAGCAAGAACGGGGAGGGAGGGAGGATGCCACCCAGCTCGTGCGGGGACGGCGGCGGGGGTCGGAGGGCCTCCGGGGAGGGGAGGCGGTGACTGGGGAGGGGAGGGGACATCTCCGCGCTGGGGACGGGGAAGGGGGCCTCCTCAGTCGGGGGCTCCATTGTCAGGCTGGGGAGGGAGGAGGGATCTTCCTCTTCCCTGAAGGCAGACGCGTCCAGGTAGCCCTTGGCGGGAAAGTCCTCCTCCTCCTCTTCCTGGAGCCTGCTCTTGGTCTCCTCGTCGAAGAGCTCGATGGGGATTCTGTGTCCGGTGATGAAGCCCCTGCGGTCGGGAAAGACGTCGGTGACGCTTGGGACGGTGGGGACTCCGTCGTCGCCGCCGGAGGAAGGAGTTGTGGAAGTGCTGGGAGACTCGGTTGATTGCTGCTGCTCCTCGGGCTCGACAAGGTTGCCCTCGGGCTTGGAAAGGTCCTCTTTAGGGGTAGATGGTTTCAGAAGAAGCGTAGGCTTTGATTTTGCCACAAGAGACAACTTCAGCTTCTCGGTGGCGTCTCCAGCCGGGAAGGCATTACCGAGGGCAACAACAGCAAGGAGCACGACTCCGAAACGAAACATTTTGGTGCTTGTTTGATGAGATGACGTTCTCTCAAGAATAATGTCGTATAGTACACACTGTGCCCTTTGCAAGCAAGGTGTTGCTTCCCGGAGCACCTGTGTCTGACTGAAACCTGAATCATTGTCGGAAAGAACTCAAGCGAGTCGAACTGTGCCTACTATACCAAGGAGCGACGGTGGAAGAAATAGGCTTAAAAGGACTGGAAAAGAGGGGGAGCAAGAATAGGTAGAGGAGAAGAGGAGACCGTAATAGCCCGTTTCGGGGTGTTGCCTCCCGCCGACCAGAGGAAGAGGGTTGTTGGAGCAACATACCAAATTCAAAAGATTCGAGGTGGGCGGCGGGAGAGGAAAGGGGAGCTGAGATGGACTCGGCATATATGCCGCCGCCCGCCCCCACCTCACTTTGGGAAGGAGGGAGGCAAGAATAACACGCCTGAAAGGCGCACGTAAGGTAGATACGTGATTGGAAGTTTAAACACCGAGTCGGAACGGAGGAGGAGGAGGGCGGGGGCGGGTGTTTTGCGGGGAGTCCTTGATCTTATCCTGCCGAGGGATTCATTTCATACTTCGCCGCGTTCCGCAGATTCAGAAGCATAAATGCTGAAATTAGGTTTTTTTTCTTCAGCTTTTCCCTGTTGCCGTTGGAACTTGGAAGCTGCTTCAACGGTAGTCAACCACATTGCGAAAATAATAATCCACGCGTCGGATCTCTTTGGTGGGGGTGTTCGAAGGTTGAAAAAGACCTTTTATTGTCGCAAGTTGGCAAAGATTGAAAATTAGCTTGTTCTACTGCAATAAGATTATTTATGGCCACAGTGTTGTGATAATATATTAAATTAACCTTGGAAGTCACAGAAGGAGAAAAGCAAAGTTGGGGGGACTTGTTCCTTTTTCTCGTTACAAACTTCGGAATGCATTCTTATCCGCAAAGGGTTGGAACACGATGCTCTCGAAAATGCAAAATAGAGATGATAAGACGACTAACCTAGTAGCATCAGACTGGCACAACTTGACGATAGCATATGGCAGGGGCGGCGGAAGATCATCTGTCAACTTCTTTTTTCTTGTTCTGGCCGCGCTGGCGTCAGGACTTCGGGGGGATTGACTCAGACTTCCTCTCTCACTCGCGAATACTCCTGCATAGAAAAAAGTACGGTACGAATTTAGTGTGTCTCCGTCTAGACAGCTGCTAGTAAATCCCCACTTTCAACATCCAAACAACCCCTCCCCTCTTAAACACTTCTTTTCGACAATTTTCCCGACCATGACAAAGTAGGAAGCTTGGTTAGTTGCGTTAAGCAGAGCTTCCCGGATCTTTAATTGGTGGTCAATGTCATTGGCAAAAACCTTTTGGAAAATCTACGCACCATGTTTGGCGGACCTACAGCTTGTCTCAGACATCCAGCACCTCGTCGTAAGCGAAGTCGTCGTCCAACTTAAGAATGCGGGGGTCATCACTGGTGGACTCTGAGGTCTTCTTCTTCCTCCCCTGGACAGGCGACGAGGACGACTTCTTGGTCAAGTTGGGAGACCTAGACGACGCTATGGAAGTGGCATCCTCAGCAGCAGCGGCGGAGGAGGAGGCCGTGGGCGGTGTCACTCCCCTCGGCAGCGAGCTACCCTTCCTGGGAGCTGGAGAGGGGACGCCGCCGCCCGCCGTCACAGTGGTGGCGCCGTCTCCCCCGGCCTTGTTCATGTTGTTGATCATGTCCCTCACCGAGCTCTTGCGACTGGCCGCCGCCAGGGAGGCCGCCGAGTTGGTGGCCGCTGTGGTGGAAAGCGAGGAGGAAAGCGGAGCTTTGGTCTTGGCGGAGGAAGAAACGGAGGAAGACGCTGTGGTAGACTCGGTGCTGCTCCCCCCTCCTACCGAGGTGACGTCTCCCGTCTTTCTGTCCACACCGACGATGGACCACGGGCGGGGCTTGGGAAGGGGCTTGGGCTTGGGGAAAACGATGCTTCCTTCGCCGGTTCCGGCGGAGTCCGCTTTGCTGCTTTGACTAGAAGTGTTTGGGGTTGTGGCGGTGGCGCTGGTCGAGGGGGCCGCCGCCGCAGACGTGGCGGGGGCCACCGTGTTGGCCGAGGAGGAGGAGGAGGAGGATGTTGTGGCCGTGGCCGAGGACGGAGTTGAGTCCCTTGAGGCGGAGGAGGAGCCCAGCGAGGAGGAGAAGCGAGAGGCTCTCAGTCCGACGATGGATCCTCCCTTCTCGTCGTCGTCCTCCTGCTGCCCGGGCTTGGTGGCGGCGAACTCGTTGGTGGGGGAAGTCAGCGATCCGGCCAGGCCGGTGGACCTGTTATCGGACAAACGGGACAAAGGCAAACAGGGTGTTAGGCGGACTACAAGACACTCGTAAATGAAAGTCCAGGGCAAAGGACCAGACGGAGGGGAACTACTGGTACAGGTACATCGTACTATGCAAAGCAGACAATTACAGCACACGCGGCAAAACCAAAATTACCTCAGTTTGACTTGTCCAAATGAAGCCTTCGCTGTGTCATCCTTTGTCGTCGCTGCAACCTTGCTTGGGGATCCCTCTCCCTCGGCGCTGGTGGACTTTGGTTGCATGGAAGCCCTCTTCTCCTTCATTTCGGCCATCAGGTCGAGATTTCCCCCGTGGCCGACGCCCACGCGCTTCACTACGCCCTCCGGAGTCCTCTTCCCAGCGGCATCTTCCGAGGAAGACGGGGAGAGTGCGGATCCGCCCTCGCTGGCCACCCCTGAAGGTCCGTACGAGCGCCTCTTCCCAGCGACCAAGAGTTCAGAGTCTGTCTTGCGGCTGGCGAATGGCGAGACTCCGCCAGGAGAGGTGGCGGACGTCCCTGCCGCGCCCTTGATCTCTGGTTTGGGGGAAGACACCTTGTCCTTTTGCCTGGACGACGAGAACATGTCGGTAATTGAGTGCAGGGAAGGAGAAAGAGCCCTCTTCTCGGGAGAAGGCTTGGTCAGCAGAGGAGAGGCAGCGGAGGCGACGGTAGCGGTGGCGCCGTGGTCGTCGTCCAAAGTTGAGCTGCTTAGGCAGGAGAGACCCGCGCCCGGCTTTCCTAGCTTGTCAGCTTTCGGAGGCAAGGGCGACCTTCTGTCCACTTCGGGAGAGGACGTCTTTTTCTGCATGCCCAAGAGGCCGCTGCTCAACTTCTTCTCATCCCTCTTTTCGATGGGGGAAGCGGTCGGCGTTGTCGTAGTGTTTAGCACAGACGAGACTGAGGTATTGCTGGCGACAGAGCTGTTGGCCAGGGCTGACAATTCCTGCATGGGACTGCCGCTTGGAGTGGACCCAGGGGAGAAGCTACTGTTGGCCGGCGAAGAGTAGAACCTGGTCAGCCCTCCGTCGTCGTCGTCATCCGCTTTATACTGCTGCTGCACCACGGCCCCTCTGGACGGAGCGTGTCGCTTGGGCCTCTTGGGCCTAGCTTTGCCCAGGTGCTGCAGAGCCGAGGTCGACGGCAGCTCCGGCACCGTATCTTCCTCTCCTGGTCCGTTCTTGACGGGTCCTTTGCTCTGGGTCAGCTCGGACAGAACTGAGGAGGAGGAGAACTCGTCCTTCTCTTGGTCCTGCTGCTTGCCATCACTGACGGATTTAGGCCTAAGTTTCCTGCCTTGGAGAGTCTTCCTCTTGCTTGTCTGAGGGGTGCTGAGCGGCGACGATTCCGACTTCTGACTGACCCCGTCTCCGCCCCCGGAGATGGACACGGACTCCTGCTCCAGGCTCTCGGATATGGAGGAGGAGCGGCCCTTTCCTCCCAGTGGGACGCCGAGAGCGCTGTCGGGGGTCAGGGACCGCTTCTTCCTCAGGCTTCCCATCTCAGAGACCAGCAGCTTGGATTGCGATCCCAGTCCCTCTATCACCTCGTCGATGACCCTGTCCGAAATGTGGTTGGCGATGATAAGGTTGAGCTCGTTGATCTTGTTGTGGATTTCCAGACCCAGTTGGTCCATAATTAGACCCGACACGAAGTCGGGCGAAATCTGACACTTTTTCAGACAGGCGGAACGGAGGTCCGCCTTTCTTGCCTCCGCTGCAGAGTCAGACGATGAGCTGTCGGAGGGGCGGCCCATTACTTTGGGACACTGGCTCTCGGCGCAAGCGATCATGGCATCCACGTTCTGGTGCACATGGGAGGTTATGAAGTTGCTGAGTTCAAGAGAAGTGCTCTTCAGCTTTTGATCCACGTCTGACCCGCGAGCTGTAACTTCGTGGAGGGCCGAAAGAAGGTGCTTCGAGTTTTCCGCATCCTGGATCATTCCGCGCGCGAGGCCGATGTCGTCGGAGTCGCCCACGTCGGGGTTCAGCTTCACAATGGCGTCGATGTTGTCCTGCGTTTGAGCGGAGACCCTGTCCAGGATCTGCTGTGTTGAGCTGAGCAAGAAGCCCTGTGTCAGCCTGAAGGCCTGGGAGGTGTTTCGGAACCTATGGGGACTGGCGTTCCTCTGCAGCAGCTCCTGCATCCTGTGCACGAGTCCGTCGACACGGTCGGGGTGGGTCTTGACGAAGGGCTGCATGTCGAAGGTGGGGAAGGGGATGTGCCTCATGGCGTAGTTGGACTGGAGGGCGTACGTGATGTCAGTGTACCCCTGCAGCGTGATCCCGTTGCGGTCCAGGTTGACTATCCTCAGGCGAGTATTGATCTGAAGAGCCTTGGCCAGGAGTCGGGCACCAACGTCCCCCATCATGTTCCCGGAGATGTCCAGGTGCTGCAGGCACTGGTTGCTCCCCAGGGCGTTTATGACGTTGTTGATCTCCGCCTTCAGCTTGCAGTCGGACAGGTTCAGCTTCTGAAGGACGGTCTCTTCATCCTGGATGAGTTGAACAATGCTCTCCATGACGGCGGGCAGGTGCTTGGGCTTGGCTCCCGTCATGTTCCTGCTGACGTTGAGGCTGAGTATGGAGTGGCTCCTGGCCACGCCCTGCATGACGCCCGCCATCTCGGCCTCGATGGAGTTGTCGCTGAGGTCCAGCCTGCTGACGCACTTGACCCCTCCTACGCAGCTCTCGATGACGGTGGCACCGGCCGCGCCCAGGGAGTTGTTGCTCAGGTTGAGCTCGACGTTGGCCGTGTTCTCGTTGCACGCCAGGCCGAGGAGCAGGTGCTTGACCGCCTCCGGCGGGACCTTACAGTGAGACATGTTTAGGTACTGGAGCACCAGCGTGCTGGCGAAGAACTGCTTAAACGCGGCGGGTATCTCCTTGGCCTTCTTGGAGCTGAAGTGGTTGCGCGATAGGTTCAGGTGGGTAAGGGCCGTGACACAGCCTCGGACGAGAGCACCAAAAAGGACGTCCAGGGGCGTTTCGGTGGCGGAGATGTCCAGGATTGCGATCACATTGGGACGGGCCAGGAAGTTGCACAGGGCCTGGCTCTCGTCCTTCATGGCGTTCCCGGCGAGGTTGAGATAGGTGAGGGTGCTGCTATTCACCCGGGCGGAGCAGAGAGCGGAGGCAAAGTTGGACAGGCCCTTGACAGAGAGGGAGCAGTAGCTAAGGTTCACGTGCTTGAGCCCCTTGTCCCGCTTGCCGATAACGGCGCTGAGCTGGTTCAGTCCCTTGTCCTCTACGAAATTGCAAGATAGATCGAAGGAGGCGAGGACGCTGGCGGGGTTGTGCGCGATGGCCTGGGAGAGCCGGGCGGCAAACTCCCACCTGGCACCGATTCCCGGGACGTGGAGCTCCTGCAGGCTGGACGACTTTGCCACCACCTGGAGGATCCTATCGCAGATGTCGGCGGACAGCTTGGCCGAGTTCCCCGAGGCCTTCAGGCGGGTGAACCAGGTGTTGTGCTCCAACGAAGAGATGATGCAGAGCTGGTCCCGGTGGTCGAGGTGCTCAAAGTCCTGCAGGCACATCTCGTGCGAGTCGTGCGAAAAGTAGATGGTGTCCACGTCCCAGGCCACCTCCTCGCGGAAAGGCAGGGAGTAGTAGTCGCACATGCAGGCGTACTGAGCGGAGAAGCCCCCGCACGGGCCCACCAGCTTGGCGTCGGGGGGAGTCCAGGACAGCAGGGCCTGCGTTGCCTGCCTCTGAGCAGCTGGTTCCACCACAATCTTTCCGATGACTCGCTCGACTGGCACGCCCGGAAATACCCGGGTGACGGCGGAGACCACGACGGCCAGCATCTCGTCAACGGCGCCCTCGCCGCCGTTGGGGGCAGACTCGGCATTGGGTCTGATCGGGAGGAAAGAAGAAATGCGAAAAAATCAGGGAATTGAAAAAGTACAACAATCAGAAAAGAAAACTTTACCTGAATGCATAGGTCGTGTTGGCCTTCTTGTCGTGTCCGTGTCCAGTCTGGAAGGTGAAGGCCACGTGGTTGGGCCTGCGCGACTCCACGCCCCGCAGGTCAAGGTAGTGGAAGTGGTGATCGATCCTGGCCGGGACCTTGGCCGTCATGATGAAGAGGCGGTGGGCGGTGAACACCAGGATGCGGTTCTCCGTCTTGTCGCCCTTCAGCTCCAGCTTGACCGGGGACTTGAGCAGGATCTTGACGTTCTTGCCCAGGAGCAGGCGGATGCTCTCGTGGATGTCACGAGTCATGCTCCGGCGGGACGCCATGGCGGCGGAGGAGGACGGGGAGTGCGGCCGCGGCACCCGAGGTCAAGCCAGCACCACCGCTACCTCCAATACCACAGACTCTGCCGCCTCTCTCGTGGCCGAGCTATCGTTGGAGGTGCTCAAGACGTGGTCGTTGGCTCCGTTGGTGAGGGTCGAGATGGGCTGGGCCTGGGCCTCTCCTGGCAGGTCCCCGCCCACAAACGAGCCCACTTTTGGGGGATGGGCGGCGGCGGAATCATGCAGGCAGCGCAGAGGGAGGCAGCCTCCACTCACTCCGCTGCCAGTGGGCACTGGGCGGGTCAGCGCCGAGCGCGGATTCGGAAGTGGGTGGGCAGCAAAGGGAGTTTGTCCGCCCTGAGAGTCCCCTTCCCACGCCACGCCAAAACAGCCACAAAAAAGGCTCAGCTGTTCTTCCCCGCAAAAGACGGACAAGGGCGCGCAACAGAAACACAGCGGAGAGGGAAATGTCGTCCAGTTGAGCGACTTCGCGAAAATTATACTTAAGCAACATTCCGAAAAGAAATAACAGTTGGCAGTTTCTAACGTAAGAAAAAGGTCACTCTTAACTACAAACAGCAAAATACATTTCACGAATCGTGACCCACTCGCTGTCACTGATTGAGTGCCATTTTTGCAGTGCCCGCCCGAGTGCCTCCCGCTGGTCCTCCCCATGTCTTGGGACAGCATCTGCCACGCCTGGACGGAGAGCAACAAATACGTCAGGGCAAAGGTGTGGGACTCCTGGGACTGGAAGGAAAACCTGCACGACAAGGTGAGGAGAAACGGCTCGCTCCATTTGAGACTGACTGACGCAATCTGAACAAGTGGAGGTGACCCTTGATGGAAGTCTCCAGATGATCGACGGGTTCGGGGGCGGTCCATCGTTCGGGCTCTTCCATTCAGTCCTAGACCTACCGGCTACCGCCGTTGGAAAGGTGTTCGTTGAGTTCTCATTCCCCTCCACCATGTTTTGGTGGTCCCATAGACATCATCCTAGCGAGAGCTGGCATGGGAGATCCTGTGGTAGTAGCAGATATCACGTACGGAACCTGCGGCGATTGGGATTCGTATCTTTTTGGCTTCCAAACATAGAGACAACTATTTGTACGATACCTTTTTAATACTTAGAAATTAATTTCAACACACAGGATTCAATACCTGCAACTTCGACTCCTTCAAGGAGTGGAAAAGGCAGCTTCAACGAGCAGTGCCCAGTCTCTTTCAGCGCAAGTAACATGATGTTGCCCGCGGGATCTGGCTTCCTCAGAGTGGCTGGGTTGTCGGGAGCTGCCGCTGTCGCCCTCGGCGCCTATGGAGCGCATCGTAAGTCAGGAAATTATTTTTGGCTTTTAAGAGTATTACTTAAAATATGTTCCCCTCGGGCAGATTTTGCGGCGGAGGCCAAGCCGGAGTACAAAAGGATCTACGATACGGCGAATTTCTACCACTTCGTCCACACCCTGGCACTCGCCGCTGTTCCCTTGACGAGGAGACCTAGGCTGGTAAGTACTGTACTACAACATTTTTGTTTTAGCAAAAAATGTCGTCCTTTTCATAGACCGGCACTCTCCTCATCAGTGGCATGACGGTGTTCTGCGGAACCACCTATTACCATGCCCTCACTCAGGAGAAAGGACTGAGGCGTTTTACCCCCTACGGAGGAATCCTTCTCATCCTTGCCTGGCTCAGCATGGTAGTCTAAAAGTTGAAGTTACCGAAATACGCGCGCAGTAAATAATTTTGTCAGAGAGAAACTTCTTGTGTCTCCAATGCGGCTTATTATCGAATACAACCTGTCCAGTGTGCATTCAATAAACGCGATACGTTCTCTTGCGTCCGATGGTTGAAGGGTTTCAGCAGTGAGAAATGGTATCGCATGCTCATTTCTTGCCTTTCTTCCTCCCCGCAACTCTCTTTCTTAGGAACAAGTTAGAGGCTATCCCAGCCAGAATCAGGACGATCACGGCCGCTAGGAACTCCGGCTTCTGGTAGGCGGGCGGAGGGGGAGGGCTCATTTCCCTCCTTAGGTAGAGTCCGGCTGAGATCACCACGCTGAGTACGATTATCGAGAGTAGAATGATGAGTACCGTGGATCCCAGCTTGGCTCTTTCCTTGGCTTTGATCGACCTCGCCCTCTCTGTTCCCGAGGCGGTTCCGGGAGCCCCCGAAGTTGGGGGTGGTGGTTGGCTGGGCTGCGGAGCTTCCGGTGGGGGTGGATTTCCTGATTGGGCCATTTTTATATTTCTCCGATTCTTGCACAGCGTATTTTTATACAATCCAATTGCTCACACTCCGCCGTTCCCCAAAAAACGATATTTTTACTTTTTAAAAACCATTTTTCTCGGCGACATGTACTAAAACTGTTTGTGTGAAAATTAAAGCTGATCATGTAAAAATTATAGTGGGAGAATATTCACACATCCGGGTCCATGACCACCGAGCCGTTCCACATAGTCACACCTCTCATTCACAGCAGAGAGCTATCTGCCCTCCTTGGACGGGAAGGTAACTTTGCCGATATTCTTGTTGTGTAACTTTTTCCTCGTGTCTAAATTTGTCATCAGTTCTTCTGAAGCTGGACAATCTCCAGCCGGCCGGCTCTTTCAAAATTCGAGGGATCGGCCGGACTGTTCAACTGGCGGTGAAGGACGGAGTGCGGCACCTGGTGGGCTGCTCCGGTGGGAACGCGGGATTGGCAATGGCGTACGCCGCCCAGAAGACTAAAGCCAAGCTAACCCTGTTCATCCCAAAGTCTACGAAGCCAATGATGTTCGACAAAATCAAGGTACTCAAAAAATGCTTCAAATAGAAACCCTCTTAAGAAATCTTTTCAGAGCTACGGGATAGACCTCCGAATAGTCGGCAAAGATCTGGAGGAGGCCAAAAACGAGGCGGAAAAATTCTTGAAGGAGCACGAGGTTATATTTTTCGCTATTTATTGAAATAGGATAGCCTGCTCATCCACAATTGTTTTTTTATCTAACAGGATGCCTTCTTCGTCCACCCGTTCAACCAGCCCACGACGTGGAAGGGCCACTCCAGCCTGGTGGCCGAGGTGAAGAAACAGCTTCCGGACGTCTCGCAGTGGAAGGGCAAGAGGAAGCCCGCCTTATTCATCACGGCAGTCGGAGGGGGAGGACTAGCCATAGGTAATTGAAGTTGCTCAACCAGGAAATATTTCTAGCACAAGTAGCAGAAGACAGAAGTCAATCCAGGTCTGCTGAAGGGAATGAAGAAGGCGGGGTGGTCAAAGGTCCCGCTGGTGGGCGTGGAAACCAAGGGCTCGGCCTGCTTCGCCGAGTCGCTCCGCCAGGGGCGCCACGTCAAGCTAGACAAGATCGCCACCATCGCCACCAGCCTCGGGTGCAGGGAGTGCGACCCCAAGCTGCTGGAGCTGGCCGCCAAGAGGCCAGTCTTCTCCAAGGTGGTGTCGGACGCGAAGGCGCTGAAGGCCTGCCTCAAGTTCTCCGACGACCACCGCATGCTGGTGGAGCCCGCCTGTGGGACGGCGCTGGCCGCCCTCTACTACCACAACAAGGTGGGGCTGCAGGACATCCTAGACGGCGGGAAGAAGAAGAGGTTGGGGCCCGTCATTGTGGTGGTCTGCGGCGGGAGCATGGCATCTATCGAGCTCTACCAGGAGTGGAAGGAGCAGCTGGGAATCAGAAAATGAAGTGCATTTTTGACTGACTTGAAGCTGCATCAAAATCACAGTGGTTTTTTATCGCGGAGAAAAAAAATGCAAGCTTCTTCCTTCATCCAAACATGGAGTTGTGAAGGTCTTCTATGTCCTGCTCCCTCTGCTTCTTCCGCTTCCTTTGCCTCTTCATCTCCTCGTAGTGGGGGTCGTCGGTGGGGAGGGAGTGACGGCACAGTGGACAGGAGCTCGTCTGGATGAAGAAAAGGAGGACAACAGTCAATATATTTTCCCGTCTCCGAGTATAATTGAAAGAAGTTGCTCCTTTACCTTCTTCAGCCAAGGGACGACGCATTCGCTGTGAAACCTGTGCTTGCAGGGGAGGTCAACGTAAACGTCGTCCTGGTCGAAGTCCTTCAGGCAGATCGGGCAGTTCTGGTCTGGGACTGTGTATACAAGGGGAGAAAAAAGTTTACGAACGAAAAGTTGTACTTAATAAAAAGGAACAAATAGCGAACTTACTGCTATGTCTCACGGTCGTTTCTTCCAAATCACTCAGGAATTTGCTGGACGTTGGGGGAGGGACCATGTCTGGGAATAGGCCCTCGGCATCTTCCTGTAGTAGGTCGGAAACAGCACCAATGTATGAAATGAAGACGACCAATGTAGGTTTTTTTGCTTTTTCACCTGCAGGAAGTACCCTGACTCGAGAAGTCTCCTGGCCAGTCCCAAGAGCATCCTAGAGTCTGACGACTCCTCGTCCTGTCTGTCGTTGTCGTGACCAACATCGTGTTCCTCGAAGTACGACGTTGCCATGTTTTCTATTTTTCAACAATGTAATTTATGTTCCACTAGCAATGGCACTTTTCTGATTCTTTACCGGACGCACCTACAGAATCAACTCGAACCAGAGCCACTGCTACGAGAGCATTACAATTGACAATGAGTAATGAAAATTTTCTTCTCTCCCTGCTGTTTCGTCAGCTACAGCAGCGAATGTCAAGCAAGCTACGTACGTAGAGGCGAGGCGTGTGCACTGTGCAGGTTTGGTACTTTCCTCCCTAGACACTGCCACTCGTTGGGAGTCCTTTATGCCCTAGGGCACCCTACGCAGTTGCTGTTGTGAGGGATGTTTTCTTCCTCCACGATAGAACCCAAGACTACTTTAAATACAAGATAGAACCCTGCGTACATGTTGCGTTAGCTAATCTCATGTACTAATGGTACTTAGCTGCTATCAGGGCATTGGACGTTACGACCGAACAATTTTTTCAGACATCTTTTTGGGCGACCAATAAAATATAATAATCAACAGAGGTTCAATAGGGCCCAAAAAGCTATAAAAGCGTAAAAATATAACAAAAGACACAAAAAGTAACGATGCACCCATTTCTTATTTAATAACGTACGAACTTTTAAGAACACTTATATATTGTGACCCCCTCCCAAGCCCGGAACCCCACGGGCATGCCCATGTATGCTTTTGAGAGAACCTGTACAAAATATTTGCCTGTAGCAGGCGAAAGGTCCAGCGAATCACATGAGAAAATAATAAAAGTTTCTCGGTGTGACCAAGTCATTGGAAACCCTTTTTTGAAGTGTTTTTCTACCTGCTTTTTCCCCAACCCAGTAAAACATTTGCCTAAGTCTGACTCTCAACTCTCTACAATACAACAGCAGAGGGGTATTCTCTAAGTATGTGCACAGCCACACACAACTGCACATTAATTCCGTCAAATAATTTTTCTTTACTGATTTGGAACAGTTTTACACACTGTACTTCATGAAGGAGAGAGCTCAATATCTTTTTGTTAAGATCTGAGGTATATGTAGTATTTGACCACCATGATGACAATTGTTGCGTGCAATACATACTGCAGGAATATCATGCTGAGCGCCAGCTCGGCGAACCTGAGCCCGTCGGACTTTTTGCTCGCTTCCACCGTCACTACGACGTGCATTACGAATAGAGCCAGGCTGATGACCAGCACTGCGATCAGCGCCGCCAGCACGATGGCCGCGTTCCCCAACACGGCGGCCCAGACTACGGCCACCATGACGGCGGCGGCAACGCCCTCCAGGGCGAGGTCACCCACCCGCTCCTCCAGCGACCGCCCCTCCGAAAGGACGATCATGGCGACGAAGCAGGAGGAGTGAGCCACCAGCGTGATTAAGGCCAGAGCGATCAGGAAGGGGACGTAGGGGAACAGGCCCAGGAATTTCGACGTCCTCGACGGGTAGGAGGAAGTGTACGTCGTGGGGGCGGCCTTTTTCTTTGCTTCGCTGGCGAAGGGCCACGGGATCAAGTTGTTGTACCAAGGGGCGGCGGGCGCCAATCTCAGAGGAGCCTTCTCTTTCCGCTTTGATTTTGGCGTCCGCGCTTCTCCCTTGATGGTGGTAGTCTTTTCGACAGATCCAGCACCAGGGCCATGCTTCCCTTTCTTAGGTGCGGGGGCGTCTTTTCGGCGTGCCTCCAATTGTTTTGGAGCCTTGACATTACGTTCACCTTGCATTTGTCGCGTAAACTGTGTAGATCGAGGTCGCAGCAAATTGGAGGGGAGAGATGTATTGTAGAAGAAATAGCTTCTCCGGACAAATTTACTTTTTTTTCAGGACACTGTTGCATTTCCCCGTATTTTTGAAAAAAGAAAACACACTCCTTTTTTTCGTCGCACCATCCCCACATGGCTCCTTCCGGGGGGAACCCTTGAAGCATCTTTGCAAACTGGAGGCAGGGTTGTAGGGAGGGTATG
>JAAUYJ010179385.1_pt1 | contig 20016 bp, 10 predicted proteins | sample 7278031 | NCBI WGS metagenome assembly JAAUYJ01 (sample SAMN14350222, study PRJNA611818) | marine sediment metagenome | isolation source: surface marine sediment (1.8m) | place: French Polynesia: Moorea | collected 2018-08 | reverse complement strand
TATTCTTTCCTCCTCCACAAGTAAAAACTCAGAAGTTAGAAGTTATTTTGGTTATGGAGATTTAATCTTAAGTCAATTTCTGCACATTTTAAATAATCAAGTTTTACATCCCAATATAACCAATTTTGGAGGAAAAAATATTCTTTCCTCCTCCACAAGTCAAAACTCAGAAGTTACAAGTTATTTTGGTTATGGGGATTTAATCTTAAGTCAATTTCTGCACATTTTAAATAATCAAGTTTTCCATCCCCAGACAGTTAATTTCAGTAGCCAAAATATTCTTTCGTCTGGCAAAACTCAGAATTCAGAAGTTAGAAGTTATTTTGGTTATGGGGATTTAATATTAAGCAGATTTATACACATTTTAAATAATCAAGTTTTCCATCCCCAGACAGTTAATTTCAGTAGCGAAAATATTCTTTCCTCCTCCACAAGTCAGAATTCAGAAGTTAGAAGTTATTTTGGTTATGGGGATTTAATCTTAAGCCGATTTATACACATTTTAAGTAATCAAGTTTTCTATCCCAATATAACCAATTTTGGAGGAACAAATATTCTTTTGCCGCTGACATTTAACTCCCAAAACCCAAACCCTAAACTGCCTCAAAAATTAGATGATAGGAACGAGAAAATTTCTGAAACTAAATGTCAAGGATTAAACTGTAAATCTTGCCTCAAACGAATCTTTAAACAACTTAAACCAATTCATTTAGGAAATGGTATCCATACTTTTTCAACCACAGAAATACAAACATCTACAAATACAAATATTTCATCTGTTGACTTTCCAGAAACACCAAAATTTGTCATAGAAGTAGAAAATGGTAGAGCATGGATAGTTCCACAAAAAAATTATTGGATGGTTTGTAATGCTATTGCCATTATTAATCAAAATAATCAATTATTAGCTGAAGTTTCCCGCGAATATCCTGGTCAATTACCAGGATGTGAAAAATACGATATCAAAAACCATCAGTTTTTTACTACAGAAAAATTACCACCTTTAGAGCAAATAAACGGTACAGTAGCAGTTTTGTCCGGGTTATCAGGAAACGTTTATTTTCATTGGATGGTAGACATATTGCCCCGGATTGAAATATTAAAAACTAATGGGATAAATTTGGAGCAAATAGATTGGTTCTTAATTAATAGTATTCAACAACCATTTCAAAAAGAAACTCTCCGGATTTTAGGAATACCAGAAGAAAAAATTATAGAAAGCGATCGCCATCCTTATATTCAAGCTGAAAAATTAATAGTTCCGTCTTTTTCTGGCTATTTGGGATGGTCAGAAAGATTTGCTCTGGAATTTCATCGTCAAACATTTTTAAATAATTTCAATCATGGCTTATTTAAGGATGGTTTGAGATTAGGAGAAAAACTAAAAAATCAAGTAGATTATGCTGATCCTGAAAGGATTTATGTAAGCAGGAATAAAGCTAAACATAGAAGAGTTATTAATGAAGAAACAGTAGTTGATTTATTAAGTCAATATGGCTTTATAGCCATCGAACTAGAAACTCTTTCTGTTTTAGAACAAATAACATTATTTGCTAATGCCAAAGTAATAGTTTCTCCTCATGGTAGTGGGTTGACAAACATTATGTTTTGTTCTCCAGGAACTACCGTGATTGAATTAGTGTCTCCTAACTATATCAGACATTATTACTGGGTCATTAGCCAACAATTAGGATTAAAGTATTACTACTTGATGGGAGAGGAATATTCCTATTATCCTATCCGCCAAATCATGTATCCTAATCCTCTCACAGAAGATATTATTATTAATTTTAGTAAGCTGGAAAAAATGCTATTCCAGGCAAATCTAATCAAAATAGATTCTGAGGCAAAATTTAACTTTATTAATAGGGAAAAAAATCCTCAAGATATAATTATTTTTGAGAAAACAACATCTACTGAAATTCATGCCTCTACTTTCTCCCAGAAACATGAAGAACACCATACAAGTAGAACTGCAGTAAGTGATAAGATGCTATCTAAACTTAATCTAGTAGAAGCCCCTGCTAACTTCTATCAAAAAGCTTTATTTTATTTAGAGCAAAATAAATTAGATGAAGCTAAAGCAGCTTGTGAAGAAGCTATAAAAAATCAACCAGAATTTGCCCCAGCTTACAAAACAATGGGTATTATTCTACAAAATAAAGGGCAAATAGAAATAGCCTTTGACTGGTATTTACAAGCCATTAAAATTCAACCAAATTTTGCCGAAGCTTATGTTAATATTGGTACTCTCTATGCCAAAAAACAACAATGGCAAGAAGCCATTGAGTATTATCAAAAGGCTATTGCGATTAAATCAGATTTAGTTCCAGCTCACCGCAACATAGCTAAAGCATATCAGAAGTTAGGAAAAGTTGTAGAAGCAACAAAATATCAATATCAAGTCTACTGTTTAGAACCTGAAAAAATTACAGAACCAGAATATATAAAATTAGGAAATACTCTGCTACAACAAAAGCAATTAACAGAAGCTATATTTTGTTATCGTAGCGCCTTAAAGTTAAATCCTAATTCCGCAGTAGGATATCAAAATCTGGCAGAAGCATTATCCCAAAATGGGGATTTTGAAGAGTCAAATATCTGTTACAAAAAAGCGATTAAGTTAGGCATTAACAACAGATCAAATTTTAATCTTAATCTAGGAAAAAAATCACCTGCTTCATATCCAGTAACTTCAGTAATTCCGACAAATTCAGCCAGAATAAATAGTTATAAAAAGGAAGATAAAAATCAAGAAATATTCCCCAAAAAAAATAATCAGTCAATCAACAAAACCGTAAATCAAGATGCTGTAGAAGCTTATAAACAATTAGGCAAAATGCTGCAAAACAAAGACAAACCAGCAGAAGCTTGGCAGTGGTATACAAAAGCTATATCTATTGCACCAAAAGACCCAGAAACTTATCGAGATTTAGGTAGTTTGTACGGACAACAACAACAGTGGCAAGAAGCAATAAAATGTTATCAAAAAGCCTTAGAAATAAATCCAAATATGGCAGATGTTTACCGTTATTTAGCAATAGCATTAACCAATGTTGGTAAGCACGCACAAGCTTCTGAGTTTTGGCAGCGAGCTTATTCTCTAGAACCAGAAACAGCAACAGCAGAAGAACACTTCATCCTGGGCAATACTATGCTACAAATGAATCTGGTAGACCAAGCAATATCATCCTACTGTAATGCCATAAAAATTAATCCCAATTTAACAGTAGCATATCAAAATTTAGGGGAAGCTTTAAAACTTCAATCTCATGCTCAAAACTCTAATTCAAAATCTCAAACTGATGCAAATAATGATGATCTAAATCCTCATATTTATAATCTTAAGGATGGTATAGCAGATAAATATGATGGGGAAATAAATAATCATCAAATCAACCATAATGCTCCTAATTTAGAAGCAAAATCTGATATTGTTCAAGAAACATTCAAACATTTTGATGGATTTTTAAATAAGCTAGTTAGTCAAGTAAATTCAGTTTTAAACGCCAATAATAAATCATCAAGAAAAGATTTACAATCATCTGCCAATATCCCCAGACTAGAGAGCAAAAATAATTCTTTTCCTTTAAAAACCGAAATGGATTTTAATAGAAAAGATACAACAGAATTTTCGATAGAAGACTTACTATTTGATGAGCAAACAAATTTCAACAATACTAATAGAAAAAGCCAGTCAAAAACAACACAAGAACAAATAGACAAAACACAAAATTCATCTCCCACTAACCAAATAAAAGACTCCGAGCAAACAGCTATCCAGGTAAATGCTCACCCTGTTGATACTAAAGAATCAGAGATAGCTCTAGCATCAGAGATCGCCCAAACAGATGTTTATATTCAAAAAGCAACCGCTTATAACAAAGAAGGATTATACGAAAAAGCGATCGCCGAATGTCAACAAGCAATAGCAGTCAAACCAGACCTCGCAATAGCTTACAAAATATTAGCCAATATTCAGCAAAAAATGGGTAGTCCTAATCAACGTCACCAAGCAAAAGAAAATTACCTAAAAGCCATATCCCTAGATAGTCAAGATGCTTCAGTTCATTCCAACCTGGGGAGTCTGTATGCACAAGAAAAATTGTGGGAGCAAGCAATACCCTGTTATCAACAAGCGATCGCTCTCAAACCAGATTTTGCCGGAGCATATCGTAACTTAGCCAAAGCATGGTCTCAGGTAGATAAACAACCAGAAGCAGCAGACTGTTGTTATCAAGCTTATATCTTAGAACCAGAAAATATCACCCCTGAGCAATATCTAAATTTAGGTAATACCCTCTCCCGTCAAGATCAATTAACTAAAGCCATATCCTGTTATCAACGAGCAATCAAATTAAACCCAAATTATGCTGCTGCTTATCATAATTTAGCTGTTACTTTGAAGCGTCAAGGTAAGTTAGATGAAGCTATAATTTACCAGCAAAAAACTAGAGAAGTTGCTAATAAGAAAGTAGAGCTAGAAGTTAACGGTCATAAACCCCAAAATATTAATCCGGAAGATATTTTGCAGTCATCTTTAGACAAAAAAGGAAAAGAAAAACAGCCTCAAATGAATCAACCAGAGTTAATTAAACAAGCAGAGGAAAATTTAGCCAACAGTAAATTCTATGAAGCAGTCCGTACTTGTGAGGAAATAATTTCTCTCAAACCTAATGCTGTAGCTTATCAAATAATGGGTAAAGCTTGGGTAGAGATGAATAACATCAACGAAGCGATCGCTGCTTATCGAAAATCCCTAGAAGTAAAGCCAAATTTTGCCGAAGTTTATATCAACTTAGGAGAATTATATATTAAACAGCAGCGACACTCAGAAGCTATAACTGCTTACCAAAAAGCAATTAAACTGGCGCCAGACTTAAAAGATGGTTATCGCAATTTAGTTGAAGTATTGCTAGACCAAGGAAAGGTTGATCAAGCTGCGGAGTTATCTTATAATGCTCTAATCCAACATCCCAGTTGGTCAACTCCCCAAGAGTTTTGTACTTTAGGTCAGGGTTTAATCGCAGAAGGTAAAACACACCAAGGAATAACTTGTTTTGAGCAAGCTATTAAATTAGACCCTAAATTGTGGGAAGCTCACTATAATTTAGGGGAAATATTTAGCTCTCAACAAAACTGGGATAAAGCAGTCAAATATTATCGACAAGTAATAGAATTAAATTCTGAATCTATAGAATCTTACTATGGTTTAGGTAAAGCTTTAACAGAAAAAGAAGAATGGCAACAGGCGATCGTTTCTTATCAGCAAGTCATTAAATTAGATAGGAATAAAACTCAAGGAACTTTTCCTGAAAATGAGGAAAATCTAGATCGTATAAATGTAGCAGAAGTTTACCATTTGTTAGGAAATGCTTTAGAAGAAATCGGTCAACTTGATGAATCTGTAGCAGCTTATCAACGTGCGATTGAATTAACAGAAAACTTACCAAATTAGGGACTAATATCATGTCCGGTTGAACAGTTATAAATAATTACGGAGGAGACAGGAGACAGGAGACAGGATACAGGATACAGGAGATAGGGAAAAAAGTGTTTTCATCACGCTCTTATCCGGATATGGTATCAGGGGTAGGGTATAAGGGAGCAGGGGAGCAGGGGAGCAGGGGAGCAGGGGAGAAATTAAAATATATCCTCTCCAATCCAAACCAAATATTTTATTTATACCATTACATCCGGACATCATATAACCATGCTTAAGGATATTGCATCCAACGTCACAACCTTGTCGGGACGTGAGGTCATCAATCTGAAAAGCGCTGTAATTTTGCCTATTCCCTAATTCCCTCTTTTCTAGATAAGTCTAATGAAAAGCGTTATAATACCAAGCGTAGAAAAAGAATATGACAAATATGACATCTGAATCTTACATTAATTTAGCTGGTTCAAGTAGAGGGGTAGGACTAGAAATTGCTAAATGCTTAATAGCAGAAAATTACAAAGTTAAAGCATTATTGCGTTCCCCCGATACTAAACCCGAATTAGAAGCAATGGGTATTAAAGTTGTTATGGGTGATGCTTTAGACATAGCATCTGTAGAAACTGCAATACTAGGAGAGGAAAAGATCGCCACAGTCATCAGCACTATTGGAGGTTTACCCAAAGATGGTGAGCGTGCTGATTATTTAGGTAATAAAAATCTGATTGATATTGCTGTCAGAGCTAGGGTACAACAATTTATCCTTATTTCCTCTATCGGTAGTGGTGAAAGTGCAGTTGCATTACCACCTCAAGCATTAGAAACTCTCGGTCCGGTTTTGCTAGAAAAAGAAAAAGCAGAGCAGCATCTGATTAACAGCGGACTAACTTATACTATTATTCGTCCTGGTGGTTTAAAATCGGAACCAGCTACAGGTAATGGTATTTTGACTCAAGACTATAAAATTGCCGGAACTATTCATCGAGCAGATGTAGCTCAGTTAGCTTGTGAATGTTTAACTTCCGAAACTTCTAAGAATCAAGTTTTCTCAGCTATAGATCGCAACATGACTTATGCTCAATAATTAATAATTAATAATTACAGGACTTACGCATAGCCACTATATCTAGTAAGGGCGAATGCCATTCGCTCCTACAGATGGTGTACATTTATCTTATGTTGCGTAAGTCCTGAATTAATAATTAATATCATGTCCGGTAGCATCGGTATTGTAAGCGTGAAGGTAAGGAAGAAGGCTCATATTATCTAGGAGAGACCGAAGTTGGAAGAAGAAAAGGAAAAACCTTACATAAGGTGTAAATATTTCCCCAACTTTTACACGCTCCGATACCAGCGGACATGATCTAATATAGGACTAAAGCCATGTGAACCCATAAACCCGGTTTCTCATAGACATCTATCTATATGTTCATGCGCAACGATTTCTCCTAGAAACCGGGTTTCTTTGCGTGACTACTGTAAGCAAAGACTATTGGCATTTTGCCTGTTAGCTGTGTACCTCACGGGTAACGGAAAGTCCTGCAAGTTTTCATTTTTGGCGTTGCTGATGGGTGGGTATGATTTGTATTTGTTGGCAATTGCTGAACTATTGAATAACAAATACTTGAGATTATTCAGCTTTTATTTTCATACCTTGATTCAGCAACGCCTCATAATGATAACCCAGACGTTGTATAACAAAAATGCGTTTCATGTTGCGCAGCAAAACGTCTCTATTTTGTGGTCTACTGAAATCAAAAGCGCTGTAAAGAGAAAAAGTGCTAGTGCAGAATGGCGGAAATAACTGACCAGTTACAAAATCCTAAAAGCCTTACTAATCAATAATGCTTGAATTTTTAATTTTAACTTCCGCTACGCGAAACTAGGAGATTTCCCCATATTCAATCTGATGGTTTTAACCAGAGGTAATTAATTATCCATTCTTCATTATCCATTATCAATTAATGAACCTTGTTCTGGGGAATCTCCAACTTAAAAATTGAAGCCTATTTTAAATATAGAATTAGTTTTCATCAATAGTATTACTAACCCAAAAAACCAAGGGTGCATCTCAATGCGTGAATAAAGCCAAAAATTTATCGCTTTTAGGGAATAGGGAACAGGGAACACTTAACAGGGAATAGGTATGGAGGAAAAAAGTATTTTGGCAAATATTGAGATGCACCCAAAACCAAAGCATCAATCTATATATTCTAGGGGCGTTTAGGAGGAAAAAAACATGAAAAAAACACCCAACAAAAAATCATCTCCTTGGCAACCAACCATCAATTATATCATCTTAACTTTACTTTTATTAGAGGTTTTAATCGTAATTATCTACCTTGGTAGCAGCATAATTATAGGGCAACCTTACCCCCCATTTGACATGAACGGGCAAATGACAATTCCCTCCCTTTTACAAGCAGCCCAAATGTTAACAATAGCCTCTTTATCCCTACTTTTATTTTTCAAAGTTCCCCATTCAAAATTACCTCCTTCTCAATTTTTTAAATTAGTCATTGCCTTCTTATTAATTTATGCTGCTATTGATGAAATATGGAAAATTCATTTACAACTTGGTAACTGGTTTCCTTGGTTAGGAAATAACGGCTGGAAAGTCATATATATTATTTGGTTTTCTAGCGTTCCTATCTTGCTTTATCAAGACCTGCGAAAACTTTGGCGAAGCAACCCTCGCGAAACATTTTTTGCTATAGTAGGACTGATATTTTTTGCTATAGGTGGTTTAGGGGTAGAAAGTCTCTATGAGTTTATTCAACCTTTATTGGTGCAGTTATTCCCTCAAGAGTATATTTTAATGGCGATAGAAAAAAGTATAATTGCTTTTGAAGAATTTAGTGAACTATTAGCAGAAAATAGTCTCTTGTACAGTTCTTTATTATTAGCAAGTCAACGACTGAATGGAGAAAAAAATGAAATTACAACCAATGGTGGTTAAAAAATATAGTTATTTACTATTTATCGGCTTGATTGCCCTAGAATTATTATTTGTGTTTATGTATATTCAGGGTATTTTACTAACAGGTAAAAGTTATCCAGCTTTCGACTTAAATGGGCTCCAAACTATACCATCATTATTTTCTGCTCTTCAACTATTTTGTTTGGGATTTGCTTTTATTGCTCTATCTTTTTATACCCAAAAAATCAACCACAAACCACCTCGCAGATTGTTGTTAACTCTGGGCACAATAATTATTTATATTTCCATAGATGAAGTTTATAAACTGCATCAATTATTTTATAAACCTCTCTGCTTATTACCCTTTATATACAAGTGTAACCAGTTTAGTCAAATTTGGATTTATGTTTATATCGCCATTGCTTTTTTAACTATTGGTATATTAGCTAGAGATTTAATTGCCTCTTGGAGGTTTTATCCCCAAGGAAGTTTACTCGCAGGAATTGGGATTTTTACCTTTTTATTTGGTGGAATGGGATTGGAAATTATTAAATACGATTTCTTGCAACCTATCCTCTTAAAATTTTTAAATTATCAGGATGCTAGTTTCATATTCATAGAGCAGTTAAGGATAGCAATTGAGGAATTTTTGGAAATGTTGGGGGTGAGTATAACTATTTATAGTCTAGGATTAATTTTAGCTAGACGACTTTCAACAATTAATAATTAATAATTAATAATTAATAATTAATAATTAGGACTTACTGATTAAATCTAAAAGCATTGACAGATCAAGGTTTTACCCTTTCATGGTCTTTCAAAAGTACAAGGTCAGGACTTACGCACCAAGCGCCATATCTAGTAGAGGCAATGGCATTTTTTCCCTACAAATAGCGTTTTATCTCAGAATTTGCGTAATTCCTGAAGGTGTTCGTTTTAGGGATATCAAAAAGTTAGGATTTTGGGTTAATGTTCTTGCTGAAAAATCAAGGGATAATTCTTTCTCCTGTCTCCTCGCTCATTCCCCATTCCTCCTGAATTTGCCTCCTGGGAGGGGTTAGGGGTGGGTTGATTCCTGACTCCTAACTCTTAATAAACAGTCTAGTGATTAGTAGCAAACATTTATTAAATTGGTATTACTTCTGACTTCAGCTATATTCTAGAGACTTTCTCTGCAACGTCTCTACTCTAATCAAATTCCTCAACTATCCTGCTGTTGCTCCCAATCAGATATAACTTTTTCCAAATACCAAATCCTATCTCTACCAGGATATTTTTCTTCAACTTTTGCAATTAATCTTTCAGCAATTTCCCAATATCCACCAACCATTTTTAACAGTTGTTGTTCCAGTTTCTTATACTTAATATCTGCATCAATATTCTGATTCTCAGGAGGTACAGTTGTCTGAATTTTCTTCAAATTATCCAAAGTTTTTTGATAATTTTTCCAATCTTCAGCATCCCCAAATAATTTAGCAGCATTCTGATAATCATCTATAGCTTTTGTCATTTCTTCCAAACGAGAATAAATAATAGCTCGATGATAAAAAGCTTTTGCTTCATTAGGATTAATTTTTAATGCTTGTTCATAATTTTTAATTGCCTCTTGATACACACCAATATCCCGATAAGCATTCCCTCTAGTTATATAAATAAGTGAATTATTTGGTTCAATTTTTAAAGCAGCATCAAAATCAGCGATCGCTCCTTTAAAATCTCCCATTTTACTCCGAATCATCCCTCGATTTCGATAAGCTAAAACATCTTGATTATTAAATTGCAAAGCTTGATTAAAATCTGATATTGCACCTAAATTATCACCTTGTTTACAACGAATAATTCCGCGACAACAATAAGCTTGAGAATCTGAAGCATCCACTTGTAAAGCCCAGTTTAAATCTGCCATTGCTCCCTGGCGATCGCCTTTTTCAAATCTTCTCAACATTCGAGTTAAAAATGTTTTACTATCACCTTTTTCCCACTGAACATTACTATCAGTTTTAACAGCAGGAGAGACTACATTTTGCAACTGTTTAATACTATCCAAACATTTCCGACAATTAACAGCATCCTTCTGTTCTAAATACAATTCTGCCCCACGTTTAAAACTAGCAATAGCATCTGGTTGATTATCTTGTTTACGGTAAGCATTACCTAACAATTTATATGCTGGAGCATAGTTATTATTAATAGTAATTATCTGATTAGCATCTGTAATAGTTCCTGAAATATCCCCTACTATTAACTTAGCAATACCACGAGCCAAATAAGCATCTATATAATTAGGATTAATTGCCAAAGCTTGAGTATAATCCGCAATTGCTTCCTCCTTATTTCCTAAATCAAACTTTGCCAAACCTCTACCATAATAAGCTTTAGTAAACTTAGGATTAATTTCTATAATTCGACTAAAATCTTGAATTGCCTCTTGATATTTTCCAGCACGAGATTTAGCGACAGCGTGACTATAAATTTCTTGTTCCATTGCACTAAAATTATTTTATGAATTATTTTATAGTAATAGGAAATGACTCGTGAAAAAAAACTTTAGGAATTTAGTCTCCAAACCCATTAGACATTCCGTAGGAATTTAGTCTCCAAACCCATTAGTCTCTAAACCCATTGGTTATGGAGAAATCCTAAATGTTTTTTAGTTTATTATATCAGAATTAAATTTTCAGGGAAAAGGTGTTTCATCTCTTCCCTTGGGTTTGGAAACCAAACCCCTACAATAAAATGTTATTTTTTGGTCAAACTGTCAATATTTGGAGGTTAGTTTAGAAGATGAAAATTACTCTTTTATATTCTTATCAAAATTTGTTAGAAAAGTTCAATACTTCTGAGAATCTATTAAACGAAGATGTTTTAGAGATTTTATTAACTAAAGATGCTATTAATAAGGCTGTATCTGAGGAAGTTAAACCTTCTGTTTCTGAAAGATTTAAAATTCAATAATTAGACAGCAAAGTAAAACAAAATTATCCAAAATTATCCAAAATTAATTCAATTTATTAATTTAGCTGAATACTTACGAAAATTTTCCTAAATCACCTAATTATCGGTGGTGTTCTTTGGATATTTATGCTCATGTCTGACAGCTATCTCCTATTTTTCAGAAAATTTTCCGTTCTCCCTTGCTCTTTCTCTTATTGCGATAGCTCACAAAAGGGAGTTCTATTACAACTTAATTTTCCCTATCAAATACTGCGGAATTTTTTAAATTAATAGACATAAATCCAGGATAGAATACTAAATCATTACCAGAAAAATTACCGACTTCTGTATAACTTTTTCCTGTTAATTCTAAAACTAATATGCTTTGATTTTCTGGGTCAAAAATCCAATATTCCGGAATCCCGCAATCTTGATATTGAATCCTTTTAGCAATATAATCTCTCTCTCTTTGTAATTCTCCAGGACTAACAACTTCAACAACTAATAAAGGAGGTTATTTCAGTTATCAGTTATCAGTTATCAGTACCTCAAGCAGAAGTATCGGAGTTGAAATACCTATAGAAAATTTTTTTTTCATTGATGACCTAAAATTCAGGCAAATTGCAGCAATAAAAAAGTAGCAATTTCAACATTTAAACCAGATTCTGGAGGCAATTCAATTAACTATCCATTAAATAATTCAGATAATTTTTCTGAATCATCACAGTCTGATACTGATAAATATTCTGCCAAACTTGGAAATTGATGATTAACTTTTAGCATTAAATTAAATTGACCGCTCAATTAATTAGTATTTTTAACTCCAGTAGTAGACTACCCCCAAATATCTTGGTGCGTTACACTTTCTTTGCTAACTAAAAAATAACACGTTGCTGAAACACAGTATAAAACTCATATTTTTCAGATTATTGAAGAGTTCTTAATTAACCACCAATTATATCTATAAACCACCGTTGAGAAAAAAACTATTTTTGATCTTCTGAGGATTGAAGACATCCGACTGAGGACTAAAAAATTCCTACTCGACGATGACCTAAAAGTCAGACAAATTGCAGCAATAAAAAAGTAGCAATTTCAACATTTAAACCAGATTATGGAGACAATTCAATTAACTTTCCATTAAATAATTCAGATAATTTTTCTGAATCATCAGAGTCTGATACTGATAAATATTCTGCCAAACTTGGAAATTGATGATTAACTTTTAGGATTAAATTAAATTAAATTGACCGCTCAATTAATTAGTATTTTTAACTCCAGTAGTAGACTACCCCTAAATATCTTGGTGCGTTACACTTTGCTAACTAAAAAATAAGACGTTGCTGAAACACGGTATGAAACTCATATTTTTCAGATTATTGAAGAGTTCTTATAGCGGTTTTCACTCATGTTGACTTGCATTGCTTATTCCAACTTCGGTCTTCCTTCTTCCTTTAAACCCAAATCTCTGTACTCTATAAAACATGAAAACTGCTATAATTAACCACCAATTATATCTATAAACCACCGTTGAGAAAAAAACTATTTTTGATCTTCTAAGGACTGAAGACATCCGACTGAGGACTAAAAAATTCCTACTCGACAATGACCTAAAAGTCAGACAAATTGCAGCAATAAAAAAGTAGCAATTTCAACATTTAAACCAGATTCTGGAGGCACTTCAATTAACTCTCCATTAAATAATTCAGATGATTTTTCTGAATCATCATTGTCTGATAAATATTCTGCCAAACTTGGAAATTGATGATTAACTTTTAGGATGAAATTGACTGGTTAATTAATATAGCAATGTCAAATGATTCGTGATAAAAAACTCTAATAATTTGCTGGTTTCATCAAATTGTCAATTACTTCTTCGTGTTCCCAGTTAAGTGTTAAGTGTTCCCTCTTGATACCTAATCTTCCTCAATATACTCTGCTATATTTGGCAATTCTCCAATTTTAGCAGTAAGTAACTGCGGACCAGCAACCACAATTTTTGTTGCACCTTCTTCCACAAGCTCAAACAGATATTTCTCTATAGTAGGTCTTTCTATTACTTCCTGAATTTCTAACTCCACATCCTTTTCTTTTGCTTTACGTTTCACCCGTTTCAAAACATCACCAGCTAAAGCACGATAACCTTCCAACATAGAATTTTGTAGTTTATGCAAAGGATTAGACCCCAACCAACCACTTTGCCCCAATTCACCAATTACATCATGAACTGAATTATTGTTAATAAAAAATACAACCCTCAATTTAGTTTGATGTTCCTGTACTTCCGAGACTGCTTTCCACATTGCTTTATCATAAGCGTAAGGATTTGCTACCACCAACCAAATACTCATTTCTTACACCCCCAACCCAAATAAAGGCCAATAAAATTTCGCCATTGCCAAGAATATCAAAGTCCCCACTAATTTTAACAACAAGCCACGCTTAAAAGCTTCAGAAGGCGACACATAACCACTACCCATAATAATGGCCATTACTGGGGTACTCACTGGTAACAGAAAAGCCAAACCAGATGGCAGAGTAATACCCAACGTCATTGTCCTTGGATCTATTCCATATTTAGTAGCCAAAGCAAGTCCAACTGGCATCAAAACAGCCACTGCAGCAGCATTACTCATTCCTTCTGTCAAAAAAGTAATAATCAAAACCATTGCCACAAAACAGACAAAACCAGAATTAATCCACGATCCCAATAAGGTTTCTGCCAATGCTTGTGCTGCTCCCGTATCTCTTAAAACTGCACTTAGAGCAATAGCACTACCATACATCAAAAAAATACCCCAGTTAACATCCTCTTCTACTTCTTGCCAACTTGCCAAACCACAAATAAAGCTACACATAACTCCAAAAAAAGCTATTGTATCTAGTCCCCAAGCTTTTCCTCTAAAAATCCATAACAAAACTATTCCCGTCACTAATACCAATGTACCAACTTCTCTCGATGAAATTGCTCCCAGACTTTTTGCTCTAATTCCGAGAAATTTTCGAGCATTAGATAAAGAAACTACTTGACCTTTTCCTATTTGTAATAGTAGAAAATAACAAACTATTAACATGAGGACAACTAAAGGAATAGACCAAATAAACCACTCGGCAAAAGTAATATCATATTCTCCTTTTGTTGTGCTGCGCAACACTCCTAATGCTAGAGGTGCTCTAGCTCCCCCCAGTAAAGTTGCAATACCACCTATACCACAACCCCATCCCAAGGCTAAGAATGCTGCTAATCCAAAACGTCCACCTGGTTTAGCCCCTGCTGCTTGAACAACTTCTATAACTACTGGAAATAACATGGCTGTTACTGCATAAGAACTAATTACAAAGGACATTAAGGCAGAAAGAATTAAAATAGAGGCAATTAGGGTATTTTGGCTATTACCAAAACGGGAAACTACTGTTAAAGCGAGACGAGTGCTAAGTCCGGAGCGTTGAATAGGACTGGCTAGAATAAATGCTCCTAATACAAAGAATACTGCTTTGTTGCCGAAATAGGCATAGGTTTCTGTGGCGGACATACTACCACTCAGAGGAATTAAAAAGAGTACCATTAAGCCTGTGACTGCTACTGGTAGGGTATTAGTTGCCCACAGGAAAGCTGTAACTCCGAATACTGCTAAGGCTCCTTTTGCTTCTTTTTCTACTCCTGTCATGGGAAACAGAAGAATACCTACATAGATAAGTGCGGCAACGACAAACCAAAGCCAACGGTACTGAGGTTGACGAAGTATTCGTAACCAAGTACCAAGATGTTTGATATTTTCCATTGATAATTAATAATGGATAATGGATAATGGATAATTAATAATAGACATCTCCACAAAAGAGGGAACAGGGAACACAGAAGGTGGGAACAGGAAGAAAGAATAGATAATTTATGGATTATAATTGATTTTATTTTTAATTTTTGGAGATGTCTAATGGATAACTATAGCAATTCTCTAATCGGTTGTAATATTTTGGTGGCTGTTAGGAGTCAGGAGTCATAATTTTAAACGTTTTCAGCTTAAATTAATTATTACAGGACTTACGCAGAGGTACTATATATATTATATATATAGAAAAAACTATAACGTTATAGTTTTGAAAGCTATATACATGGTCTTTGCGTAAGTCCTATATTATAAAACTTGTCACAACCAATTTAGGATTGCTATAGACAGCGCAAATTTCTTGGAATAGCCATTGCTAGCGATGGCTTTCAGCGATTCCAAGCTGAGAAACTCTCTATTCAGAACTGTAGATACTTTCATTAATTGATAATGGATAATTGATAATTACCTCGCCATTAAACCGTTACAGAATTGAAGATACCGAAATTCAAGAGCACTTTTCTCTTGGTCGATTGGATATGGCGAGGAAACCTCGCCATCCCATCCTAACGGAATGCTGCGCAAACGACCGCTTTTTCCCGATCCAAGGGTCGGCTTCAAGGCGCGAATTATTTAATTATTAATTATTAATAATTCGGTAAGCCTTTACCAGTAAAACTTTAAGTCTTAAACATTAATCGTTTTTTAGAAGAACGAAGAACTTTGTACTCTCCACTGGATCATCGATAATTGATAATTGTTAAACACTCATGTTATCATATTCAACATATTAAGTCAAGAGACTAATAGAACTTTAAATTCCTTTTTTGCGTCAGGATTTAAACTTTGTTTTGAAGAGGATTTTTTAAATGGAAAATAAGAATATAACTGGTGTAACAGTATGGTTTACTGGTTTAAGTTGTGCTGGCAAAACTACTCTAAGTTTCGCTGTCGCAGAAGAGCTGCGATCGCTTGGTTATACAGTAGAAATTCTTGATAGTACAGTTGTACGTCAAGACATTGGTAAAAGTTTGGGTTTTAGTAAAGCTGACCGAGATGAAAATATTCGCAGAATTGGTTTTTTAGCCCATCTTTTAACTCGTAATCGTGTGATTGTTTTAGTATCTGCTATTTCTCCTTATAATGAGGTTCGTTCTGAGGTGAAAAAACGCATTGGTAACTTTATTGAAGTATATGTTAATGCACCTCTAGAAGTTTGCGAAGCACGAGATAACAAAGGACTTTATCAACTTGCTAGAGCAAGAGAAATTCAAGAATTTACTGGTATTGACTTACCTTATGAAGCACCACCAAATCCTGATGTTGAATGTCGTACTGATTTGGAAACAGTTGCAGAAAGTAAAGAAAAAGTCATATTAAAAATGGTTAATTTAGGTTATTTAAAGCCTCGTGATTTTCCCGATAGTAATGGTTATTTTTTTGAGATTTAAAGGAAGAAGCTAGAAGGGGTAAAACGATAGAGATAGCTATCTTCAGCAATTAACAATCAACAATTAATAATTACCCCTTCTTTTAGGAAGGGGATTGACTAAAAGGAAAATTTTTGATTTATCCCCTTAAAAGGGAACGCTTTAAACCTAAATTGTTGAATGAATAATTATTAATTATCAACTCTTCATTATTAATTATCAACTCTTCATTATTAATTATTCGGTAATCCTAAATAGGTTGGAATATAATATTTTTATCCTATGGTTTTGAGACCAACACCCTATCATAAATGGAATTTATAAACCAAAAATGTAGTTTTTTAAAACTAAATCATTTCTACTTATCGACGATTGATAAAAGGAATATTAAATCCCAATTTAGGGGAGATTAGGCAGTAATAATTATTCTGAATAACCAAACTCTTAACTGTTCGCCGTTAACCAAAAATATTAAGCACTTTAGCTGTTTTAATCTTGGCTTTTGTATTCACTATCTTAAGATAAAGTCTCATTAATTAGCCATAATAAAAACCCTCTTCTCTTGAGAAAGAATATTCTTTTATTTTCCCTTGCTCCCTACTCTGTACGAACGTTGCATACAAAGCCCATACCTAAATTTTTTATTTTTTATTGTGGTTATTATAAAGAGACATAATATAGAGTTTTTATTTGGGATATGGAAACCGAGTCCTATAAAAAAGGTATGGAGGTATGAAGGTATTACTAAAGAAGGAAAAACAGCATTAAATAGTAGTAAACATCAGGATATGAAATACTCAAGACAGCACTTTTTTCTTAGAAGAAACCTCCATCTAGATTTACATCTCATTTGAAAAAACGGCGTTGGTAATTTGAGGTATGATACCATGTCCGGATAAGAGCGCGATACAACTTCCCATCTCGTTTACGCAACCAAAAAACTTTCTCCTTCTACTATTCTTTAGTTCTTCTTTCTTCCCTCCTGACGACTGTAGGGGCTAAGAGCGAATCGCCCCTAAGACTCCTGACTCCTAAGTAATTAAGATTAATGTCATACACTAATTTACCAACGCCGAAAAAACTATATTACCTTCTTTCTTCTTTCTTATTCCTTCTTTCTTATTCCTTCTTTATTCTTCCCTTTTCCTTGTTAGCTAGTTTGATACAATTTCATTCTCAATCTTTTTAATTCTGTCTCAAGTAGCTGATTTTGAGATTTTAATAACTCCAATTCTGTTTGAGAATTATATAGCTGACTTCGTAATTTTTCTAATTCTGACTCAACAGTTTCAAGTTGAGGTTTTAATATATTCAGTTCATCCTGAGATTCTATTGCTATAGGTTTAAATTTTACTAATTCCGCCTCAAATTGTAAGAGTTGATATTTTAATCTTTCTATCTCATATTCTTCAGGATTAATTTTTATTTTGTCACCATTATAAATATGATTTACTACTTTTCCCGTGATAATATTCCTAACTTCTTTAAAATGAATTCTATGTAGAAATGCATCGGAAATTAAGGGAATATAATACATACAATCATCAAAATAATAATGCGTTACCTGACTATATCTAGTTCTATTTTTATCTAAAACTGGACTGCCTCCATGAAGTAAATTTGCTGCCCAAATTAAAGCTTGCCCTTTCTTGACATAAAGTTCTACTTTTTTTAAACCATTGTGTTCAATTAATGACTGTAAAAACTCTTCATATAAAGGATAAATATCATAGGGTTTATTCTGATAACTGCCTGTAATTCCCAAATCGTTTAAATCAAAAATTGGTAATTTATGACTTCCCGGATAATAATGTAGCGGACCGTTATTAGCATCTATATCTTCGAGAGCTACCCAAACTCCACACATAAATCTAGCTGGAACTGAACTAAAATGTATAATGTCACTATGAGTAGATTGTTCAGTACCAAACCTGAAATTTAAGGTTTGAAAAGGGATTGGTTCTCGCTGATAAAGTATTTTTAATAGGTTAATAATTTTGGGAGCAGTGGCAATTTTTTTGACATCTTGATTGAATGTCCAACCATCTTGAATTCTATCGTGATAAATCCAAGCTGATTCTACTTTGCCTTTATGACCATAGATAGGAGTTAAATCTTTAACTATTCTGTTGATAATTTCTCCAATATTTTCTATCTCTAAGTCGTCTATAATTACATAGCCTTGTTCTGCAAATTGTTTGACAAGTTCTCTAGTTTGATTATCTAAATTTAACTGACTGAAAATTTGTGCAAAAAAAGGTGAGTCTACCCAAGGCAAATTCATTACAGGAATGGTTGCTTTTTGCTCTTTTGTTTTGCTCATAATTTGTTAATAAAGGGAATAGGTAATAGGGAAGAGATATTATTAGTATTAAACTGTACGTCACTATCCTCAAAAGTTTTGTAATTGCATCCTCAGAAAATTAATATGTAAGCATTCAACTATTAGCAGTCAGCTTTAAGCTTTTCCTGAGTTATGATAATTTTTAATTCTCCAAGGATACTAATATCAAATCTGGTAGTATCGGTATAAAAAAGCAGAGAAACCGGGTTTGTATCAAATACCCTACAATACTAACATTGAACTCCCACAGACCAGGTTTCTTGTTACTCCGAAGAAAGCAGATTTGATATAATTCCTCCTGAGAAAATAATGAATTAATAATATTAGAGAGTGAATGCACAACTAAAGATTAAGACGGCAAAAGTGCTTAATGTTCGGTGGGTTACGGCAGAAAGTTAAATTTTGGTTACGATTCATAGTTATTGCCACCTAACCCACCCTACACCTGGATTTAATATTCCTTTGACAAACAGTCTCTTAAACCCGTTGTCTTCAAAGTAATATAATTCCTTTGCTCGTCATACAATGCGTAGGAGCGAATGGCTATTCGCCCCTACAATATACATTCTTATTTTAAGAGAGCTTGTAACTGCTCAAACACTAATTCCCAATCTTTCACATTTCCTACTAAAATTTGTATTTCCTACGACTTTGTTGCATGAAAGTAGCGATAGAGCATCCATTCCGCAGCTATATCCCTCTCTTTCGTGATTATTGATGTTCTATTCATCTATTGTACAATAGTTAGAGCTAGAAAATTCAAGCTCAAAGTCTTTACAGGCAAAAGTTTCAGCATTTTTATTTTCAACATTGATGTTCTATTCATCTATTGTCCAATAGTTACAGCAGTTTTCGCACCTTATTATTAGAATTATTAGAATTGTCGCTTTATAACTTAAAAAATTCCCAAAAACCTTGTTCTGTAAGGATTATAGTTATTGGAGAATTAAAACGCTGGTAATTATTTTCCTGTCTGGGTTTGAGCGATTTTTTGCCTCTATTTAGGGCTTGCTGATTAAATCTCAAAGCATTTACAGATAAAGGTTTTAGCCTTTTTAGGTCGGTAAAAAGTACGCCTGTTTCAGCTCTTAATGCTCAAAAAGTTAGTATTTTCGCTGCTG
>JAAUYJ010221711.1_pt1 | contig 20064 bp, 19 predicted proteins | sample 7278031 | NCBI WGS metagenome assembly JAAUYJ01 (sample SAMN14350222, study PRJNA611818) | marine sediment metagenome | isolation source: surface marine sediment (1.8m) | place: French Polynesia: Moorea | collected 2018-08 | reverse complement strand
ACTCCCAGTAGTAGGACGCTCTAGTTAAATACCTAGTTCTAGCCACGACAAGCAAAGGGTCTAGATTGAGCGAAACAAAGCAAATAAACATAGTTAACTATTGAGTTGAAAAAAGTATGCTCAGACCCTTTGAGGGCGAGAGAGTCGGGGCAATTGGCATCGCCCAGGGAGCAGTATTTGTGTACTGGTTAGTTATTTCACCTTCCTAAAGAATCCACTCGCATTTACGCAGTGGAGTGTCAAATATTGATAAGTAGTTCAATGGGCATTCAAAAAATGATTAAACTATTTCTCTTTATCGGCTCAACTTTAGCAGGTTTGTCTGTTGCAGGGGGAGCATTTGGCAGCCATGCCTTGAAAGATAAATTAAGCGATCGCACCTTAGAAATCTTCGAGACGGGAACAAAATACCAAATGTATCACGCTCTAGCGTTAATTCTAGTGGCTTTGTTACTAACTCGCCAAGAGACTGTCCCTATGACTATGATCAGTGCAGGATACTCCTTTATTGCGGGTATTTTGATATTTTCAGGCAGTCTTTACGCCCTCAGTTTAACAGGGATAAAATGGTTGGGAGCAGTTGCCCCCATTGGTGGGGCTGCTTTTTTGATCGGTTGGACAAGTTTGGCGATCGCAGCTTGGGCAATGAAATAAAAATTCAAGATTATTGGTGAAGGGTTCCCTCGAAGATGATAAACTGACCTATTAGGCACAAAAGTTTTGATATTCAATGGTCTAGGCAGTACCAAGACTTGGTACAGTTACCGAAGATCGACAAAGTTATTTATTAGAGTCAGTATGAAAGTTCTTGTTATTGGCGGTGACGGTTATTGTGGTTGGGCAACCGCCCTACATCTTTCCAACAAAGGGTATGAAGTTGGTATTCTCGACAACTTAAGTCGACGCTATTGGGACTCTAAACTAGGAGTAGATACCTTAACCCCAATTACCCCCATCCAAAAACGCATTCAACGTTGGCAAGAGTTGACAGGGAAGCACATTGACTTATTCGTGGGTGATATTACCGATTATAGTTTTTTAAGTCAAGCTCTCCAACAGTTTGAACCAGGCGCAATTGTCCATTTTGGAGAACAACGCTCTGCCCCTTATTCCATGATTGATAGGGAACACGCGGTTTTCACCCAGGTTAATAATGTGGTAGGAACCCTGAATATTCTCTACGCCATGAAGGAAGATTTCCCAGACTGTCACCTCGTTAAACTGGGAACTATGGGAGAATATGGCACACCCAATATTGATATTGAAGAAGGGTATATTACCATTGAACACAATGGCCGTAAGGATACATTACCCTATCCCAAACAACCCGGTAGTTTCTATCATTTGAGTAAGGTACACGATAGTCATAATATCCATTTTGCTTGCAAAATTTGGGGCTTACGAGCCACTGATTTGAACCAAGGGGTTGTTTATGGTGTGTTGACTGAAGAAACGGGCATGGACGAAATGTTGATCAACCGTTTAGATTATGATGGTGTGTTTGGTACTGCCTTAAACCGTTTCTGTATTCAAGCAGCTATTGGTCATCCTTTGACGGTGTATGGTAAAGGAGGACAAACCAGGGGCTTCTTAGATATTCGTGATACGGTACGCTGTATTGATATCGCTATTAAAAACCCTGCTGATGAAGGGAAATTCCGAGTCTTTAACCAGTTTACTGAGTTATTCAGTATTAGTGATTTGGCTATGATGGTTAAAAAAGCGGGTAATTCTTTGGGATTAAATGTGGAAATTAATAACTTAGAAAACCCAAGAGTTGAGTTAGAAGAACACTATTTTAACGCCAAGAATACTAAGCTATTAGACTTGGGATTGGAGCCTCATTATCTGTCTGATTCTCTCCTTGACTCTTTGTTGAATTTTGCTGAGAAATATAAAGGCAGGGTTGACAAAGAGCAAATTTTACCAAAAGTTTCCTGGCATCGGAAATAACTGAGAATCGAGAATGGATAATTGATGATTATTCATTGTGAAGTCCCCCACCCTCAAAGTATTAGGGTGGGGCTTTCTACCCAAAAGAAGGCTCCGCTTTTGATACAGTGCATTGCAAAAGTTTGGTTAAGGGTTGGGGGTAGATTCGGACACTTACGGCCCCTATATATGCCTCGACGGAGAGAAGACAAATATTCCTTGTTTCAAGCTTCCAAATTGAGGGATCGGTAATTCTACATTCTACATTGTGAATAAACTGTACCATCTGGCATAATGGCCTCTCGTAGATCAGAATCAGTAAGAATCGTTCCCGTTAAATCTGCATTTTTTAAATTAGCCTTAACTAAAATAGCATGGCTAAGATCGGCATAACTCAAATCTGCCCCTTGTAAGTTAGCTTCCGTTAAGTCAGTTGCAAAAGGCGAGCGATAGGTTTCTTGACTCAATTTTGCTCTGCATAATCTTGCCCCTGATAAATTGGCTTGATACAATATTGCAGAACTTAGATTCGCATAACATAAGTCAGCATCAGTTAAATTCGCTTGTCCTAAATTGGTTCGTCTTTCAGAGGTGGGACTTAAATCAACCTCATATAAAATGGCCCTAACTAGAATGGCCCCTGTTAAATTTACCCCGCATAAACAGGCTTTGCTTAAATAAGCATCGGTTAGGTTAGCATCAATCAATTTCGCCCCACTGAGATCCGCATCCCTTAACATCCCTTGAGATAAGTCTGCATCTTTCAAGTCGGTTCCCCAAAGAATGGATTCACTGAGGTTAACTTTTGTTAAATTAGCTTGACAGAAATTACTTTTTCCTAGTCGGGATTGCCGTAAATCTGCACCTTGAAAATCGACCCCTGAAAGATTAATATCGATTAAATCTGCTTCTTTTAAGACAATATTATGGAATTTTCTCTGTCCTAATCTATATTTACTCAGTAATTCTTCTAATTCCATTTTTTATTTCCTATTTATTGTCTATTTATTCTAATCTTGATTGGTTGAAGGGGAGTTATTTATTTGACTTTCTTTAATTTACAACTATTTAGTAATATAGGAACTTAGCATTAATTAAGCTATAATTAAAAATCATAATATGTACAGATAGTGTGTTACCTATATAACAATATGGCGAAAATGACTGCCCCTCAATACCTCACCGAGACGACATTGTTAGAAAATGACGAGATTTCTAACTTACCTCCTGCCGTGTTGGCCATGATCGCCGATTTTTTTAAAGTATTATCAGAAATGAGTCGTTTACAGATTATTTGTGCGTTAAAAAATGGGGAAAAAAATGTTTCTCAAATTATTGAAATTACGGGTTTGGGACAAGCAAATGTTTCCAAACATTTAAAGGTATTAACCCAAGCAGGAATTGTTAATCGAAGTCAGGAAGGGGTAAATGTTTTTTATGCGATCGCTAATCCTTTAGTTTTTCCTTTGTGTGAGATTGTTTGTAATTCTATTGCCACACAATTACAACACAAAAATCAACAATTAGAGTCACTAAAAAGCTTTCAAGGGTTGTTTTAGTTTTTGCAAGTTCATCTATTACCAAATTTCACTTAAATTCAATATAAACCCAGGTACAATAGATAGCTACTGTTTTAGCTTATGGTTCATTTTATTGGATAAAAAACTAAATTTAAAAAGCAAAAAATAGGGATCATTAATGAATTATCCCTATAACTTAAATCAAATAATTACTCAGAAACTAACACAATACTATAACTAGCTTGATTAGCTAACACTTTATCTTGAGATTAGTTCTTAATTTTCCCCACACTCTAAATTATATCCCTGTGAGGTTTTGGAATTCCTCGACTCCGTCGACGGGAGTATGTCAATAAAAACTCTCTATTCTCTTAAGAATAAACAGTATCATGTTTAAGAAACAATTTTCTCTATATTATTTTTAATCACTTGTTTTTGTTCATCATCATATCCCCATTTCTCTAAAAATGTTTGATAAATTCCTTCATTATTAATAATGGTTTGTTTTAATTTTTTCAATTCTTCTGTCATCAAATGTAAATCAATTTTTTGAATTAATTTCTGGTTTCGCTGACAAGTGATATCGGATTGCTTGGCCATATCTTCATCATTATTACGACGATGAGTAATAGCCATAGATGAAGACATAGCAAGATTTTTAACTAATAGTTCAATAACTAATTCAGGAGATGTTTTTAAAGCGTTAATTACTTCATCACTAGGATTATCAGCTAAGGGTAGATTGCTAGTTAAATAAATAACAAAAAATCCTCTTGCTCCATTTTTACTACTTACTAAATTTGTAATAATTTTTTCTATTTCAGAATTATTTAATTTCTTCTCTACCATTTGATCTAGGAGAGTCTGAGTTAACTCTAAAGCGTCTTCAAAGGAGAGATTTTCAGGAATATGCCAGTTCATTTTTGTCATTAATAATTGAGGATGAATAAGTAACAATTAGAAGAGTCTTTCAAAGACTTAACACAAAGAGAAAGTGTTATTAAATCTTTTATATTTCTTTCCATAGTATAACAGATTTAATCAAGGGGTGAATGATTTGCAGTGTAGCCAAAAGTTTCCTCGTTTTAAAAAGAACTTGTTACCAGATAAATATTTTTGTTTAAAATTGATTTAACATTGAGTTTTTAAATGTGGAATCTTTTATTTAGTCTAAAGTGTTGCTATAATAATTATTACTCATTTTTTTGTTTTTCTGTTTTTTCAGATTGAAAATAATTAATTGCTTCTTGCAAATAACACCAAAAGATTTCAGCAGACTTTTGTTGATGAAATGCAGTAATATTAATAATTTTTTTTTGCCCAACAATTAATATTTCTGCGAAATACTTATTAAGTAAAAATGATGTTTCTATTTCTGTTGTTTGAATTTTATCTATCAGTTTATCATCAACAAAAAATCTTAGATAATGTTGTGTTACATAAATATGTTTGACACGACTTAGTTGCCATCCTTGATAAATAAAAATTCCCAAGACTAAACCCAATTCTAATAAATTACGCCAATGCCATTTCGGGATAAATAATTTAACAATTAAGGTAAGATCAATTGTTACATTTTGTCCTTGTAAACTTAAAATTATTCTATGTAATAATTCCCCAAAATTAATCATGAAACCAGTCATGATAATGAGAAATAGTAAAAAGCCAGCTTTATGAAACAAATTCTTGATAAAAATCCAACTATTTGACCAATGCCATTGTGTATAAATATGCCATTTTTTAGGATTTTTTTTATATTTAACATCTAATTTTTGCTGATGTAATAAAGAATCTAAATAGGTAATGTTAAGTTTTTGTTCAACATAAGAATGATTGCCTTGACTCCCACTAAATATAACATTAACATCAAAATAAGCAGCTAATTTTTTGGACTTAATTAAAGCTTCGTGAATTAAGAGATTTTCATCAACAACAAAGTGTTTGCCATTATGTAAATAAATTTCTATTTGCCATACTTGCTCTAATACTTCTTGAAAAGCACCCCCTAATAAGGATGTTTTTTTGATAACAATATCACTAATTTCTTGTTGAGTAAAACTACCAAAAATTGATTGTATTTCGTTTTCTGGTAAACGTAAGCAACAAATAACTTGGTTACTATCCATTTCATAAACAAAAATATCAATTTTATGATTATGTTTGAGATGTTGATGTTTTGCAATCCAACCATCTAGATACCAAATCAGGAAACAAACAAGCAAAATTACTTGGATATAATCCCTTAGATAGCAAGCAATTAATGAAAAAATACAGAAAATAAAAAAAGCCACTAAAGTAGTGATCTCATTATTATTCTTTTTTCCATAAACTAATTCCGACCAAATCAAATGTATGATAAATTCATAAACAATTTGCAGCAAATTTTTAACCTGAACTAAAGGAAAAATAAGCTGTGCATACCAATGATATTCTAAGCAACTTGTTTGCCCTTTAAAAATTAATTTTTTAGACATTTTTATCTTGATTGTAATAACGAATCATAGCCTGAGTTCCCTGTTCTTTTCCTTTTCCATTATCTAACATAGCAACTGCTTTTAAAAAGCTTTCAGCTAAACTGATTCCTGGTAAATCCTGATCTGATTCTGCCATTATCTCCTGTACTAAACGCAAATCTTTTAAGAGGTGCTTAATGGCAAAACCTGGTTCTAAATCAGAATTAATAATTTTAGGGCCTAATTTTTCTAAAGCCCAAGAACCAGCCGCCCCTGTGGAACAAACTTCTATCATTAAATCAGGTTCAATTCCTTGTATTTCTGCCATTTTCATCGCTTCACATAAAGCAACCATGTGAACCGCACATAGGGCTTGATTACACATTTTTACAGCTTGTCCGTTTCCTACAGAACCACAATAAATAATAGTTTTACCCATACCTTGAAAATAGGGTAAACATTGATCAAAATCTCGCTTTTCACCCCCAACCATAATCGTTAATGTACCATTTTTTGCCCCAATATCTCCCCCCGAAATAGGAGCATCCAAAAAACGTAAATTTTCTGCCTTTAATTGATTTCCAATCTCACGGGCTGCCTTGGTCCCAATGGTACTAAAATCAACAATTAATGCCTGAGATTTAGCGTATTTAATAATCCCCGAATTGGAAAAAAGAACTTCTTTAATATCAGGAACATCTCCCACACAAGTAAAAATAATATCAGCCTCGTTGACAGCCGCTTCAATAGAAGGAACAATCGTCGCTCCTGCTTCTTGTGCTACAGTAACATGAGGACGGTTAGGAGTTCGGTTCCACCCTTTCACTGTATGGCCTTTTTTTGCTAAGTTAGCCGCCATTGCGCCCCCCATTAGTCCAAGTCCAATAAATGCTAGTTGTTGCGTCATGGTTACTTTATTGATGGTTTAGTTTGAGTGGTTAATATTATTGTATCAATATTAATGTGATCGACAAACCACTGAATATAAAAATCAGGTTATAGAATGAGATAGATTCATTTTTAGCTAATAGCTAATAGGTTATACGTAGTGAAAATAAATTTTTGCCAGGATTTTTATGGGTATAGAAGTAAAAAACAAAACGCTTTTCAAATGTCAAATAATTTTTTATACTTAATAGATAATTTTAAACAGGTTAAGAAAATTACTAATGGATAAAAAAATTTTCATTTGCATAGAGTAAAGAGGAGACTGCCAATTGTTCCCACACTCCTCAGACTCACTTAACCAAAATCTTGAGACAGTCTGGTTTTCCTTGTTCCTAATACTGTTGAATAAGTTAGTTAATGAGTTAACATAAAATTAATTATCTCTCACCAATAGTATAAAAGTACCTATTGGTTGTTTTCCTAGTCAGAAGTTCAGTACAAGCAACCTATTAAAGAATCGCTAACCTATGTTAATCGATAGAAATCTCTCTAAATATATTGTTTTCTCTGAAGACAGTATTCTCAATGCGCTCAAAAAAATTAGTGATAATAAAAATCGTATTATCTTCTCTGTAACCGAGTCAGGGATGTTAGAAGGTGTTTTGACTGACGGTGACTTTAGACGCTGGTTAGTCGAGCAAAAAACTATCGATCTTAATCACTCAGTTTCTCAGATTAGTAATAAACAGTTTAAATACGCCTCTTTTGATGAAGATCCTGAAAAAATAAATAGCTATTTTTCAGAACAAATTGAATTTATTCCCCTCTTAGATAATAACGATCATTTAGTTGCGATCGCCCGAAAACGTCCTGATGAAATTAAGATTGGTGACTTCATTATTGATAATGATTCACCTACCTTTATTATTGCTGAAATTGGTAACAATCATAATGGGAGTTTAGAACTTGCCAAAAAGCTAATTGATGAAGCCATTGCTGCGGGAGCAAATTGTGCTAAATTTCAACTTAGAAGCCTCCAATCTCTTTATCATAATGCTGGAAATGCCAATGATGCTAGTGAAGATTTAGGATCACAATATACCTTAGATTTATTGTCTCGTTTTCAACTTTCCGATGAGGAAATGTTGCAAGCTTTTGATTATTGTCACAAAAAAGGTATTTTACCCTTGTGTACTCCTTGGGACTTAAATAGTTTAGATATTCTGGAAAATTATGGCATGGTAGCTTATAAAGTTGCTTCTGCTGATCTGACAAATCATCAACTTTTAAAAGCCTTAGTTAAGACGGGAAAACCTTTAATTTGTTCAACAGGAATGTCTACCGAAGCTGAGATAACTCAATCGGTTCAACTATTACAAAAATTGGGAGCAATGTATGTATTATTACACTGTAATTCTACCTATCCAGCCCCCTTTAAAGATGTTAATTTAAACTATATTACTCGCTTAAAAGAATTAGGAGATTGTCCGGTAGGTTATTCGGGCCATGAACGAGGAATAAATGTAGCAATTGCCGCCGTTTCTAAAGGAGCAAAAGTAATTGAAAAACACTTCACTTTAGACAAATCAATGGAAGGAAACGACCATAAAGTTAGCCTCTTACCCCAGGAATTTAAAGCTATGGTTGAGGGTGTTAGACAAGTAGAAGAAGCCCTGGGAACTTCGTCAGAAAGGCGTTTGAGTCAGGGCGAATTAATGAATAGAGAGACTCTAGCCAAGAGTTTAATTATTAACTGTAATTTAAAAACTGGACAAGTAATTACAGAAGCAATGATTGAGGTTAAAAGTCCAGGAAAAGGCTTACAACCGAACCGTAAAAAAGAATTAATTGGTAAAATCGCAAAACGACAATTTAAAGCGGGAGATTTTTTCTTTCCAAGTGACTTAGAAGAAGCCCAAGTAACGGCAACAAACTATCAATTTAATCGTCCTTGGGGTTTACCTGTTCGTTATCATGATTTTACTAAACTTTTACCTAAATCTAACCCCAATTTATTAGAATTTCACCTTAGCTACAAAGATTTAGAACAGGATCTAGAAAAATATTTCGACCATCCTTATGATATTGATTATGTGGTTCATAGTCCCGAATTATTTGCCGGAGATCATGTCTTAGACTTATGTTCTTTTGATGATGATTATCGTAACCATTCTATCCGAGAACTACAAAGAGTTATTGATATTACTCGACAACTTAAAACCTACTTTAAAAAAGCGTCTTGTCCTTTAATTGTGACCAATATTGGAGGGTTTACTTTAGATGATCCCTTACCCATTGCTCAACGACAAAAATATTATGATTTACTGTTAGAAAGTTTATCAAAATTAGACAGTGAAGGAGTAGAAATTATTCCCCAAACCATGCCACCTTTTCCCTGGCATTTTGGAGGACAAAGATATCATAATCTTTTTGTTGATCCCCAAGATATTGCTGAGTTTTGTTCTCAGAATAATTATCGGGTTTGCTTAGATACCTCTCACTCCAAATTAGCTTGTAATCATCATAATTTATCCTTTAAGGAATTCATAGAACAAGTGGGGCCTTATACGGCACATTTACACATAGCTGATGCAGAAGGCTTAGATGGAGAAGGGTTACAAATAGGAGAAGGCAATGTTGACTTTCCTGCCTTAGCAGAAGACTTAAAGAAAACTGCACCAAATGCTTCTTTTATTCCTGAAATTTGGCAAGGACATAAAAATGAAGGTGAGGGATTTTGGATAGCATTAGAACGCTTAGAACCCTTCTTTAATTAAGAGATTATAGAGATGTTTCAGAAAATGTCTCTACTTTTTTTACTCTTTTATTGGTGGGCATTGCCCACCCTACTGTTTAGACTTTAGCCTCTTCTTTGACTAATTTTTCCCAACCTAATTCTTTGAGGTTATTATTACGACGCAGGGGACGAGTGGCTAACTCCAATATGTCTCTTGCATTAGTAAACCCATGAATTTGTGCAAAGGTAAATTCGACGGACCATTTAGTGTTTATGCCTCTTGCTTCTAATGGATTTGCATGAGCCATTCCCGTAATAACGAGGTCAGGTTTTAATTCATAAATACGTTGAATTTGATTATAATTATCAGGTTTTTCAACAATTTTAGGTACAGATACCCCCATTTCATTACAGGTTTTTTCAAGAAAATCTAATTCTGCTTTTTGGTAACGTTTATCCATATAAGGAATACCAATTTCAGGACAAGTCATGCCACAACGAATTAGGAAACGGGCTAAAGAAATCTCTAATAAATTATCACCCATAAAGAGAACAGACTTGCCCCGAATTAGTTTAATATAGTCTTCTAAACTCTCCCATATTTTTGCTTCTCTTTCTTCTAAACCTTGGGGTTCTATATTAAAAACAGAGCATATTTTTTCTATCCAAGCGCGGGTACCATCGGGGCCAATAGGAAAAGGTGCACCAATTAATTTACACTTACGACGACGCATTAAAGTAGTGGCAGTACGTGATAAAAATGGATTAACTCCACTAACATAATAACCTTCATCAATTACGGGTAATTCTGTATAGCGTTTTGAGGGTAACCAACCAGAAATTTTTACTCCTTGCTTTTTCAATTCTAGGGTTAAATTAGTAACCACTGGATCGGGCAAAGATCCAAATAAAACTAAGGGCGGATGTTCTGTATATTCAGACTCTTCTTGTTTAATATCTTCTTTTTTTCTGCCAAAGTTTAACAGTTTATGTATGGCATTTCTCTCTTCTTTCTCTTCCTCTTCTTTAACACTTTTAGGACATTTATGAGCCATGGCAGCTAAGACGGTATCTTCCCCTTGAGTAAAGGCATAATCCAAGCCATTTGCCCTTGCTGTTACAATAGGAATACCAATTTCAGACTCTAATTTAGGGGCTAAACCTTCTAAATCCATTTTAATGATTTCTGTGGTACAAGTACCGATCCAAACAATTACACTGGGGTTGCGATCTCGTTTGATTTGTAAGCACAATCTTTTCAGTTCTTCGTAATCATTTAATTGGGCAGAAATATCTCCTTCTTCTAATTCTGCCATTGCGTAACGAGGTTCAGCAAAAATCATCACTCCCATTGCATTTTGTAGGAAGTAACCACAGGTTTTTGTGCCAATGACTAAGAAGAAACTATCTTCTATTTTTTGATATAACCAAGCGACACAACTAATAGGACAAAAGGTGTGATAATTGCCAGTTTCGCATTCAAATTGTAAAGATGTTGGTTCTTGTACCGCAGTCATAATTTAGGTTTCTCCTTAGATTTATTCCAATACGAATCTCTAGGCTGGGCTGAGAAAAAAACAAACCCAACCTTACCTTATTGAGTTATGCTATCGCTAACCCAACCGAATAGATGATTAAACGATCATCAAATCTAATTCTTCTTCCTCTGTTTTCGGAGCTTGAGGATTAAGATAGAAATCAGACAATAAACTGAATAATTCTCTGTCTTGAGCATCATTAGGAACTACCCCTTCGGGCAATGCTAATAATTGATCAGCAATGTTTAAATAATAATTGCAAACATACTCAAGGGAAGGATCACTTTCTGTCATTTCAAACAAGGTTTTCCCCTTAACCCGTGATACCCGAATATCCTCAATTAAAGGTAAAATTTCTAACACCGGCATCGGAACTGCTTCCACATATTTATCAATTAAATCACGCTTAGAAGTCCGATTACCAATTAATCCCGCTAATCGTAAAGGATGGGTGCGCGCTTTCTCTCTCACTGAAGCAGCAATACGGTTGGCAGCAAACAAGGCATCAAACCCATTATCCGTAACAATCAAACAATAGTCAGCATAGTTCAAGGGTGCAGCAAACCCACCGCAAACTACGTCCCCTAATACATCAAATAAGATGACATCGTACTCATCAAAGGCATTGAGTTCCTTGAGGAGCTTAACTGTTTCTCCTACCACATAACCGCCACAACCGGCACCGGCAGGAGGTCCCCCAGCTTCTACACAGTCAACTCCTGCATATCCTTTGTAGATAACGTCTTCAGGCCAAATATCCTCATAATGAAAGTCCTTTTCTTGTAGGGTGTCAATGATGGTAGGGATGAGAAACCCAGTTAGAGTAAATGTACTATCATGTTTGGGATCACAGCCAATCTGTAGTACCTTTTTACCCCGTTTGGCTAAAGCGGTGGATATATTGCAACTGGTGGTTGATTTTCCTATACCACCTTTTCCGTAAACTGCGAGTGTTAAAGTCAAGGGTTTAGTCTCCTGTGGTCAAAATAATGCTTGTTATTACTGCGTTGTGACGACAGCAAGTTTGTCAATCTCATTACTTGCATTATGGAGCAACTGACCAAGAATTCCAAGAGGGTTTCAAGTTAAATAAGACAGTTATATAAAGTAAAATATTAAATGCAAAAGAAAATACCTTTAAAAACCACTTTTAAAATTATTTAAGCTTATTTAAAGCTAATAATTTTATTTTGTGTTCTGTATTTTAATAATTAAGAACAATATAAAAATTTTAGGATCTAAGCGATCGCTCACCTTAAAGTTAAAAACCCTGAAACTATTATCTAATAAGGCTTATAATGTTTTACTATTGCGATGTCGATATAGTTGAAAGTAGTAATTTATTAAGAAATGTAACAAAAAATCAGCAATTTTTGTCCACTTCAAACAGTGAAAAGATTGCTTGAAAGAATTTTATAAAGAATAGTTACATTTATATGACAGTAGGGTGGGCATTGCCCACCCTACTGAAAACTTAGACTCTGAATATCATTCAGACAGCCGAAAAATAAATCTTAGACTTAATGGGATCAGGAATCATCGTTTTATCACCTTCCTGCCAATCTGCCGGACAAACCTCTTCTGGATGGCTTTGGACGTGCTGAACAGCTTTAAGGGTGCGTAAAGTTTCGGTTACGCTACGACCAAAAGAGAGATTATTAATGGTTGCGTGTTGAACAATTCCTTCCTTATCGATAATAAATAAGCCCCGTAAGGCAACACCAGATTCAGGATCTAGCACATTATAAGCGGTACTAATTTCTTTTTTCAGGTCAGAAACTAAAGGATAAGCAATATCACCCACACCTCCATCGCTGCGGGGGGTTTGAATCCAAGCCAGGTGAGAGAACTCACTGTCAACAGAAATGGCTAAAATTTCCGTATTAAGTTGCGAAAATTCTTCGTAACGTTCACTAAAAGCGATGACTTCTGTAGGACACACAAAAGTAAAATCTAAAGGATAAAAAAAGAGGATAATATACTTGCCACGATAGCTAGAAAGCTTTTTGGTTTGAAATTCTTGATCAATTACGACGGTTGCCGTAAAATCAGGTGCAACTTGCCCAACTCGCAAGCATCCTTCTGTAGTCATCGTTTAGTCTCCAAAAATCAGATAATGGTGAAAGCCATTAAAATTTGTGTCCTGCTACAAATTTATCACAATAGTAAAGATTGTGATCTTCTCAGGTCATCATCTGATCACCTAATTTTCCGTAATTATAATGGTTCGTTTGTTTTTATTGAGTTTTTCTCTGATTATCTCTTGTTTGTTTAATATTTCTACCATTGCCCAAACTGAGTCTATTGAAACACAACCACCATTAAAGGTTGGCGTTGTGGGTTCTCCTCCTTTTTCCAAATATGATAAACAAAGTTTTCAAGGAATTAGTGTGGAATTGTGGCAAGAAATTGCTGCCAATGTGAACTTGCAATATCAATTTATCGCTCAGCCAAGGGTTGAAGTTGGTATTGAGCGTGTGGTTGCAGGGGAGTTAGATGTATTAATTGGCCCAATTAGTATTACTACAGAACGGTTTCGGAAAGTTGCTTTTACTCAACCTTATTTTAATGCACAAATTGGCTTATTAGTTTCAGAAGAACGTCTCTCAGTTTGGAATCGTATTCATCCCATTTTTCAAGTGGCTGTTATTTCTTCTGTAGGCGGTTTATTCGTCATTCTTTTCATTGTGGGGAATTTAATCTGGTTAGCAGAAACTCGTCGTAACCCCGAACAGTTTCCCAGAGAATATATTCGAGGGGTAGGTAATGGGATGTGGTTTGCGATCGTAACTTTAACCACGGTGGGATATGGAGATAAAGCTCCTGTTACTAAAATGGGTAAAATAATTACCAGTTTATGGATGTTAATTACGACAGTTGCAGCTTCTTCTTTAACGGCAGGTATCGCCACCGTCATGACTTTATTATTATCAGCAGAAGGGATAGATAAATTTACCCAAGCAGAGAATATTCAAGGAAAGCAAATAGCCGTTATCTTAGGAACAACGGGAGAAAAATGGGGACAAACCTATCAGGCTCGTTTATTACTTTCTCCTACTTTAGACGAGGCAGTAAAACACTTAAAAGCTGGCCAGGTAGAAGGTGTTATTTTCGATGTTCCTGCTTTACAAAATTATTTATATCGCCATCCTGAAGCACCTTTTAAAGTGGCTGATGTTTCAATTGCTTTTGAAGATTATGGCTTTGTTTTACCGTTAGAAAGCAACTTACTCCGTGAGTTAAATCTTAGTATTATTCAGTTAAAACAATCAGGAAGATTAGAAGAAATTATTGAGCGTGAAATACCAAGATAGTTTAAAAATTGATTACTTAGGTTGAACAATTAAAACAGAACAATGAGCATGGTGCAAGACATAATTGCTGACACTTCCTAATAGAAATTCTTGCATTCCATAACGGCCTCGATGTCCAATAACAATAACATCAGCTTGCCATTCATTGGCAACTTTACAAATGGTTAATCCAGGAGTACCCATAATTTGCTGAAATTCTGTATTAATGTCTACATCTTTTGCCTTTTGTTGATAAGTTTTCAACATTTCAATACCAGATTTTTCAAACGCTTCCCATTGTTCTCGCCAACTTTCTAAAGTTAAATCATTACCAGCAGCCGGATACATTTCTTTAAGATCAGGAGGGATGGGTAAGGGGCTATTTTCCTCTTCTCCAGATAAAACATGAAGTAATAATAATTGTGTATTTTCTGCCTGTTTAGCTAATGATAAGCCATGCTTGAAAACAAGTGTGGCCATTTCTGACATATCTAAAGCAATAAGAATTTTTTGATACATTTTTGCCTATTTAATCGTTTATCGAAAATAATTAGGTCTAAAACCCCACCTTGTAAGTAACTCATAGTTTTTGAGACGGTGCATAAATTCCTATCTCAAAAACAACTTCTGTAAGATAGCACGGGAGGGGAGGGAGGGGCTTTTGAGTTGTGACTTCCCCTTGCTCAAGCCATAACCATACCACCATCAACATTAAATACTTGTCCTGTAATATAGGCTCCAGCAGGATCGGTTGCTAAAAATCTTACCATTCCCGCTACTTCTTCGGCCGTTCCTAATCTTCCCAAAGGAATAAATTGTAAAATGTCTTCTGCTTTGACTTTCTCTGTCATATCTGTCGCAATAAAACCAGGGGCAACTGCGTTAACCGTTACACCACGGCTCGCAACTTCTTTCGCAACAGCTTTAGTTAAACCAATAACACCAGCTTTCGCTGCGCTATAGTTAGCTTGCCCTGGGTTGCCCATTTGTCCCACTACCGAAGAAATATTGATAATCCGTCCCCTTTTCTGTTTTAACATGGGTTTGGTGACAGCTTTGGTACAGAGAAAAACCCCTGTCAAGTTGAGGTCGATAACCCCTTGCCAGTCTTCCGACTTCATGCGCATGAGTAATGTATCACGGGTGATCCCTGCATTATTGACTAAAACATCGATACGACCAAATTTCTCTAAACTGGTTTTTATTAGGGTATCCACTGCCTCGGCTTGGGAAACATCTCCTTGGAGTGCGATCGCTTCTCCACCGTTTTCTGTAATTATTTTGACCACTTCTTCTGCTGCATCACTGGAACGGGCATAATTGACCACCACTTTTAAACCCATATTTCCTAATATTAGGGCAATAGCGCGACCAATACCCCGCGATCCTCCAGTAACCACAGCGACTTGTTCATTGAGGGGGAGATCGACGGTTGACATAATACTTCTCTTATCTGTATTGCCTAATGATTATATTACGTTTTGAGTGCCGATTACGTAATGAACAATGAACAATGAAGAATTGAGAATAGCTAGAAAAAATTAACTCTAAATTTGCGCATTCTAAATTTTCCCTATTCACTAATGGTGTGTCATCACCACATTCCAAATTTGATTGTTAATATGGGTTGAGATATCAGGACAAGTATTGTTAATTTCTTTAATGACTTGAGTGGTTATGGTTTCTCTAATGGTTTCATCTTCCATATCATCAATGCTGATATTTCCAGTGTTAACCCATTTGGCTACTTCTTGATAGTAAATATTTCTTGTCATTTCAGAAGATGCTTCGGGAATTTGACAAATACGTTGCGCTGTTTCGTTAATTTGGTCAGCCGTTGGTAAAGCTTGAGAAGGTAAAGGAATAGTGACAGCCATCAGAGGAAGTAACCAGATAAATTGACGTAACATAATTCAATATCTAAAAATAAACAACTACCTAATACGTTAAGATGAATAAAAATAATTGGCATCAGTATAATTAGGGAGTAAGTTATAAAATAGACAATTCTTAACATAGTCAAAATTATTTAGATGGCTTGTTGATCAAGGTTTTTCTATATTAATATTTATGAGAGTTTACTTAAAAGATGATATTTTATTTATTAGTCAAGAGGATCTGCCTTCTTATAAAAAAGGGGGAGCAATGGTTAGAAATACTTACTTTTGGGCATTGAAATCCATTAGTTGTTATTCTAGAAGAGGACAAGATTGGGAATTTGATGCGGAGGTTTGGGTTGCTTTAAATCGAATGCTTTTATCCTTTGCTCAATCTGGTTATTTAGGAGATGCAGAAACCATGCTAGAGTTTGATGAGCAAACTCCTATTCCTCCTGTGTTACGTTCAGTTTCAACTTGGTTGTGATTAAATTATAAACTCATGCGTTGTAAATGCTGACGAGGGTTATAAGTACGGCTATCACGAATTTTTTCATAATAATCCCGTTCTCGATCGCTAATCTGTTGAGGAATCTCAATCATCACCTTAACCAGTTGATCCCCTCTTCCTTGTTTTAGGTGTGCCCATCCTTTCCCCCGAAGTCTGAGAGACTGTCCGGAACGAATACCAGGAGGGACTTTAACTGTTACTATGCCATCGGGGGTAGGGACATCAATGGTGGTTCCTAGCACTGCCTCATCAGGGGTGATCGGTACTTCGCAAACGAGGTTATCATCTTCAAACTTAAAAAAGCTATGGGGAGTCAGTTGCACATTGAGGTATAAATCCCCTCTGTTTTGACTGTAGGGACTACTACCACCTTTTCCTCGAACACGGATGCGACTGCCATTTTTTGCCCCTGGAGGGATGCGTACATCGATGATTTCATTGCCAAGGTTAAGGCGTTTTTGTACACCCCGAAACGCTTCGGAAAAAGTTAGTTTCAAGGTTGCTTCTCGGTTAGCTGCAGGGGTTTGATTACCGAACCCACCACTAAAGTCATTAAAGTTAGTATAGCCCGCCCCTGGATTACCATAACTATAACCACCTGTTCCTGTACCACCAGGAGTGGAGAAACGTCCTAATAATTCATTAATAAACTCTTCAAAGTTACCATACTGGCTAAAATCAAAGCCACTCATATCTACATTAGAGCCTGCACCTGGCCAGGTACTTTGGCCGGCTTGTTTCCAGTATTGACCAAACTGGTCATATTTTTTCCGCTTATCCGCATCGGATAACACTTCATAGGCTTCGCTGAGCTCCTTGAAACGTTCTTCAGCTTGCTTGTCATCAGGGTTTCTGTCAGGATGATATTTAACGGCTAATTTGCGGAAGGCTTTTTTGATTTCCTCCGCACTGGCGTTTTTGTTTACGCCTAATGTAGCATAGTAGTCTTTGTAATCCATTGATCCTTAAAAATGATCCTTGAGAACTGTATCCTATATCTTAATATTAAGGGATAAAAGCCCTATTATTTTTATTTTATGAGTAGGGAATACCGAAGTTAACTCGATCATTAGCAAGAAATCTCTATCTAAGGAAACCATGACTAAGAGACTATTTGTAAAGTGAATGTTGCGCTAATTTTAGTGGACTCTTTCAGTGAATTTAGTGCATTAGATTTCACGGCCTGCAAGCATCCTACTTGCTATTTTTGCAGCAAGTGAGCAATATGCTCAGATTCCTATCATCTTAACTTTAGCTGAAACAGTCCACTATTTAATGTTTTCTTTAGGAACAGTCTCTAAGTGTCGAAGAATTCTTGATTTTTTTGCGAATATCTATGGTAATGAATAAGTCAAAAAATCAATAAAAATCTGGTTCTCAAAGACCTATTATGCTATATGTGAAAATAGAGAAGTTCTGCCTATAAGGTGGGTTACTTTACGAAGAAGTTGATTAATTAATTATAGGGAAAGTTTTGTGACAGTAAGAGTTCGTATCGCCCCAAGCCCCACAGGAAACCTACACATAGGAACTGCTAGAACGGCTGTTTTTAACTGGTTGTTTGCTCGTCATCATCAAGGCCAGTTTATTCTAAGAGTCGAGGATACCGATCAACAGCGATCACGTCCAGAATATACAGAAAATATTAAATTAGGATTAACTTGGTTGGGCTTAAATTGGGATGAGGGTCCTTTCTTTCAAACCCAACGTCTCGATCTCTATCGTCAAGGCATTAAAACCTTATTGGATAAGGGGTTTGCTTATCGTTGTTATTGCACCCCAGAAGAATTAGAACAGATGCGAGAGACACAAAAAGCCCAAAACCAAGCCCCTCGCTACGATAACCGTCATCGTCATTTAACGGAAGAACAATGTCTTGCCTTTGAGGCAGAGGGCAGAAAACCGGTGATTCGCTTTATGATTGATGACGATCGTGAGATAGTTTGGCAGGATCTTATTCGGGGTAGAGTAGTTTGGAAAGGCAGTGATCTCGGTGGGGATATGGTAATCGCTCGCATTCCGGAAACAGCAGATCAATCCTTTGGCCAACCTCTTTATAATTTAGCCGTGGTGGTGGATGATCTGGATATGAAGATTAGCCATGTCATTCGTGGAGAAGATCATATTGCTAATACCGCTAAACAAATTTTACTCTATGAAGCTTTTGGAGCTAAGGTTCCAGAGTTTGCCCATACCCCTCTTATTTTAAATCAGGAAGGGCGTAAACTATCCAAACGAGACGGAGTAACATCCATCGATGATTTTCGGAAAATGGGCTTTTTACCGGATGCTTTAGCCAATTATATGACTTTGTTGGGATGGACCGCACCAGACTCTGCGCAAGAACTTTTTAGTCTCAGTGAGGCAGCGCAAGATTTTAGTTTAGAACGAGTTAATAAGGCCGGGGCTAAGTTTGATTGGGATAAATTAGATTGGATCAATAGTCAATATCTGCATAAGTTGTCAGGAGCGGAATTAGTTGATCTATTGATTCCCTATTGGCAAGAAGCAGGTTACTCTATGGATATAGAAAAAGATCGCTCTTGGTTAGAACAAATTGCCTCCCTTATCGGTCCTAGTTTAACCCGTCTTAGTGATGCACCCAAAGAAAGTATTTTATTGTTTGGGGAAACAGTTAACTATAGTGATGAAGCTATCACTCAGATGAAACAAGAGGGGGTTAAGGAAATTTTGCATTCCGTTTTAGAGAGTATTGAACAGTCTTCTGGGTTAACCGAAGATGAGGTCAAAACTATCATTAAACAAGTGACCAAAACTTTTAAGGTCAAAAAAGGTTTGGTTATGCGATCGCTTCGTGCTGGTTTAATGGGAGAGTTGCATGGTCCTGACTTAATTCAATCCTGGCTTTTATTAAATCAAAAAGGATGGGATAAAAGTCGTTTAAGTCAGGGATTAAGTTTATTGTAGCTTCATCTGGTTTAGAAATATTATTTCGATTTTAACTTAATTTTGATGTAATCTTGCTTGATCAAGATCACATCAATTTTTTTTAAGTATCACAGTTAAATACTTCTTAAATTTGTTATAGTGCAATCATAATAAATATCTCTTTTAAAAAAATTTACTACAAAACAAGGTAAAAATAAACGGATACTATCATGTCTTATTCTAGGCTTATTAATTCTCACTCTGATTTGATTACTGAAATTAATCGAGTTCTTAATGAAGGAAAATTAACGTCATTTGATGAAAAATACTTTTTGGACGCAATGTTGTATTATCAACCTATTACTCAAGAAGCATTGATAGGTATTGCAAAGATTTTTAAAAATTTACAATCAGGAAAACTTCGTT
>JAAUYJ010060249.1_pt1 | contig 20108 bp, 29 predicted proteins | sample 7278031 | NCBI WGS metagenome assembly JAAUYJ01 (sample SAMN14350222, study PRJNA611818) | marine sediment metagenome | isolation source: surface marine sediment (1.8m) | place: French Polynesia: Moorea | collected 2018-08 | reverse complement strand
TGGAAAATTGAGGTGAGGGAATGGAAAATAATTTTAATTTGAATTTAAAGGGAGGGAAAATAGTAAAATTGGGAAATCAAGGTGTGGGGAGGCAACAGTGTTTGAATTTGAATTTAAAGGGTTGAAAATGAATAGAATTGGGAAATCAAGATTTTGGGAGACCAAAAAAGTTGGAAATTGATTTTTGCTAAACTTTGTGAGGAGAGGCCAAAATGTTTTAAATTGAATTTAATGGGTTGGACATGAACAAAACTGGAAAATTGAGGTATGGGGAGGCAATTAAGTTTGAATTTGAATTGAAAGGGTTGGATGTTTCACGGGCCCAGCGGAGCGGGCCACTACTGCTAGTACATGTATAAACAAGCGTCAAAGAGACATCCAGTTTTTCCTGTTAAAATAAAACTTTTTGCTTCCACAAATATCGTTAAAAATTTATTTTATTTTGTCTTCTTAGGGGACATGCAAAGAAATCTCACCTGAACTCATATCCCAGCCTCTTCGCCAGCCTGAGGAAGATCTTCATCTGCACCAGGTCTTTGGCGGCGCACTCCGCCTTCCAGCTCCTCCTGGGGAAGTACATGAACTCGTGCGTGAGGATGACGATCTTAGACCGCGACTTTGATGGTGCGGTCAAAAGGCGCATCAGGAGACCAAGGGCGCCGTACGCGTGGCCGCAGTTGCCCCGGGTGTACCAGTTGGTCTGCCACTCCTGTAGGAAGTAGAAACAAGAGAGAGATCGCTGTTCGAGGGCGTCGCAGATAAGTTTTTGACGTCAAAAACAGTTCTAAATGTTTCTTCGTGCAAATCAACAAGCGTGTATCCTGCTGTTCAATAAGCAATATATGTTTTCCCCTCACCAGATCCCACCCAATGATGCTCCTCCTGGGCCCGTCTTCCCCATCGACCCTCTCCCCCGAAAGCAAGTCCGAGGTTCGAATCCCGTTGAGGGCAGAGGCCGCAGGGCGAGTGCAGTCGTACTCAACCCTGTTCATCCCCCAGCAGGGCATCCTCAGCCCGGTGGAAGGAAGAACCCAGTTGTTGGTGTAAGGCATGCGGGCGAAGGAGAAAAAAGTGCGGCGGACCTAGAAATATTTTTAAATACAATGTGTGGGGAATATTGTTTTACAAATGAAAAAAATTTGTTTTTTCTAACCTCATCCTGTTTCTCTGGAGTCAGACCAGCCTTGTCCATGAGCAACTTGATGTTCCTGCAGCAAGCAAAAAAACCAAAAGCTCCTCATTTTGCAAATACAAATGCACAATATCAATATACTGTACAGTACTTTTCTCCCTCTCACCTGAAATTCCTCTCCCCGAAGTACCCTATGTCCACCTTCGGGTCCTTGTACGCGTCCCGGTTTCCATTCTCGTTGTTGTTGTGCGCCATGTGCCTGAAGAACAAACGGACCGTTAAAACGCAGTTCGGGCCTAGACCGGCTCCACCACTAGCCTGTAAGAGTGATCCGCCAGTACGTGCCCCTCCCTGATCTCCCTGATTAGGTTCCCCTGCGCTTCCTCCAGCGTCCAGTGCGGCTGGCGCTCGGCACGCTTTGGGGAGAACATCTTGTCAGTGTTGAGGAAGAAGGTGGCCCTGGAATAAGATGAAAATAATTTTAAAGTATTTCCGGGTGGTTTTCGCTCAACTGGTTGGTTACGCTAAACAAGAACAGACTTTGTTCAAAGACCTGCGACGGAATAAACAATATTTTGTACAGAGGAAGCAACAGAATGACAACTGTTGGAAAACATCCGTGAGGATCCCTCCCCGGTGTGAATTTGTAGAGACGAAGTCAATAGAGGGTTGGGTGAGACACTGGGGGGATCCCACCCCAAAGGAAATTGTGAGTGGGAGATGAAACAGCATTGAGGTATGCCAACATATCTCAAACTGTTCTCCCCCACAACAAGAACAAGAACAACTCCCACAGTTCTAGGACCTGACGGCTTCGCCGCAGGAAAAAATTGTCAGTTTTCTCAAATTTAGCTGTGATATTCCCATGACTTTGAGCAAAGAGGTAATTTAGGGGGCATACAAAAAGTCGCCCATGAAAACTCCAACAACTCAGAGTTCAACTTAAAAACACGATGTAGACAGAAGCGGGCATCATTCAGATCCGACAAATGGCGGAGAAACGAGGATCACACACGACAGTCAACACAAACCGATCAGTCTCGTTTATTTGTACAGGACGGGCAATTATGACAAAAAAAGTCCCGAGAACAATATTTTTTGCAGGCCACACACATGGGCAATAAGGCAATGTCGCTATTCTCAACCCTCTCCTCAGTACATGGCGGTGCACCATCCCAGGCGGAGGGCGAAGCCATCGTTCTCCATTGTCTCAGGCAGACTGCAGAGCATATGCACAATGTGTTTCGTACATGGGACAATTGACGACCAAATTGAGAGAACCTGTTGGATTCTTTAGTGCTGTGTTCCAGCTCCCTCAGCCTCTTGGCCATGTCCTGGACCCTTTCCATGTTCTCCTGTGACGGGTTGAGCAGGAGGTCAGTGCTCTCGGATGGGTCATCCTACAAGGCAACCAAAAACATATTTATTTTTTTACTGTTGATGGCTGTTGTTGCAACCTTCAAGTTGAACAGAGCGTAGGTGGGCTCCTGGGGGGTCAAGAAAAATGAAAAAAACTTAATGCAGTTGTCCGACAGGACACCATTTCTCATTTTTTGTGTCCCTAGAAACAAACCACTTTAGGAATCTCTCGATTTCTGGTGTAATGGTGGCATCTTGAGATGTCCTCATTGGTGACTAGGTGGCTCTCCTTGAAACGTGAGCAAGAACTCAGTGGGGACGTATCGCAATAAATCAAGAAAAAAGATTCTTCAATGTATGCTTACCTGCCAAGTCACACTTGTCACATTGGAAAAACGGTGCATTGCAGTAGTCATTAGCACAACCTTGTAGTCCCCACTTCTGCAAGGAAAATTTTAATGCATACTGCACGCTAAGAACCATAAATGTTGACACATTATTGAGCCATAAAGGACGAGCTCCTGTCTTTTGCGGAGGCTGAAATTGGAGGTGGAGAGGGCCTCCCACTGGTCTACTCCGTCTAGGTCCTCCTCATTTTCCTGTTGCTGCTGGCCACCTGCTGCAGAGAGGAGTGTTGGTACCCAGTCACTCATGTGGAACAGACTGGGGTTGGAATGGATTTTTTGTTTGTAATATGAGGCTTAAGAAAAATATGTGCCAAATGAAGTACCCATGAAAGGTCTTTCCTTGAGAGTCTGGGTTGAGTGGGTTGTGCACAAGGGCGGGGACCCGGATGCCTCCCTCCCACATCTGCCACTTCTCTCCTCTTAAAGGGTAGTTGTTCCCACCCTCACAAACATATCCTCCATTCTGATCAATAGAATGAAAAGTATATTTTCTTTATCCACATTATTGACTCATTGTTTCTTGCATCTGAGGCAAAGATGATGATGGTGTTCTCTGCCATGCCATTCTCCTCAAGCGATGTGATGATCTTCCCTATTCCTTGGTCCAAAGTCAATATTGCAGCTGTTCAAATGTAAAGGATGTTTGTGTGAGCCTTCACCTCAAGGAAGTACGAGGGGAAAATACATTTGTGCTTCTCACACTTTTTTAAAAAATGGCCGCTATCTGTCAAAAGTGAAACAACTTACTCATACACTACCGGTATGTATTTTTTTCGGTTTGCTGCTTACACATGCATACTTTTGACATTTCCCTTACCTGAAACAATCTTCCTTGCACCACGTGGGGCATCGTCCCTGATGTAGCCGTATGGGACCTCTATGGGACCATGTATGTTCTGGTAAGCAACATAAAGGAAGAGTGGGATGCCTTCTTTGTATGAATGGTCCCGAATTATCTCTTCAGCCTTTTCAGTGAACAGCGTCTGCACATTTTTCCATAGAACTCAAGGGTACTATTAAGAATACATTGAAATTTGTTTAAATTCATACTGTGGAATAGTTTCCACTGGCACTAAAGTCCACTTGGTCATTGCTAAAGAAGTCATAAAGATTATGAGCTCCTTCAGTGTGTGAAAAATAACTCTCGCCATGGCCCATATAGCCATAAAAGGAATCAAATCCTCTGTTGGTTGGGAGATAACTCTCATTGCAGAATCCAAGGTGCCACCTTTCCCCAATTCAAGGGAGGAGAACACATTATTCGAATATTTTTTGCAATGTCGTTGTGTGGAATTAAAATCGTACTTTCCAACCATGTGAGTGGAATATCCTTCTCTTTTGAGGTGCTCTGGGAGTAGGGTGTACCTGTTTGCATTGTTGGACTCAAGACACATGCAGAAAACATGAAATGTGGGCTTTCTTGCAACTCACTGTGTCCGGAGGCCTGAGGCAAACACAGGATCCGAGTCCTGGCCTTAAGGAAATGTTCTCAGTTAGTTTTTGTGTGTTGACCATCCATAAATTGTATTTTATATTGATATGTTATGTCTACACAGATGTCATTTGCTTGCTTTTCATGTTTGAGTTTGTTTTGTTGAATTACATGAGTTGAAGTGTAAGATACGCTCAACTGTCATTTTGCATACCTAAGGGGCTGTGACTGTAGACTTTCCTGAGGGCAGGGTATTTCCCAGTCATTAAAGCGGCCCTGCTTGCAATGCATATATTCTCTCCATAGAACCAGTTCTAGATCATTAGGTCATGTCAAAGAAATGCTGCTAATCTCAAAATAAAAAAGGACTATGTGTCTACCAGTTTTGTGCTCTTCTCGGCCAGCTTTGCAAGATTTGGCGCATACAGTCCATCATTGTTCCAAGGGACATCATTGAAACCTACAAGTATTGAAGTTTTCCTTTACCTTTTTTGGGGGGAAGGGTTAGAACCTACCGAGGTCATCAGCCAAAATGAAAACAATGTTGGGTTGCCTCTCCCTTGAATGGCCATGGGAGCAGAGAGTCAGAGAAAAGTTTAGCAAGAGGACCAAGAAGGAAGCACCAAAATATGACAATCCTTTCCCATGGTGACTAACGGAAGCTGTCATTACCATTTTTGGTATGTAAAACAACAGTACAAAGTCAAATAGTCTCTTGTTTGTGATTTCAAAGATCTCCGACCAGCTTTCTCTCGTCCCCAGAGTGATGTGATAGATAAGCCCCTCTTGGCTTCGTTCCCTATCAGTAATAACCCAAAAGAGGGGTGTGATAGTCAAGTCCGGGAAGAAATCGGCTTTTATTTCTGCTACTACTAAGGTACAGTTGCTTCTTGTCCATGGCCTGGTTTTCGCCTGCAAACAAGCCATCCAGTAGTGTTCCGGGCACAATTGTTTTGAAATGGCACCTTCATTGTTTGCACAACTGCAATTGCTTCCCTCCTTTTCCCCTGTGTTTGGGGTGTATGTATCTCCCTGGCAGGGAAACAAATAGGCGTCAAACAACATACTGCTCACAAATCTTCACTGATGGTATGAAACATCTCGACCATTGCTGTGGAAAGCCAGAATTGTAACCGAGTTGAACATGTTCTTGGAAAAGGAGAGAGGAAAAGGGAAAATGAACTAAAAGGAATACACTTACGCAGATTAGATTAAGCTACAGCTGGTGGCAAAAAGGAGGAATCTCATTTCAATCAAACCATTTATCTTCCTCTCTCACTTGTTCAATGTGCAATTATTATCTCATTCTGACTCGGTTACAACAACATTGGGAGGGTATCGTATCAATCCTGTGTTTAGCATTCCCTCCCAGTCCATCACCTACTTCGGCGATGCATTTTATTTCTTAATTTTATTCTGTGCGCCCTATTTGAACACCGCGCAACTTCGTGTCAAAACTGGGCTGAACGAGTGTGAGAAAACAACGCAAAGCATTCATGGAAAAAAAAACTAAATTCTCACTTGATTCCCTCCGCTTTCAATGCGTCGAGTATCTCTGTGGTCCCAATCCATGGCCCGTCGTCAAAGGTGAGGTAGAGGAAGGTCCTCTCCCTCGGCTTGAGCGCCTCCCCCGCCTCCGCCTCTTTGACCTCGCAGGTGACATTGTCGGGGAAATCGCAGAGGGAGGAGCCAACGTTGAAGAAGAGGCCCAGGGGGCAGGAGGACTCGAAGGGGGCGGAAGAGGAGGAGGAGTTGTCGCAAGAAAAGTACCTGATGCGAGGGGGGAAATGGCGCGGAATTGAGAAACTCGTTTGCTGCGGCAAAGGTTTGTATTGGCCATCCCGCTACTAGCTCATTTTCAAGTTGATTAGTCAAGCGGATTCGTTGAAAAAGGTTTGAGCACTCACTTGTGGCACGCCTTCTCATCCTGCCTGTTGAGCACCTTGGCTTTGGCTGCACAGTCTTCTGAGGCGACAGAGATCTCGAGAGAGGCCAGAATGGCGAAAAATAACATCCAAATGGACGCCATCTTAAGCAAGGGTTTTTGTGTCCAGTACTCGCACAGTACACGGAAGAATTCCCTTGGCAACTGAGACCATCTTTTAAAAAATCTTGAGACGGGTTCGTCCTTGCGTAAGTTGTATCCACGCGCGCGCTCGCGTATTGTCTCGAGACAAACGCTTTTTTGTCGGTCCCTTCCATCCTTTCCTTTTTTTAAGTGCATGCATGGGCAGCACGTCTATTCTTTCGTAAGCGTCGTCCGTCGGTGTCCCTCCTCCCTCCCCCAGGACATTTGGAGGGACCGGTCACTTCCTTGAGATACATGGGCAGGGAGGGAGTGCAAGGAACGGTAAATGGAAAAACGCGTCATAGGTTCTGCTGCCAAATGCTTTGCTCATGTATGGCAATGAGTACGCTGTACATCTACTGTACGGTCGTCGCCAGGGGAATACTGGTATGTCCAAAAGTACAGTCAAACATACTGTAGACACGACACTAGCTGTGTTTTGTGCAATACCGGTTTTTCTGGGCAATAAAAAAACTTTGCATGCAGCTTCGAAAAAGCCACTGCGTATTTTTTATTTCGAATTTCACGCATGCGATTGTTCCTGTTTCTGTGCTTCCGAGCAAAGGTTTTGATCATTGTTTTTTTTTTTCAGCGTTTTTCAGCGAGTTCATTTGAAGAAGGCGCCAACGCGTCAGGATCGCTGACATACTGAAACAGACAAAACAAAATAAAGATCACATTTCTGCTCCTGATATTTAAAAATGTTATCATTACGTAGCACTTTTTGTCCACATGGCAGTACCACAGCGAAAGGGACCTCCCCCGCCTCTTCTTGCAAAGGAGGCCAAAGTCAGAACCCCCGACGGAGACTCCGTGTGACTTGGAATCCTCCGAGAAGAGTTCCATCCGGAAGGGTTCCAAGTATCCGGGTGAGAGCGAAGATCCATGTCGGCACTCACCAAGAGTCCCGTTCTGCCTCGTCACCACTAGGTGCACCAGGCTCTGGACTGGCGGGAAATCAAATCGAATTTAAATTTTATTTTAAAGGAAAACTTGTTTCGCTGCCGCACCTCTACTGCCCTAGTGTGTCGGTGTGCCAATATGTCTTCCGGTCTCATGAGAAGCACCTGCAAGTAGTTATTGAATACCGGCATTATCATGCTCCACACTCCACAGTCAATTTTGTTATGCCATCCACCTTCTTTGAAATTGAAACATGACAACCAGCATTTCCTCCTTTCCCTTGTACATTCAATTTTATATGCTGTTTCAGAGAGTTTCCCAAAATGTATTCCTCTCCCTCCCTCACCCTGTATCCCAGCGGGTGGACCTCGTCCGTGTTTGTCCTCCGCACCCCGCACCTCTCCGCAGCGAAGCCAGTCAATAAGACATCCTCCAGGTGCAAGTACGGCAGGAGGAGGGACTCAAAGTACAGGCAGGACCACGTGGAGCGGGGGAGGAGGAAACTTTAAAAAACACAAAATTAATAATACATGTGGGTTTTGTAGAATACAAAATAACCCAGCCCCGCTCAGGTATGGAGGGTAGGCCTCCCCGTTGAACATGTAGCGGGGACAGATTGATTTCTCCAGGTACTTTTGGGCGAATCCCTCCGGGGGACGGGCAACGCTGCCACTGAACTTGCGGCCCCAAATCTGAGCAAGCAAAAATTTATCCAATCCATTTTTATTAAATTTGAAACATTTTTCCACCTCGTACGAAGATCCGTTTATGGTTCGGTTGTTTGCCAGTTCACTCCAAAGCGAGGGAACGTTGACGTACGCGTCGTCGTCGGCAAACATCAAGAATTCCAGTTCCTCCGCCTTTCTTTTTCCCGCAAATAGTATTGATTTTCACTACTTTTTTAAAAAAAAGAAATATTTTGTTTTCAACCTTTTAATGCCGAGGGCAAACTTGAGCGCCGACAAGGTCTTCAGGGTCAGGTTGTTGTAGTGCTCGACCACGTCCACCTTGAAAAAAAGAAATTAAGAGTCTAATTTGATTAATGTTACGTAGATTTCACCCCCAACCATACTTGCAGAATGTCGCAGTGATTTTGTATTTCTTTTCTTCTCCTCTTGTCCTCGTGCTGTCCTTGATTCGGGTTGCCAACGAGGAACAACACTTTGACGAGAATCTCGTTCTCGCCTCCTCCGCCGAGACCCTGAATGAGCTCTGCGTACCTGTTGATTGGGTTCACAAGGTAGAAAATTGCATTTCCCAAATACGAGACAGAACAATATTTAAATTCAAATTCAATTTTTTTTCTCTTGCATTACCTCTCGCGACTCTCCTTCCTGCGTCGCCAGTTGCTCGCCGCCGACTTGATAATTATCAGCAACTTTGTCTGTGGAAATTTATTTGATGCCGACAAATATTGCACCCACGTAACAAATCCTTACTTTGGAGAAATCCCAGGCGCATGATCCGCAGCAGAAATCGTTCACTCCAGAGTTGATGTATGTGGAGACGTTCCTGTCCTTTTCCGGCGGCCAGCCCTCCACGACGGATGTGTTCGTGCCATCGTCCTCGATGTGGTCATATGTGAGCTGGAACCGCTCTCTGGCCAGCCTTTGTTCAAGGGCGGAGCGGAGGTCCTGTGAACAGCGTTGAAATGGGAGAAAAAGACTTCCGGCATTGGCGTGTTTTACCTCTGGAAAAGGGCTCCACATTTGGCACTTGTCCTCCAGGATCTTTGACTTTTGTGGTATAATATTCCTCCAAGAAAAGATACAGATAAGAATTCTGATTGCTCCAAAGAGCCAAAGTGTCTGTGCAAAACACCTCCTGGAAAAAGTGAGATGCTTCAAAGTGCTACTTTCAGAGAAAAAATAAATGAGCGTGCTTTTTACCTTTTCACATAGCATAATAATGTCTTTGCATAGCAAAGAGGGCTTGCGAGCATGGTTGATTTTTGGTCGAGTTCCTTTCTCCCAAGCTCTTGTAAATCATGGCGGAAAATTGGGGTGAAATCCGAAAAGGGAAAAGGAAGAGAAAAAGAAGAAGCTTAAAATCACCGTTCGCAAATCGAAAACTACCCAATTTGAAAGAATGACGGGGCAAAGCAGATATTTTGGAGAGAGATATCGCGTGCATTCAGCATACGATCGCTTTTGTTTATTTTGCAGCACGCGTGCTATAGGAAATCGGAAAAAGCAGTCAAGAATGGCAAAAATCACTTCGAAGAGGAGGCGTAGGAGGGCGGCGAGGAGCCAGAGTTGCTGCTGCTGTCCTCTTCCACGTCCAACTTGCCCCCACTGTCATTTCCCCTGGGGGTGTTGTACCAGCTCTCGGTGGGGTTGAATAGCTTGTGCACCATCTCCTTTCCCCTGGCGCCGCCCTGGTAGAACCTGTAGATGGACCAGATCGGGTAGAGGGCCACGATAAACAGCGGCCCAAGCTCCACCACCCAGCCAACGATCTGGATAGAGTCTGGGTACACGTAGTCGTTGTAGACCTGGAAAACAAGGGTTTTTTTAAAAAAAATGTGTTAAAAAGCAAATTTAATAGTTTACCAGGTCCTCGTGGTCTACCCAGCTGAGTATGGCGATGGTGAGCAGCACTCCCGGCGTGATCACTTTGAGCATGACAATCCAGATGGGCCAGTACCAGGAGGGAAACTTCATGCTCATCTCCTCAAGGTTCTCCTTGAACCTGAAAACGGACTTTTTAAAAAAGTATTTCTGTATGGATTAAGTTGACTTACCTGGTCGTTCCATAGACCCATGCCACTAACGCGACCTCCATGCAGGTGATTAGGATGAGGCTGTCCGTGCATCGGTCGTCGAAGATGGTGAAGAGGTGGATGCCGGCGTTGGTGGTCATGGAGAGGCCGAGGAGGTAGTTCATGCAGCAGAGGCCGATCACGATGTAGATGCGCTTGCTGGACAAGGAGGGCTTCTCGTCGAGGAGGAACGCCACCGTGCACTAAGAGTGGGGATAACACACTAGATGAAGTCGCGTTTAAGCGCCATATTTTTGCCTCTACTTCTGCTACCACTCTCACTATACATGTATATTCATAACTTTGCCGCTTTTTCGTTTGCTGTAGCTGAAATCGTGCTATGTTGTCTTATATAAGCACAACTATTTTGCACTAAGATTGTCCTGATCTTGGTGTTGGCGATACGCTCAGGTACCTGCACTCCCCCGCACACGCTGGACAGCGCCAGGCAGATGAGCATGAAGAAGAATAGGAAGGACCAGAAGGGGGGGAGGTCCATCTCGAGCACGGCGGTGGGATAAGAGATGAAGGCCAGGCTGGCGCCGCCTTGAACGACCTTTAAAGATTTCATAATTACATTTAATGAAATAGAAATAGGCGTGGGAACCCGTGTATGCGATTACGTTGTCAATGTCCGACCCAGTCTGGTCCGCCAGGAACCCCAGAATGGCGAACACGACGAACCCGGCGTAGATTGAGGTGAGCGAGTTGCACACGCCGATGAGGAAGGCGTCCCGGTGGGTGTTGTTGGAGAACTCGTTGTACGATGCCAGGATGAGCTGGCTGCCGTAGCCCACGCTTAGGGAGAAGAGGATTTGGGAGGCGGCGCTGGACCAGATGTCGATGTCGGACAGCTTGTCCCACTCGGGCTGGAGGAAGAAGTCGATGCCGTCGCCAGCGCCTGGAAGAAGTACGGTAGAATTCGCGAATCAACCAACATATCTTAGTTTTTCGGAGAAGCATTAGAAATATGTCATTATTTATTTATTTATTGCTCAAAAGTTTTAGTTCACGTAAATGCTTTTAATCCATTGATCAAAATTGGACTTTATCTGATTAAATCAAGGTAACACCGATTATTCTATTATTCGAAATTGGACTTAAATCGACTAAAAATCGATTGATCGGCTCGATTTAACCCTGGCTATGTACCTGGAAGTGTGGCCGCGTATGCCATGAGTGCGGTGAGTACGACGTAGGGTGAGAGTGTGATGACGTATGCGGCCTTGCCCAGGGATTGGATGCCCTTGATCAGGATGAGGCAAACCACGATCCAGGTTAACAGGAGGCACAGGGCAAGCTCCCACTGGATGGACCCGTAGTCGTCCCAGTCGTACTAAGGAAACGTTGGAAAACATGTTTCATGCTATTTCTTGGAGAAAACCCTTTTACTGCAGCACGGTTGTGCGAAATAGTGAAACTGAACTGAAAAAGATAGCGCAAAATGAAGCATGCAAAAAGGTAAGAAATTCTAACTTGGTCTCCATCCACGTTCTTGGTTAGCCCTAGGACCTTCCCGTTGAAGTAATCTTCCGCCGGGGAGATGTTGTTTTCCTCCACCACCACAGAGACGTCGATGTTGCTCCCAGCAGAGTTGACGCAGGCGTCCTGGGACAAGGAGTAGCCGCCAGGGTAGCCGTGGGCTACGCAGTAATCCTGGAGGGAGAAAACATTCGTAAAAATTTCTTTGGTCAAGTTCTATGCCACTCGGGGGGTGGGGGATGGGGGTGGGGGTGGGGTGTTTTGAGCGAGAAGAAAAGTCAAACAATACTATTGAAACTAGCCCACTGCTGTTTTCAACCTCAATAAGAAAAGGGCACTTCAGAGGAGGGAAAGGGTCGTCTGCGAAGGGAACTGTCACGAATTGTAAACAAAGAGAATAGTTTCCTGAGAACAGATTGCTTAGACCCACACTAAGACACAAGCGTGGCAACTCTGCTATAGCTGGAATTCTACAGTAGAAATCTTACAGACTCGCCTTCGTAACGGTAGTTTTTACATTAGTTTTATAAACCAACAGAATTTCCAATTGTGGAATAACTATTTTTCTGTCGAATCCCGCACCTCGTTCTGCGTGCACTCAAAGTTGTAGTAGGTGAATCCGTCGTTGCAGTGGTCGTTGTCTTCCTTTGTGTAGCAGTCCTTGGTGTTCCACTCCTCCTCGCAGGATGCCCAGGGGAGGTCAGACTGGAAGCCGGCGAAGAGGTAGAAGAAGGCCCACGCGCAGATGATGACGTAGTACACGTTGACCAGCTGTCGCACCACCAGCATTCCGTACCCGAGGCCCTTGAAGGCGGGGGCCATGCGCCCGTACACCTTGTTGGCGCCAACGCGGCCGTACTGCAAAGAAATGTACAAAAGTGGGCCATATTGCTTTGCCAAAAATAAAATAAAAAAAGGTTTTGTTAAGAAAAATATGAACACTGTTGCTGTTTCACATGAAAAGTGGATTGAATCCCGTCGTACCTGTCCCACGCTTAGCTCCACCCAGAAGGCGGGGACCCCAACGACGAGGAGCATGATGAGATAGGGGATGAGGAAAGATCCCCCTCCGTTGGTGTATGCCACGTAGGGGAACCGCCACACGTTGCCCAGCCCCACCGCCAGCCCCAGGCTGGTCAGGAAGAACTCCCAGTAGTTGCCCCAGCTCTCGCGCTCTCCCTCGCCCGCCATGATTCGCTTAGGGTGTTTCGACAGAAATTTCAGGCAGTTGAGATTCACTTATGTACCGTACGGAGGTACAGTGTTCGGTGGTCAGCAAGAGAAACACTTCAGATGTCGTGTGGCGAGATATCAAACTCCTATCGGAGAGATTATAAATCGGTCAAAATAATCGCTTGCGGACGATAATGACGGTCCAGTCAGAATTATCAGAGCAAATTTTATGGTCTAAACAGGAAACAATGACGTGATTCAGGATAATTTCTCCGCTTTCTGGAAAATATTGGTTCATGCGACTTTCTAATCCTTTTGGAAAGCACAGTCGGTTAGAATTTTATTTGAGGCTTTTTACTCCGTCTACAAACTGTAGATAAGATATATCATAGTACGCACAATGACCAAGCGCAGCAGCAATTATCTGTTTCTTACATGCTATGGCTTCGTATCAATTATGTACTTTTTTTTGTATTTGTACTGCACGACCGTAGGATTTTCAGATATACGTACTAGTTAGATAGCAGGTAACTGTAGAGCAAGGCTCTGGAAGTTTATTTTCATTTATTCTCCTTTTTGGAAGTCGTCATTATGGTGGCCAGCTTGCCCAGCAGGATCTTGTCGCAATTGATGACGGGGATCTCCACCCCGACCGCCAGGACGAAGGCGCCCACCAGGCACACGGAGAACACGAACAGGATGACGATGACCTAAGGAAGGTTGTTCAGCATTGATGACAAAAAGTAGCAGAATATCCAGGAGAGCATCTTACAATGAGAATGTGCGAAGAGATGAGAGAGTAGGTGAACTGCGCGAAGATTAGAGGCAGGAGAGGGTAGTGGAGGAGGTACACGTTGAAAGCCTTAAAAAATAAATGCATGGTTTCCACAATTTCGGAGGCAAAAATGGCAATAAAATCTTTACCAGCTTCCCCAATGGTCCAAAGGCCTCGTATGAGAGGAAGTCGTTTATGAATCCCCCGTATCCGTGGAAGCAGGCAAAGACGAGCCATGCCATGGCAGCGGCCCAGGCAGACCGGCCGAAGGTGTTGTAGAGGACGCTGCCGGCGGTCGGAGGAGGAGTATTATCCATCATCAGGCCAACGGTGTCCTGAGGTTTTTGACAAATGATGCGCAACATGTTGGAAATATCTTTATTCTTCTTTCTTGCCTGTCCGTAGACAACACAGAGCCCTATGCCGAAGGCCAGGCACCACATCAGGAGGACGAAGGCCCTGTTCAGCTTGATCTTCTTCTTCTTGGTGAGGTGGAGGACGAAGCCGAGTCCGATGCCCACCACGTACGGGGAGAAGCGCGTCCAGGCCTTGATGTAGTAGTCCTCGGGGTAGTTGCCGGGGCTGGACATAAAATAAATTTAGAAAACACACATCTTTTAGCAATGTGTTTAAGTAGTTTTTACCCCGGGACGTTAAAATTGTTTGTCCAGTCTTTGGTGAGAGTGAGCCCCAGGCTGATTGCCCACGCCACCGCGAGGACGAGAGAGAGCAGGGCGAGGGCCGCCTTGGGACCAAACTTCCTGTTTAGGTGCCACATGGGGAAGAGGACGAGAGGGGTGCACCAGAACATCTGCATCTCAGCAGACAGGTACCAAGCGTGGCCCATGCACTGGTGAGGGCAGAAGAAAGATGAGACACATTGTTGGCTGGGATCTTGACGGACTTCATAATTCCCCCCAGCAGCAGCAACAATAATAGCAGTAGTATTAGCAGCGGCAGTAACAACAGCAGCAACAGTAGTAGTACAGTAACAGCAGCAGCATCATCAACAACAACAACTCAACACGCATCGTTCCAGCTGTTCAAAAAGGGTCTTTTGAACTTACGGCGTTCCCAACTCCTCCTTGCACTCACCACTTCTGATCCCTCCGGGTAAATGTTGCTGATGTAGAGGAGGTTCTTCCACCAAGTGTTCTGGCACTGCGAAACGATCGTCTCCACGTAGTTGTTGACGCCGAAGGGAGCGAAGAACTTGAACACGGTGGCGTAGAAGGTCACCACCACGGCGTACACGCCGGTTATGCTAAAATGGAAAATAAATCATTCAATTTAGCTTTTGCTAAAAATATTTGTTGTCAGCATACCGAATGTATCTGTGCAGGTAGAATAGCGGAATGTTGATCTTTCCGTTGTTCCTGTCCATGTCCTTGAAGGTGAGGTATCCCAGTAGGCAGCCTCCGATGAGGAAGAAGGAGTCCACGCTGGGGATGGCGTTGAACACCACACGCATTAGGAAGCGGTCCATAACCTGAATAAAAGAGAGAATAATCCATTGCACAAAGAAATGCTGCTTGTTGAGGGGTGAGAGTTGCTGCTGCTGATGTTGCAGTGGTGGGGAAGTGCATGCGTTCAGTGCCGTAGGAGATGTAGGTGACTCAGCCATTGTGACCCCTTCCATTGAGGTAAAATTTATGCAAAATGTACTTCTAATTACTACCGTAGGTTCCTGACTTTGGACGCACCTCTGGGTACACGTCGTTCCTTGCCATGTCCGCCCACAGCGGCAGCGAGGTTCCGTACCCGTACGTGTGAAGGACGACGACCCAGGTCATGGACCAGAACCTGATCCCGTCTAAACAGGGGATCATCTCGGGGCGGCGAGCGGTCGTGTCCAAAAGGCGTACAGAGTTGGTGTAGCCGGAGAAGCCCAGGAGGAGGCTGCGGCCCATGCCCGGCTTGCTTGGCTCTGAGGCGGTGGAGGGCCACCACAGCTGCTTCAGTTCCAGAAGGGTACCCACAGAGACGAGGAGGGCGAAGAGGGACACGATGGTGCTGAAAAAAAGATAGTACATTGATTACCGATATGGTGACTTGCAGACTGAGGAAAAAGGAACAAAAAATATTGTAACAACGTTTATTTCTTACATGAAAATTGCATCTCCCGGTGTAAATTCTGGCGGGTCCTCCCTGTTGGCGCAAGATATCACAGCAAAAACGTTGACGAAGATGGGGTTGCCGGTGGTGAGGGTGAGGTTGCCCAGGATCTTGTCCTGGACCTCCTCCATCGAGCAAGAGCTGGGCACGCACATGCCGAGGGAAGAGCCGGAGAGTGCGCCCTGATTGAGCGGAGATTTCATTTGACTGTCTGGTTTGGGAAGTGGGACATTTTGAGTCTTTCTACCTGAGTGAGAATGTTGGAGAACAGAGTGTCTGAGTAGGGGGGAAGTAGAGGAGCCAGCAGCCCACGGTCGTCTCCATTCTGAGCGAAAGAGTATGCTGCTTGGTCCTATAAAAATGCTAAGTTTTATCAAAATGAATTTTTGACATACTGCATAGTAGTAATTTGCCGCTCACCATTGCAGGTAAGTTGGCCCTAGCGCTTCTCAACATGTCTAACACATCCTCTCTTCCCTCTTCTCCCAGCGACGCCACAGGCACCCTGAATGGTATGACGGTGCAGTGCTGCCCCCTGAAGTCCGCCTGCGGCCCTGGGTCCACCTCTAGACATGAGTAGTGGCTGCCCCAGGAGTAGCGGTTGCCCTCAGTCACGGCGTCCCAGGGCCAGGACCCGTAAGAGTCGGCCACTGAAAAGACGACAAAGAACGATTTGTTTAACTGAAGTTTCCGGAATTTACTGGGGGAAAAACATGAAGAGGCGGAAAAGACACTGCGGAAAACCTGACTCCTCGTTCTTAGATCTAAAGGTCTCACCACAGGCTTTTAAAAGGCTAAAAGAAACAAATTAACTTACTTTTGAGTGCCCAGAACTCGGCATCCTCTCCTCCACTTTGCAGAGCGCTGGATCTGAGGAACAGGTCGTAGTCTTCCTCGCACTGAGACAGGGAGAGCACCAAGGGTGGCGCCGCCGCCAAGAGCAAAGCCAAAAACACCGCCGGCCTCCTCATCTCAGCGCTCACGTTTCGAATGTACGGCAATTCTGTCTGAGAATAAGTTTTATATGTTCAGGAGAGAGACTGGCTCTGTCTGTTTGCTTGCGGTGACCTCACAAGCTGTGTATGTACTACTGCTAGGTGCTAGGTAAGTTTAGATGACTGATCAAGGCATATAGATGGCTGTGATAAGAAATTCTAAGGGGAAAAAAATCTTGTGGGAAAGGGGGCGAGTGCGACATTAATAAAGTAATCATTTATAGAAAGGACACCAAACTTTTTGCGTCAAGTTTTTATTTTGGAAGTGGATAGAAAAATTTTCTCTGTCGCTGAACGTAAACACGAGAGATTATTTCCTCTTTCAGCATAAAGAACACCATCCGCCAGTGTCAAAAAAATGCAGGGGGAAACTCTACAAAGAATGCTTCTTTGGTAGGATCCCTCCCCCCATATGTAGTCGTCTATGACCCATCACGTTGTCCAGCAGGAGGGGGCTTTCGTTGTTGCTCGGGCGTCACTGACTACGTTACGGACTGGCCCGCACTGCAGGGACGAAGCGCCCTATCTCGGGTCAACAGTAGATGATGCGGAAGGCATAAAATTATTCACGACATCGAAAATCCCTATTTATAAACCTTTCTAGAAGATCGTACGTCAAAAGGCAAAGACAGTTGGTCTTGCTTCTACAAAGAATACTTTTCAAAATAGGGGTGCTCGCCTTTTGCCCTTGCCATTTTGTGCTGGTGTCTATCGCGAAATCGAAATGAGCATGGGGGACAAAATTATCATCTGTTTAATCAACGACTCGCAGATTTATTCATGCACCAAGTCTCCGATTCAGTGGCAAGATACGACACTTATGAGCACGAGTGGAGATTAAAGGAAAAGTACGCAGTTTGTCTTGTCTCGAAAATGTTTTAAAAAGGCTATGCGTAAGAGTATCTTCGTAGGGCTAGAGTGCAGATATGCTGTCTGCAATTATTTTCATGCCTTTCCTGTTCCCTAGTTTTCAAAAGGGCCGCTTTGGACACGATCATGTTAGTAAATAATATCTTTAGTGAAGGAATAGTTTAGAAAAGCGTTGAACGAATAATTTAATCGTAAAAGATCACTGCCCGCCCAAACCTGCCAACCGGTTGTGGTGGGAAATGGGATGAAATTCGCCAAACTCCTTCATCGAGCAAAATTCTGCCAAGTTTTTTAACATAGTCAATAAATGCTGTGGCCTAAAAGAGTTTTTTGTCATACGGATTTGTTAATTTTGTTTAGTGTCTAACTTCTCTCTTCGCCATTAAGTGAAAGTTCTGATTTGGCTCTTAAAGAGAACGCACCCGTTTTTTACCCAATCTTCATGTATTGCGTAATAGTTTCTTGGAAATGGCATAGAATATGTCTGCCTAACCAGAGAGAAAGGACGGGGAAAATAATAAAAAATGCTTCTCAATTTGCATTCTTTTTGACGCGCAGTGAAATATTAGCATTTTTATTTCTCCATGTTCATTTCGCGACGGAGGCAATGGGGATAGTGTTGGGCGTTTGGACCGGTCTCTCGGCTCGTTCGGTCCCTTGCCCTCCCTCCCACTCCTTGCCTCTTGGTTTGGATATTTCTAGTAGGAGAGCTGGCCCAATCCGCCTCCTCCGTCCGTCCCTTTTTTGAGCGCTGCGACCGACGACGGCAGTACATCTTGCCTCCCTTTCCTCATTTTGCAGCGCCCGAGAGAGACAGTGTGGTTCATGAAATTTCGACGTTGTGTTATAAGAAAGCATCTACAAATTGATCTAGTAGGAACATATCTCAGTTTCAACCAACAGTTTTGCGGCACCAAGTTGCATATCGTCATCGTCCCTGATAGCGTGAGGACGAAGAGAAGGGGTTTCTGGAAGGGAAAAGGGACGATAGACTTACTTTTGGGCAAGAGAGGGGAGAGGAGATGTGACTTCCAGGAGTGTTGCCAACCCGACTGACTGAGACTGGATTCTGGAATCGGGTGGAAGAAGAAGGGGGAGGAGGACGGACAAGGGAGAGAAGAAGAGGGCAGCAGCAACAACGCAGTCCTTTACTACGTCGACTCCTCCTCCTCCTCCAAGTCGACGCAGAAATTGGGGGATCCCCGGGCGGCGGAGGGGGGATTATACTGTGGCAGTCGGCGCAGCGCGCCTGGAGTGGACGCCCGAAAGGGAATTGTGAAAGAGTGGAAATATTCTTCGTACGTATCAGTGGAAGGAAGGGGTCAGTGGGGGTTTAAAGGAGACAGACAGAAGCGCGGCACAAACAACAACCTCCCTTGGTCGTTGGACGGTGTTGAGTTGTAGGGGCGAAAGAGAAACCACCTCTCCCTCCTCTCTCCGGAAAGTTCCATCTTACGCGAATTTTACTTCGCCACACCTACGCCGACCGAGGCTTGGTAGTGCGCTGTGTGAGCGACTGAATTAGAGATAGTGCATGTTGCAGTGTTTGGGCGCCCTAGGAAAAAACCCTGCGGGAAGCACACGACCAACTGTTGTCCTCTCTTCGACTCGCTTTGCTCAGTGTCAAAGAGCGATAAACGACGCGTGTGAAGTCCCCGGGTTCTCGGAAAAAAGGAGGCCTCGACACATACACTTATCTTTCAGCGTACGTGCGAAGCAGGGGGAGCATTCATTGACTGGTCCAGGGGACTTGTGCATCGCATATGAGCTGCTTGCCCCAAGCTAGGAAGGTGGTGCGGCAACACGACAGTCGGTCCTTCTCCTCTCCCTTCAAGTGCAAAGAGCGCTCTTCCCTTCGCTCATTTGAGTCCGCAGCACGAACGGGCGGAGGAGGGGAGAGAAAATTTGCGTCATAGCCTCCTTTCTTCTCTAATGCGCACTCTCCGACAGAGAAAGAGGAGGAGTGAGAGGCCACCGAGGCACCCATCCACCCGTCCACATGTGAGGAGGAGAGAGGACGCGGACGTTCGTTCGCATATGTGGACAAGGGGCGGCAACAGCAGCCGCTTCCTTATCTCCGCCGCCATCGCCTCCTCCTCCCCTGGACAGACAAGGGGAGGACGGAGGAGCTCCCTCCCCTGGGCAAAGGAGGCGGAGAAACAGTCTTCGTCGTCGTCGTCGGTGTTTGTGGAGTGATCGACCCTTGAGAGGGGGAGGGAGAAATGCAAAGTGAGGCGACAGCCTCTCTTCCTTGCTACGTCTCGCAGTAGCGCACGGCAGTCGACAACGATAGGATATCGAGGCACAAAAAGAAAACTAAGAACAATAGCTCAAGTGATTTCCCATTCAAGGAAAAGAAATCTTTCTCTGAATTTTTCAGTGTTGTCAAGCGACCTCCGTGGCGACCTCATTGCATTCCTCATTTAATGCAACGGACGACAATTTTTTTTGCTCCCGCGCCCTTTAAAGATCAAGAAAGAGCTCGAGAGGAAGAAAAATTCGTGCGTTCCGGACAGTAGAAAAGGTTTACGGCTCAGTTAAAGAGGTCCCCCTCGACGACAAGGGTGGGAAAAAGGCAAGGGTGACCGCGCCGTAAATAATTAACAGCGCGATCTCCGTTCCCTCGATTAAGAGAG
>JAAUYJ010163845.1_pt1 | contig 20159 bp, 17 predicted proteins | sample 7278031 | NCBI WGS metagenome assembly JAAUYJ01 (sample SAMN14350222, study PRJNA611818) | marine sediment metagenome | isolation source: surface marine sediment (1.8m) | place: French Polynesia: Moorea | collected 2018-08 | reverse complement strand
CAAGGTCGCCGGCAGCGCAGATGGTATTTGCGCACTGCAAATGGATATCAAAATCGATGGCATCACACGTGAAATCATGCAGACCGCATTGGAACAAGCGAAGCAGGGTCGCTTGCATATCCTTGGAGAAATGAACAAGGTCATCTCTGAAACACGTGAAGAAATGTCACAATATGCGCCGCGTTATCTGACACTGAAGATACATCCGGACAAGATACGTGATGTGATCGGTAAAGGCGGCGCCGTGATCCGTGCGCTGACGGAAGAAACCGGGGCGATGATCGATATCGATGATGAGGGTAATGTGAAGATCGCTTCCAGTGATCTGGCCGCAGCGGAAGATGCCAAAAACCGAATCCAGCAGATCACTTCAGATGCGGAGGTTGGTGCAGTCTACGATGGTACAGTGAAGAAGATCATGGACTTTGGTGCCTTTGTCGAGATACTTCCCGGTAAGGATGGTCTGGTGCATATTTCCCAGATCTGTGAAGAGCGCGTTGAAAAAGTCACAGATAAGCTGGCTGAAGGCGATGTGGTCAAGGTCAAAGTGCTGGAAATCGATCGTCAAGGCCGTATTCGGCTGAGTATGAAAGCGGTTGAGGATGCGGCCGCTTAGCCCGCCGTAAATCTGCCGTTGAAAAAAGGAGCCTAAGGCTCCTTTTTTTTCGCTCCAATGAGCCGGTTTAGTGTCTTTTGAACAATTTGGGCTACACTCATTGTCAGGTATATCCGTTGGAGAAGACAGTGAACAAAACAATAATAAAACGATTCCGAGAAATCCTGATCTGCAATTTACTCCTTGTCGGGCTGGCAGCATGCTCATCAGAACCAGCGCCGTGGACGAGGCCGGATGAAACACCGTGGAGCCAGGAATCTGTAGCCGAGGTACGCACTTCAGACGAGCCAATGATGATTGAAGAAGAGCCCATTCTAATGATGAATGAGTCGGAGCTGGTTAGTCAACATGAGCGCTTCACGGAATCCGCCATGATCGAAGAACCGGTTGCTGTGGTTGCATCCGTAGCCGTGCCTGAGCCTGAACCCATGCCAATGTCGCCAGAAGAGCAAATCATGGCAATGGATACTGGATTTGCCGTACAGATATACGCGAGCAGCACGATGAGTCGTGTCGACCAATTCAAGGCCGACTATGGACTGGACGATATGTTGGCTGTACGAACGGACCGTGACGGATCAATCATTTATGTACTGGTCAGCCCTCAATTCGATCGCGGCAGCGCAACGACTGTAGCCGCTGATTTGCAGCAAAAGACAGGCACCAAACCCTGGGTACGTGCGATTCAGGGCCTGCAAAAGGTGGTTGCTCAGTAAGTCCTGCCATCACCATTTGGAGCCTGGCTCGCATTTCTAACCAGCACCGTCTGTTGAGAAACGCGGGCATGGCCAAATGACACTGACTTAGGCGATGGAGCTGATTCTGCCGTCGTAGCCGTCGTAGGAGCGGCTTCAGCCGCGATCTGTTTGCGTATCTCAAGCAAATCGCGGCTGAAGCCGCTCCTACGAGTGACTCTGACTAACGCGTCATAGCAGGCAGCAAACGGTTGATGCGTAGCAATCCTGGCTATTAAACATCGACTTGTCACCCCGGTGAACTCAAGTGGCATTCGCGGGCCAAAAGCCTGTATGATTTACCGGTAAGACATCAGCAAATAATAAAATTCTTGAAATACATGCCTACTCACATCACAAATCCGTTGGTATTAGCAGCGCTAACCGCTGTGATGTTTCTTTCCGGATGTGCTCAAGTGGTATCAAACACGAAAAAAGAGTTTGCCGAAGATTTGTCAGAGGCGATACTTGAGCAGAACGATCCGGAAACGGTTAAACAGGCCGTGCCGGCCTATCTGATTTTGGTCAGTAGTATGATCAAAGGCGATCCAGATAATGTCGATCTGCTGATATCGGGCTCAAGGCTTTACGGGTCCTATGCTTCGGTGTTTGTTGAGGATAGTTTTAGAAAAAAACGTCTGTCAACACTGGCTTTCGATTATGCTCATCATGCATTTTGTCTGCAAAGGCCAGCGGCCTGTGATGTTCGTGGTCTTTCCTATTTTGAATTCGAGCAAGCACTCACCCAGTTCCGCCAGGATGAAGTCGCGGTATTGTTTGCGCTCGGCAGCGCTTGGGCTGGCTGGCTGCAAGCACACAGTGCGGACTGGAATGCCGTCGCCGAGTTGCCAAGAATTGAAGCAATCATTCAGCGCGTGCTGGAGCTTGAGCCTACACTTAGCAACGGTGATGCCTATCTATACCTGGCAGTGATGCAGTCGTTTCTGCCGCCAGCTATGGGTGGAAAACCCGAGATTGCCCGTGAGAATTTTGAAACGGCGATCAAGGTATCAAATGGCTCAAATTTGATGGCAAAATTGTTGTATGCAGAAAAATACGCACGCCTGGTATTCAATAAAGAACTGCACGATGAGCTGTTGCGGCAGGTGATCGATACCAGGATTGAGAATGATGATTCAACATTGATAAACACGATCGCGCAGCACAGAGCTAAGCAATTGTTAGAACAGTCAGATGATTATTTCTAGGAAGCTCTGAATGATTCCATCCAGGAAGTATCAGAGCAGGAAAAATAAAAATGCGATTTTATTTTTCTCCACTTTCAATCACTTTTGTGATCAAAAATGGCGGCACCTCCGTGTGCCGCGCGGAAACTCTGATTAAATCAGAGTTTCCTTTAAAGAGCTCAGAGGAAACAAAATGAAAATGCGACAGCTGTTACTCGCTTGTCTGACAATCTTTTGTCTGTCTACATCGGTGGCAAGTACCCGGGTATTTAAAATTGCGACAGTGGCGCCAGAAGGCACCTTCTGGATGCAGGAAATGCGCGGCGCAGCAGAACAAATTGCGGAAAAGACCGAGGGCCGGGTCAAGTTCAAGTTCTACCCGGGCGGCGTCATGGGTAGTGACGAGAGCGTGCTCAGGAAGATCAGGGTTGGCCAGTTGCACGGAGGCGCCGTGACCGCGGCCAGCATGACCGGAATTGCTCCCGATATTGGGATCTATGAGTTGCCCTACCTGTTCGACACCCTGGAGCAGGTCGACTATGTGCGGTCAAAAATGGACGCTGAAATAGTGGCCGGACTGGAGAAGAAAGGCTTTGTCAGTTTCGGACTGGCGGAGGGCGGATTTTCGTACATGATGTCTGACGAACCACTGCAATCGGTCGCAGAAGTTCGCAAGAAGAAAGTATGGTTACCAGCCAACCATGAAATCGGTGAGGCCGTTTTCAGCAGCGCCGATGTTGCCTCTGTGTCACTGCCTATCTCCGATGTGTTGACCGCGCTGCAAACTGGCTTGATCGATACCATAATCACGTCGCCCATCGGTGCGATAGCCTTACAATGGCACACGAGAGTTGCTTATGTCGTTGAAGAACCATTGACTTATTTCGCCGCGCTGCTCGTTGTCAATGAGAGAGCATTCAACAAACTGTCTGAGTCAGACCGGCAGACGGTGCGTGACATTATGGGGCAGGCGTTCACCAACATCGACAAGCAGAACAGAAAGGATAATGTTGAAGCAAAACAAGCCTTGAAAAACCAGGGCATCAAGTTCGTCTCGTTGTCAGCTGCATCAAGACAAGAGTGGCGCGAAGTCGGTGATAAGGCGATTAAAGTGCTGGAGAAGCAAAATCAATACAGCGATAAGGTCTACAACGATCTTATGCGGTATGTGGAGGAGTCGAAACAATCCGGCTCATAATCGCTGAGGCCAGCGATGTCTATCCCGCATTTTTGGCCAGGCTGCGTGGAATACTGATAAAGCATTGACCATATGGAGAAAAGCTAGGGTGAGAAATGCGGGCTAAGCGACGTATCGCGCGTCTGATCAAGCTGGTTAACAGAATCGAGGACTGGATTCTGATCAGTATGCTTGCGGTTATGGTGGTGCTAGCGGTCGCGCAAATCGCCTACCGTAATATCGCCGGTGGCGGCGTGATCTGGATCGATCCGTTACTGCGTATGCTGGTTCTTTGGGTTGCGCTTTCAGGCGCGGTTATCGCTTCTCGCAATGATAACCATATCCGAATCGATTTCTTTGCCAAATACGTCTCGGGTAAGTACTACATCCATATAAAACGCCTGGTCCATTTTTATTGTGTGTTGGTGTGTTCGGCTATTGCCTGGTTTTCTGTTGGTTTTGTACGCATGGATTATGAATACGGTACGGAGGCCTTTGCTGGAGTTCCTGCCTGGATCACAGAGTTGATCATACCGATTGCATTCGGCATGATGGCTGTGCGTTATTTCCTGCTGTTCCTATCACCACCCCGGTCACATAACAGATGATTGGGGCCATTATCCTGGCGATTCTGGTGGTGCTGGGCGTACCACTGTTCATCATCATCGCGACCAGCGCACTGTATGGTTTTTATACTATCGACGTTGATCTCTCGGTTGTTGCGATAGAGATTTATCGAATCGCTGATACACCGGTATTACTTGCAATACCTTTGTTTACCCTTGCTGGCTATATCCTGGGTGAAAGCAAGGCATCAGAGCGGCTGGTCAGATTAACCGATGCGATGCTTGGCTGGTTTCCCGGCGGGCTCGCTATCGTTTCTTTGTTTGCATGCGCTTTTTTTACGGCCCTTACTGGCGCTTCGGGCGCGACGATTATTGCCCTGGGCGCAATCCTTTACCCGGCGATGAAGCAGGCAGGTTATGCAGAAAAATTCAATCTTGGCTTGATCACGTCTTCCGGCAGTCTCGGTCTGTTGTTTCCGCCGTCTATCGCCTTGATTCTGTATGGTGTCATCGCCCAACAAATGGACGTGGGGGAAAACGTAGCCATCGATGATCTGTTTCTTGCCGGCCTGTTGCCTGGTCTGTTCATGCTCCTGTTGCTAACGGCGTGGAGCATGTACAGAAGTACCGAAATGCACATCAAACGCTCGGAGTTTCATTGGTCGCGCTTGCTGTCAGCCCTGCGCGAGTCTATTTGGGAGCTGCCGATGCCGTTCGTTTTGATCGGTGGCATCTTCTCCGGCTATTTTGCGATTTCCGAAGCCGCGGCGGTCGCCGTCATGTACGTGCTCATTGTCGAGGTGCTCATTTTGCGCGAAGTACCACTGCGACGTTTACCGGAGATCATGCGTGACTCGATGGTGTTGGTCGGCGGGGTGCTGATCATCCTTGCGGTCTCACTGGCATCGACCAATTATTTGATCGATACCGAGGTTCCATTGAAGCTGTTCGAGTATGTGAGATCCAGAATCGATAGCCAATTGACATTTCTGATGTTGCTCAACATCTTCTTGTTGATGTTGGGTATGATCCTCGACGTGTTTTCCGCACTCGTGATTATGGTGCCGCTGATCCTACCCATGGCGGTTGGTTATGGCATTCATCCGATCCATTTGGGTATTATCTTTCTGGCCAATATGCAGATCGGCTATTTCACCCCACCGGTTGGGATGAATCTTTTTATCGCCAGCTATCGATTTCATAAACCTGTGACTGAGCTCTATCAATCCACGATCCCGTTCATGTTTATCTTGATGGCTGCCGTGCTGGTGATTACCTACTGGCCGGCGCTGACAATGTTCCTGGTCGAGAGCAAGTAACGGAAACCTGTCAATGCTCACAGAAACCGCGCAGATCTACTGCCCGTATTGCGGCGAGAAAATCGAAATCATTGTGGACGGCTCGATAGTACAGCAGGACTACACCGAAGATTGTTCCGTTTGCTGCCGGCCGATGGAATTGTCGATAAGCGTGAGCGGCGAGGACGTCGCCGTCACGGCCAGGCGGGAGGATGAATAAGTTTAAAAACGGTTATTCAACGCAAAGGCGCAAAGACGCAGAGGACGCAAAGTACATTTATATGGTGGTATTTTCTGTAGATCGTAGGATGCGCCGTGTGTATGGCGCAACCTATGATTGTTGAACAGTCATTGTCCCGAGCGGAAAGATCTCCCAAGCCTCGGGAGATTTCTCACATGCGTTCGAAATGACAGTAAGTAGCACTCGCGACATGGCGTGTGTTCACGGTGCTGAGTCTTACTCTATAAACAGTTCAATCAAAAAAATATACTTTGCGTCCTCTGCGTCTTTGCGCCTTTGCGTTGAAAAGAACACTTCACAATAGAGCGATCATCACCAGGTCGCGTCTTCGACAATCCCTTCGATGAGCTCAGCAATTTCATCGATGACTGCCTCGGTGCCGGGTTTCCCACTGGGGATCCGGTAAGAAATACGCACGATTTCGGGTTCATCAGCGACCACGTACACGGCGATGATAAAGGGGCATAAGACGATGTTATCTGGATGTATCCTGGCGAGCTTGTGCGACAGGCGGGCGCTGCAGAACTCGTACGACTCTGCTTCCAGATAGACCTTGTCATCATAACCAAAATCGGCGCCTGTGCGGTGCAACATTTGGCTGGCCGCTACGATGTTCGAGATGTTGATGCCTTTGCCAACAATAGCAGAACGAACATTCGCCGATACATCGAAAAAATCGCCCTCGACTTTCACGGTGACGATAGTATCGTCCGCCGCCAGGCTGTTGCTGACCAGGCCCATGCTGAGCTGCAACACGAGCATGATGAGAACGGGTAACTGAATTGACGTTTTCATTATCGGTCGTTTGCTGAGGTATTTAACCCGGGCCATCGTAACGCGCATTCCTGACATAATAAATGCGGGCCCTGGCAGGCTGCTCATGCCTTACCCTGTAATTGCAGTACCACCTGCTCGTTTTCGAGCGTGGAGGTATCTGAGGTGATTTCTTCATCTCGTGCAATCGTGCGTAACAGGCGGCGCATGATTTTACCTGAACGCGTTTTCGGCAAACCTTCTGCGAAGCGAATGTCGTCGGGTTTCGCAATGGGGCCGATCTGGTTGCCCACCCAATCACGCAGTTCCAGCACCATTGCTTCGGCATCTGCACCGACAGGGCGTTCGCCCTGGCAGATCACGAAGGCAACGATCGCCTCGCCTTTAACATCGTGAGGCCGGCTGACAACGGCCGCCTCGACGACTTTATCATGGGCGACCAACGCGGACTCAACCTCCATAGTGCCGAGGCGGTGACCGGAGATATTGACCACATCGTCGATGCGGCCCATGATCCAGAAATAGCCATCTTCATCCTTGCGCGCGCTATCGCCACACAAATAGTACTTACCGTCGAATTTTGGGAAGTAGGTGTCTACATAGCGCTGGTCGTCACCCCATATCGTACGCAACATCGATGGCCAGGGCTTCTTGATCACCAGGTAACCGCCCTTGTTAGCCTCGGTGATGCTTTCTCCAGCCTCGTTGACCACGTCGGCGGCGATACCGGGCAGTGCCAATGTGCAGGAGCCTGGTTTGGTGCTGGTAACGCCCGGTAGTGGCGTGATCATATTGGCGCCGGTCTCGGTTTGCCACCAGGTGTCGACAATCGGGCAGCGTTCTCTGCCGATGACACGGTGGTACCACATCCAGGCTTCAGGATTGATCGGCTCACCGACAGTGCCCAGTAAGCGAATGGATGACAGGTCGTAGCTGTTGGGATAGTCATCGCCGAACTTCATCAGCGCGCGGATTGCTGTCGGTGCGGTGTAGAACACCGTCACCTTGTGATCCTGGCAAATTTTCCAGAAGCGTCCGGCGTCGGGTACGACCGGCGCGCCTTCATAGATGACCGTAGTGGCGCCAACCGCCAGCGGGCCATAAGCAACATAGGTGTGACCGGTAATCCAGCCGACGTCTGCGGTACACCAGAAGATATCATCGTCTTTCAGGTCGAACACCCACAGATTGGTCTGGATCGCGTTCAGCAGGTAACCCGCTGACGAATGCTGTATGCCTTTGGGTTTTCCGGTCGAGCCGGATGTGTACAGCAGGAATAACGGATGCTCGGCTTCGACCCATTCCGGTTCACATTCGCTGGCCTGGCCCTCAATCAGATCGTGCCACCAAACATCACGACCCGACTGCATATTGATATCGTGTCCCGTGCGTTTCAGCACAACGACGTGTTCGATGCTGTCACAGCGTTGTTCCAGCGCCTTGTCCGCGGCTGATTTAAGCTCGACCACCTTGGCGCCACGGTGACCACCATCGGCGGTGATCAGCGCAGCGGCGGAGGCATCGGCTATGCGGTCACGTAAACTTTCTGCCGAAAAACCACCGAACACGACCGAATGAATGGCTCCGATACGGGCACAGGCTTGCATAGCGATAACCGCCTCAGCAGTCATTGGCATATAAATGATGACGCGGTCACCTTTCGCAATACCCAGACTTTTCAGTCCATTGGCGAAGCGACATACATCATCGTGCAACTGCTGGTAACTGATGTGGGTGACATCACCCTGTTCACCTTCGAAGATGATAGCGGTCTTATCGGCCTTCTCGGACAGGTGGCGGTCGATGCAATTGTGGCTGACATTGAGTACGCCATCCTCGAACCAGCGATAATGCGGCGCGTTGTTCGCGTTCAGAATGGTGCTGAAGGGTTGTTTCCAGTCAACATGCTGTCTGGCCTGATCCGCCCAGAAACCTTCGTAGTCCTGCTCGGCTTGATTTACAAGGGCTTCAAGATCAGCCGCTTTGATACGCGCCTGACTGACGAAATCGGCTGGTGGATCAAATCGACGGTTCTCGGTGAGAACAGAACTAATATCATTGCTGGACACGGTGGACCCCCATATGTTTGGCAGACGCTAGAGCATACACAGCACCACAGTAAGGTTGCAAGTGATGTGGCCGAAATGATCGCGAATTTTTACTTTAGTGTGCTTTTCGGGATTTTGGAAATGTCCCAGTATTCCAGGCTCCATTGCCAGATTTCGGCGGTTGGTGCTTGCGCCAGTTCAGCAGGGGGGCGTTGACCCAAATGGCTGAGGGCAGCGTACAGGCTGAGCCCCGGTTTGGCGGGATCGAGTTCCGCGGAGCCCTCGGATTTGCTCAGTTTGCGACCGTGAGCATCGAGGATCAGCGGCAGGTGCAGATAGGCCGGCTCCGGGTAGCCCAAACAGCGTTGCAGATAGATTTGCCGTGGCGTCGAATCGAGCAAATCCGCCCCCCGTACGACCTCGGTGACACCTTGTCGGGCATCATCGACGACCACAGCGAGTTGGTAGGCGAACAGGCCATCCCGGCGCTTGACAACGAAGTCACCGCAGTCACGGGCCAATGACTGACTGTATTCGCCGGCGACGGCGTCGTCAAAGCTGATCGTCACATCCGCGACGCGCAATCGAATCGCGTGTTCATGGTGCAATGGCAGTTTTCTTGTGCGGCACGTGCCGGGATAGACGCCGGACAGCTCGTTAGTCGTCTGTGCCAGCAGTTTGCGCGAGCAGGTACACGGGAAGGCCCGTTCGTCAGCTATGAGTTGTTCCAACGCCTGTTGATAGTAAACGCTGCGGCTGGATTGCCAAACGACAGCGTGGTCCCATTCAAAGCCGAATTTATCGAGGGTTCTGAGCAGGGTGTCGTCTGCACCGGGCACACGACGATGGGTATCGACATCCTCGATGCGCAGCAACCACTCGCCATTGTTCTTACGTGCCTGTAAATAGCTGGCAACCGCTGCGATCAGGGTGCCTAGATGCGGATTTCCGGTTGGAGACGGTGCAAACCGACCGCGGTAGGGGAGAATTGTCACGTTTTGTCAATTTGCGCCGCCGGAACGCAAATAGCCGTAGCGACGCTTCGGCTTTGAAGGATCGGCTTGGCCCGCGAGGTGTCTATTTACCTCGGGTTTGCTTTTCCTTGATTTCGTCGAGGCTCTTGCAGTCGATACATTGTGTCGCCGTAGGACGCGCCTCGAGGCGCTTGAGGCCTATTTCGACACCACAGGTTTCACAGTAGCCGTACTCACCATTACTGATCATTTCGAGCGATTCGTCGATCTTCTTGATCAGCTTGCGTTCACGGTCGCGCGCCCGCAGTTCGAGGCTAAATTCCTCTTCCTGCGTAGCGCGATCGGCAGGATCCGGGAAATTGGCGGCCTCGTCTTTCATGTGTCCAACGGTTCGGTCGACCTCGTCCATCAGTTCCTTTTTCCATGCATTCAGTATGGCTTCAAAATGGGCCAGCTGGCCCTCGCTCATATATTCCTCACCCTTTTTCAGCTTATAAGGTTTGAACTCATGCTCGGTCAACGGCGCTACTTGAGGCATTAAACGCTCCGTAATATTCTAATAGTTAAAAGACGCGGTTATTTATCACATTTTGACTCATAAGTGCAAGAAACAACCACCCTTTATTTTAGCTCGATTGCACACAAATTCTTCAAGAAATTTCAGGCGCCTTGACAAATAACCGGTACAGCAGCGGAATGGCGAACAAGGTCAGCAGGCTCGAGAACGCCAGGCCGGAAACGATCGCTGTCGCCACCGGGCCCCAGATCAGCGAGGTACCACCGAGTCCGAGTGCCAGTCCCGACAGCCCGGCGATTGTCGTCAGCGTAGTAATTAGAATCGGTATAATTCGACGCCGCGCGGCGTAGATGGTCGCATGGGTAATCGTCATGCCTGCTTTGAGTCGATCATTGGCGGCTGAAATCAACACGATGGCGGCATTGACCGCGATACCGGTGAGTGCGATCAGGCCAAATATCGTGTACAGGCTGATCGGGTTGCCGGTGATCAACAGGCCGATGGTGACACCGGTGAATGCCATCGGGACCGTAGAGATGATGATGAACGGCTGGAAATAACTCTTGAACTGCGTGCCCAGGATTACGTAGATCAGCAGTATGCCGAACAGAAACAGCACCAGCATCGAATCCAGGCTTTCCTGCAGATCATCGAGCTGGCCACTGAAATTAAGGTCGTTTTGCGGGTACAGATGAGCAATCTCAGCCCAGCGGGCTTTAACCAGCTCATTGGCCTGAACGGTATTCATCTGTAAAGTGTCCAGGTTGGCTTCAACCGTGATCGCGCGCCGAAAATTGTAGTGCCTGATGTTGCCGGGTCCCTGGCCTGTCGAGGCCTTCAAAAAGGTGTTCAACGGGCGTCCACCGCCAGCGGGTAGCGCGATGGCCGTGCGCAGGATCTGATTGATGTCGTAGAGTGCATTTTCTTGCGCCTTGACTCTGATTTCGAGCTCTTCACCCTTGTCCTGCATGCTGGCGACAACTTCGCCATCAACCAGCAAACGCAAATTGCGTGACAGTTCAGCCGGTGTCAGACCGCTGTCACGCACAGCATTGATGTCAAACGTCATGCTGAGCTCATTGCGCCCTTTTATCGAATCATCGGTGATGTCGTGAACCGCAGGAATGGAGCGGAGGATGTTTTTTAATGCCTCAGCTGCCTCTTCGATCTGCGGTAGATCGTCGCCGCGCACTTTGATACTGATGGGTTTGGCTACGGGTGGGCCGCCGGCGAGTCGGTAGAACGAGATGTTCGACGGCCCCGGATGATCGGAGACCAGTGCCCGGACGCTGTCGAGGACTTGATCCACGCTTCTGAATGCAACACCCCTATCAATATCGGGTGCCAGGCTGACAATGATCTGGCCGTACTGGTTGCCGAACAAGGCTTCGGTTTCGGTAAACAACTGTCCGGCATAACTCACTATCGCGCGCAGTTCGGTGGGCTGAATTTTATCGCGTGCTTTGGCTTCAATTTCCAGCGTTGTCTGCAGCGTGGTCGCCAGCGGCGTGCCCGGCGGCATTTCAATATTGATGTAAAACTTGCGCTGAGGGTCACTGGCGAAGAAGTCGAATTTGACAACGCCACCCGCCACGGCGCCGACAGCGAACAGAAAAGCCAGCAACACAACGACTGCCGCCGCTTTTGGATAACGCATCACTTTAATCAAGCTCCGGATGTATTTGAGCTGCAGTTGATGGGTAATGCGTCGGCGCATTGAATGCACACCAGATGAGCGGGAGAAGCTGGCTTTGCTCGCGAGCACGTGTGCCGGTAGCATCCAGAAAGCTTCGATCAAGCTGATCAATAAAGCGATGGTGACCACCATCGGCACCACCCTGAGGAACTGGCCCATAATACCGGTCATCAGCATCAACGGCGAGAATGCGGCAATGGTCGTGAACACCGCTGCTGTCACCGGTGCAAAGACTTCTTTCAGTGAATCGATGCAAGCCGTCAGACGGTCGACACCATGGTTGAGTCGTTCGTAGATCGACTCCACCACGACGACCGCATCGTCGACCAACATGCCGAGCGATATGACCGCGCCCAGCAAAACCATGACGTTGAGGCTGTGCCCCAGTATAGCCAATGCCCAGAAGGTACCAGCCAGGATGAACGGTATGCCGATACTGGTCAGGAAGGCAATACGAAAGCCCAGAAAAAGCCAGGTCACGAACAGCACGAAGGTTAATCCTAGCAGCGCGTTATTCTGCATTACGCGAATGGACTTTTTCGTCAGTTCGGTGGCATCGTCGATTAGCGTCAGTTTGACGCCGGTGATCGCACTGGTTTCATTCCACTGATCGATGTAGGCGTTGAGTTTTTCGACGATCTTCAGCGTGTTGGTGTTGGATTTCTTGAACACGGCCAGCATGATCGCGTCCTTATCATTGAAGCTGACCAGCATGTCGGGCTTTTCGCGCCCGCGTTGAACGATAGCTATTTCTCCCAATCGTACCTTGCCCTGTGATGTCATCACCGGTAAAGCTGCGAGGTAGGCCGCATCGGCCTGCGTACCGGTCAGACGAATGAACCACTCTTCATCGTGCACCTGTCGACTGCCGGCCGATGTATCCTGATAGTAGCTGCGTACGGTATCCGCGATGTCGCTGGGTTTGATGCCGTACTTGTGCAGGGTTTCGGGCTCGAACAGGACCTGTAGTTCCGGATCGAACAGGGCCGTGCTTTCGACACGGTCGATACCTTTGAGTTGTTCCAGGTCTTTTTTGATGCGCTCGGCATGGATGCGCAGATTCTCATCCGAGGCCGCCGAGGTGAGCACCAGCGACGCGGTCGGGTAGGCATTGCCCGAAGTGATTTCGAGAATGAACGGATCCAGTGCTTCATCGGGCAGCTCGTCGGTCTTGTTCTGTATCTCGCGGCGCAGATCGGTGACGCGCTTGTCGAACACCCGCTCACTGATTTCGTTAAAACGCACCAGGATGCTGGAAGTGCCTTCGCGGCTGGTACTGGATACGAACCGCATGTCAGGAACTCTTCGGATGACTTCTTCGAGTGGGTCGGTGATGCGCTTTTCGACGTCCAGTGCCGAGGCACCGGGTAATATCGTCGTGATCGCTATCCAGTTGAAATTGACGGCGGGATCCTGTTCGCGCGGCAGAAAAATATAACTGGTAATACCCAGCACCAGCACTAGCGTGAAGGTTAGATTGGCGAGCACATGGTTCTGCAGAAAACGTCTGAATAGCGTAGACATACTAAGGTAAGACGCTGATGGCATCACCGTCTTTCAGGCCGTATCGTCCAGTGGTAATGATCTTGCTGTCGGCATCGAGTTCAATCGTCACCGGATGGCCCTCGACATGGCCTTCAACCGGGATGAATTTGGCCCGGTCGCTGTTGGCTATGAGTATACCCGCTTGCTTGTCGCGGACGACGACGAGACTTGAGGGTAACGCCAGCATATTATCGCGCCACCGCAACTCACCGTGGCTGCCGGTCGGTGCGGCGTCGCCGAGAAATGATAATCTGGCCGTGTGCGTGCGGAAGTCTTTGTCCAGCACCGGCAAGATGCTGTCGACGGTGAGCTGATATCGCTTACCATTGAACACGAACTCGAAGTCAGTCCCCTGTAAAAAGCTTTCGTACTCAAAGCTGTTGATGTGTGCATCGACTTCTCCCTGCTCCGAGGTGATCATCTGAAAAACGGGGATCCCTGGTTGGACAAGTTCACCCTTGCTGATGTGGCGCATACTGATATAGCCATCGTACGGTGCCCGAACCGCGCACTTGTCGACGGCAATTTTTGCGCTTTCGATGCCGGCTCTTGTATGCAACGACTCAGCCTGAAAACGTGAAGCGTCGGCGATGCGCTGGTTAACTATTTCCTGCGATATATTGCTCTGCTTTTGCAAGGTTCGGGCGCTTTCCAATAGCTTCTTTGCGTTTTCCAGTTGGGCGATGATCGCCTCGTGCGAGGCTTGTGCCTGCTGCAATTCGAGTTCGTAGGTACGGCAGTCGAGTGAGATCACGATATCACCGGCGTTAACCTTGTCACCGGTATCGTGGTTGATGTTGACGACGACCGCTGAAATCTCAGCGCTGATTTCACTATCGTGACGCGCGATGACTTCCGCGGCGGTGCTATGTTCGGGATAGTAGGCGACCTCACTGAAACGGACCGTTTTGACGCTGACCGGATCCGCGGCAACGCGATAACTGGTGAGGATGATACACAGCATCATCGTTAACGCGGCACAAAATTGCAGACAGGCGTATTTCACGTAGGCGCATCCTTGATGATTTTTTCGATGCGGCTGACCAGTTGGCCTTTATGCAAACGCGTTTGGATAAGCTCATTTTGCGCAACGCTGTCGCTGGCGGTTATCGTTTGTCCATCGAGTTTGCTCGTAATCGAGTAACCGCGACTCAGTGTTTGCAATGGGCTGATGGCATTCAGCGTCGATGCCAGATTGGACAAGCGCGATCGATGTTTTTCTAGCGAGCTTGCCAGCAAGTATTGGGCTTGCTGCTGCAGGCGTTCGATACTGTTTCGATAATTGCGAATACTGATCGCTGGTGATTGGGCGAGCAGCCGGGTATGTACGTGCTGCACGTGGTCATTCGCAGCACGCAGCTCATAATTCAGGGTCACAGTCATGCGTTGTTGTAAGTCGTGCACGCGCTGGCGCATTCGTTGTAGAACACTCAATGGGTGTTGTTGTGACAGTCGCGTCTGTAGCCACGAAAGTCGTTCGGTCAGCTGCGTGAGGCGAGTTTTGATCAATTGCTCCAGTCTGGCGTGGTACCAGTCAAGTGTCTGCATCCAGGCTTGTTGATCGGGTGTCACCGATTCGGCTGCTGCGGTCGGCGTCGCCGCCCGCTGGTCCGCGACAAAATCAGCAATGGTGATATCGACCTCATGGCCGACACCGCTGACCACCGGGATCGAACAGTCATGTATCGCCCGGGCGACGGGTTCCTCGTTGAAAGACCAGAGGTCTTCTAGCGAGCCACCGCCGCGCACCAGCAGCAGGACGTCACACACACCCTGTTGTTGTGCGAGTTCGAACGCACGGCATATGGCAGGTGCGGATTCCTCACCCTGGACCGGCACCGGAAATAGCTTTACGGGTACCGACGGAAAACGGCGCGCGATGACACTGAGCACGTCCCGAATGGCAGCGCCGGTACGCGAGGTGATGACCCCGATACAAGTCGGGATATCGGGTATGGCCTGCTTGCTGTCTTCGTTGAACAGGCCTTCTGCCGCTAATTTTTGTTTGAGCTCTTCGTATTTGCGTTGCAACTCACCGGCACCGGCCTGTTCCATACGGTCGACAATCAGCTGATAATCACCGCGCACTTCGTACAGACTGACCTTGCATCGCACAACCACCTGGACGCCATTGTCGGGTCTGAATTTTAAATCACGGTTGCGACCGCGGAACATCGCGCAGCGTACCTGGGCATTGGCATCTTTCAATGTGAAGTAGATATGACCCGAGGCAGGTGTCGCCAGGTTGGAGATCTCGCCCTCGACCCAGATCCAGGCGAATTCCTGCTCCAGCAGGCTGGCAACGGCGCTGTTGAGCTCAGAGACGCTGTAGACCGATCGTTGTTGTTGCATATCTAGCTTACGTTCCTTTGGTTGGTTGCTGAGAATTCAATGGATTCTTCATGACTGCGTAGGAGCGGCTTCAGCCGCGAACGAAATGCGAGCTCGTCAAATTTTCGGCTGAAGCCATCCCTACAAGAAACTCCAATCATCACGTATCTGCGGCTATCAGATGATCTATGCTGTAAACGAATACGACGATCATACAGCGATCACGGCAGACAGCATTTGATGCCTCCCTAAGTACCATTGAATGCTGATGTGCTCGTTCACGGATTGGCTATTCAATTACGTCGCAAGTCATTGTATAGAAGCGAGTTCTTAATGAAAAGTCAGGTAGTGTATTTACCCCAACCCGATAGCGGCCTATAATTACGGGCTTTTATCCGCACGGCAGGTATCATCATGCGCATTATCGAGGAAGCCCTGACATTTGACGATGTTTTACTCGTGCCTGCCCACTCCACCGTGATGCCCAAAGATGTGGATCTTACCACTCACGTCACCCGCGACATTCAGCTCAATGTACCGATACTCTCGGCAGCAATGGATACCGTGACCGAATCGCAGCTTGCGATAGCGCTCGCGCAGGAAGGTGGTATCGGCATTATCCACAAGAACCTGACGCCTGAGCAGCAGGCCGAACACGTCAAGCTGGTGAAGAAGTACGAAAGTGGCGTGATCAAAGATCCTGTGCAGGTATCGCCCGATAAGACCATCCGTGAAGTGATGGCCTTGCGCGAACACTATCAGATTTCCGGTTTACCGGTCGTCGATGGGCAAGAACTGGTCGGCATCGTCACCAGTCGTGACCTGCGTTTCGAGCCGAATCTGGACCAGCCGGTATCGGCCGTCATGACACCAAAACAGAAACTGGTCACGGTGCAGGAAGGCGCTACTCGCGAGGAAGTGCTCAGCCTGTTGCACAAGCACCGGATTGAACGCGTACTGGTAGTTAATGGTGACTTCCAGCTGCGCGGCATGATTACCGTAAAAGATATACAAAAATCGACCGATTTCCCACTGGCCTGTAAGGATGATGAAGGACGCTTGCGGGTCGGTGCCGCAGTAGGCACCGGTGCGGGTACCGAAGAGCGCGTTGACGCCCTGGTAAATGCCGGTGCCGATATCATCGTGGTCGATACGGCGCACGGCCATTCTCAGGGCGTGCTCGACCGGGTGAAATGGGTCAAGCAGAATTATGATGTCCAGATCGTCGGCGGGAATATCGCGACCGGTGAGGCCGCTACGGCTCTGGTCGAGGCCGGTGCCGATGCGGTAAAAGTTGGTATTGGACCGGGCTCGATTTGTACCACCCGTGTCATTTCTGGTGTCGGCGTGCCTCAGATCTCGGCCATTGCCAATGTTGCGGCCGCGCTGGAGGGCACCGGTGTGCCATTGATCGCTGACGGCGGCATTCGCTATTCCGGTGACATGTCCAAGGCTATTGCAGCGGGCGGTTATTGCATCATGGTCGGCAGTATGTTCGCCGGTACAGAAGAGGCGCCTGGTGAAGTCATTCTGTATCAGGGGCGATCGTATAAATCCTATCGAGGTATGGGATCGCTGGGTGCGATGAAGCAAGGTTCCAGCGATCGTTATTTCCAGGATACCTCGGAAGGCACCGAGAAGCTGGTACCCGAAGGCATCGAAGGGCGAGTCGCGTACAAGGGGCCATTGTCGGCTATCGTACATCAGATGCTTGGGGGCTTGCGTTCCAGCATGGGCTATGTCGGTTGTGCGACTATGGACCAGATGCGTACCCAACCGAAGTTTGTACGCATCTCCGGCGCCGGCATGCAGGAATCACATGTGCACGATGTAACCATCACCAAAGAAGCGCCGAATTACAGGTCTTCATAATAAATATAACCGCAGAGACGCGGAGGCGCAGAGTAAAAATCTTTTTGTTTTGCTATGCCTCTGTCTTCTCGAACGAATGTGAGAGATCTCCTGGGTTCGGGGGATTTCTCCCTCTGGTCGAAATGACATACTGCTTATACAAAAATAAATTACTCTGCGCCTCAGCGTCTCTGCGGTGCAATACAAAAATAAAAAAGACTGACTGCTATGCATGACATTCATTCCGACAAAATCCTTATTCTGGATTTCGGCTCCCAGTACACCCAGTTGATCGCGCGGCGCGTGCGCGAGGCCGGTGTCTACTGCGAGATCCACCCGAGTGATGTGGATGATGCCGACATTACGTCCTTCGAACCGAAAGGCATCATTCTTTCCGGCGGACCCGAATCGGTGACGGCCGCAGACACGCTAACCGCACCAGATGCCGTGTTTAGCTGCGGTGTACCCGTCCTCGGAATTTGCTACGGTATGCAGACCATGGCAGCGCAGCTCGGTGGCAAGGTCGCATCGGCAACACATCGTGAGTACGGTTATGCCCAGGTGCGTGCCCGCCATCACAGCCAGTTGTTGATCGACATCGAAGACCACGTCAATGAACACGGCCACGCGTTTCTCGATGTGTGGATGTCACACGGTGATCGCGTCGACGAGTTGCCCGAGGGCTTCATTCGCATCGCCAGTACCGACAATGCACCCTATGCCGGTATCGCCGATGAGCAGCGGGGTTTCTATGGTCTGCAGTTTCATCCAGAAGTGACCCATACCCGCCAGGGCCAGCGTATTATCGAGCGCTTTGTGCATGTTATCTGTGGCTGCGCATCGGACTGGACACCAGGTAATATCATCGAAGATAGCATCGAGCGCGTGCGCGAATTGGTCGGCGATGAAGAAGTGATCCTCGGCCTATCCGGCGGCGTGGATTCATCGGTAGTTGCTGCCTTGCTGCACCAGGCCATCGGCGACCAGCTTACCTGCGTGTTCGTCGACAACGGTTTACTGCGTTACCGCGAGGGTGATCAGGTCATGGCCGTATTCGCCGAAAACATGGGCGTCAGGGTCATCCGCGTCGATGCCGAGCAGCGTTTTCTTTCTGAACTCGCCGGCGTTGATGAGCCGGAACAGAAACGAAAAATCATCGGTCGGGTATTCATCGAGATCTTCGAGGAGGAGGCCGGAAAACTGACAACTGCGAATTGGTTGGCACAGGGGACCATCTATCCCGATGTCATCGAATCAGCCGGTAGCAAGAATGCCCACTTGATCAAGTCCCACCACAACGTCGGTGGTTTGCCGGAGGACATGAAGCTCGAACTGATCGAGCCGTTGCGCGAGTTGTTCAAGGATGAAGTCCGCAAAATCGGCATCGAACTCGGTCTGCCGTCAGAGATGGTTTACCGCCACCCGTTTCCAGGACCGGGTCTTGGCGTTCGCATACTCGGTGCGGTCAAGAAGGAATACGCCGATTTACTGCGCCTGGCCGACCACATCTTTATCCAGGAACTCTACAAACACGACCTGTACGACAGAGTCAGCCAGGCTTTCGTCGTATTCCTGCCGGTCAAGTCCGTCGGCGTCATGGGCGATGGTCGCAAATACGATTACGTCGTCGCCTTGCGCGCGGTCGAAACTATCGATTTTATGACCGCACGCTGGGCGCATCTTCCTTACGATTTTCTCGATCACGTCTCCCGCCGCATCATCAACGAGATCGACGGCATCACTCGCGTCACCTACGACATCTCCGGTAAACCACCAGCGACGATCGAGTGGGAGTAGCGCAGATCTGGCACTGGCTGGCACCTGCAGGCATCAAGACGAAGTTAGCACAAAAAAATCAATAAGTTATCTTTATATCTGTCTGGCATCATCTGGCACTGGCAGGCATCGGCAAGCAGTTTGTACCATTTTCCAATGGTATAGATCATGGTATCGTCGCACTCACAATCAGCGTGGCGCACCTATACCATGACAAGCGTGTCGCGCCCGTGATGGTATTAGTGACCAAGTACGAGTCACACTGGATCAGGAGTCCGTAGGACCGTGAACTCATCCAGATCACTTCCCTCCCTATCTGGGCGGCATAGTTTTTTGTTCTCAGATTTCCAGCTTTCATGAATGAATCGAAGGCTTGCAAAGTGTACCAAATATGGTACACTTTTTCGCATGGATGTGGATATGCCTCTTGAAGTGGTTTTTTACCGAACGGAGTCGGGAAATGAACCGGTTCGTGCGTGGTTGCAAGGTCTGAGCAAAAAGGACAAGAGGGTGATCGGTGGCGACATTAAAACGGTTCAATATGGCTGGCCTATCGGGATGCCAGTGGTGCGAAAAATGGAGCCCGGACTATGGGAAGTCAGATGCCGGCTAGATCAACGTATTGCTCGAATTCTGTTTGCAGTAGAGGGTGAAAAGATGATTTTGTTGCATGGCTACATCAAGAAATCCCAGAAGACACCTCAAGCTGATTTGCAATTGGCTAAAGATCGCAAAGCCAACCTGGAGAAGTGACATGAGTAAACACATTGGCAGTAACTTCGATGATTTTCTGGAAGAGGAAGGTGTGCTTGCGGAAGCGGAAGCTAT
>JAAUYJ010134094.1_pt1 | contig 20171 bp, 14 predicted proteins | sample 7278031 | NCBI WGS metagenome assembly JAAUYJ01 (sample SAMN14350222, study PRJNA611818) | marine sediment metagenome | isolation source: surface marine sediment (1.8m) | place: French Polynesia: Moorea | collected 2018-08 | reverse complement strand
GGATTTTTATTGGGATTAGAAAATAGTGATATCACCGCTAACTCCGAAAATAGTGCCGGGGGTCAAATTATTATTGATGCCGGGGGAGTTTTAGGTTTGCAAGTGCGTGCTGCACAAACTGAAAATAGTGATATTACTGCCACAGGAACCTTAACAGGAGAGATTATCCTCAATATAGATGAAACCGAGGAAGGCCGAAGTCAAATACAATTAGAACAAAACATTCTTGATCCGAGCATTTTATTATCACAAAATGTTTGTGAACGAGGACAAAATAGTGAATTTATTATTTTTGGAAAAGGGGGTTTAGCCATTACCCCCAATGACTTTTTAACCCCTAATATAATTGAGTTAGAATGGGTTGAACCAGTAATCAATATTGATGGGATACAACCCACCTCTCCTTACAGGGTTGATGATCAATCCAAGTCTTGGCAACCCCTACAGTTTCGTTCTTGTCGTTAACTGTAACTGGTTAATTAACTTAACTTTTCTTTGATATACTCACAAATCGAACATCTCTTAGAACTATGTTAAAGAGCGACATTTAGGATAAGCAATATAACTAATGTTATTCAATGGTTTAATGTGGTAGTTTAATGTATTTAATAAATTAATAATTGCCTGATAATTATTTGTTTCATTCTCATTATAATTGAGAAAGGTAAAGGGATAAGAGTTTAACAGTTCAAACACGATAACAGGTTTATGTTTCTCAATGGTTTGAGTCATACCTTTTACTATTTCTAATTGATTCTCTTCAACACTTATTTTAATCAAATTAATTTTTTTGTTAGAAGGAAAATCATAGTTGTCTAAAACAATCAATTTTTCTAAGGCAATAGTTTCTAGATGAATGTGGGTTCTAACTTCATTTTTATATAAAGCAAGATTCTCTTCAAACAGTTGACTAAAATGGGGATCAGATTCAAAGGCAATAACATCAGTTTTAAGGCCATTTTGGGTTAACATCATACTCAGTAAACCACTAACTATTCCTACCTTAGCCCCAATATCAATAAACAGATCATTCCCCTGACAATATTTAAAAAGATTAGGGATCAATTGATTCATCGACTGCTGATAATAAACAACTTTCCAAATAATAATTTTTTGTAAAATTGATTTAGGAAAACAATACTTGAATGTATAAATTTTATCTTGAAAAGTAACTTCTAATAACTGGTTTTTGGAAGAAAGATAATAAAATTTTCTCAGTTGACAAGCAGGTAAATTGAACAATTTAGAACCTGTCATAATAGTCCAATTTTTACTCACATTTTTGAAGATAGATCCATAACTGTATTTACCTTGATTATTCTTATATTTCCGAGGATTGGTTATTACTGGTTGAGGAATTCGTTGACAATGTTGAGAGCCAATTTTGGCGATCGCAGTGACATCTTCTAACAAGGAAAGATAATCAAAACCACCTATCTGTTTAAAATAATCTCTTCGTAAACAAAAAACTTGATCTCCATAAGGCGATCGCCTGATATTATTAACCGTCCAAGCCACAGTTTTTAAACCTAAGTGATGGTGATTAAACTGTAAGTCAAAATAAGCTAATTTAACGCCTTCTTTTGATAAAGTTGAGATAATAGCTGTATCCCATTGAGGAGGTAATAAAGTATCGGCATGACAAAAAACGACATAGGTTCCTGATGAATGTCTTAAGCCTGCATTCATTTGAAAAGCGCGGCCAATAGAAGCAACAGAAAACCATTGCAGATTAATATTTTCATAGTCTTCTTGAAAGTCTTGAACACGCTTTAAAGTGGCATCTTGACTACCACCATCCACCACAATAATTTCTATGCCTTTTGAGTCTTGAGCCTGTTGAACTAAACTCTCTAAAGTAGAGTAGATAGAATCAACTTCATTGAGGGTGGGAACGATTACAGAGATAGCTATCTGGGCTGTTTCTAACAAGTTCATTAAACCAAGCGATCGCAGATCACTAATCTCATCGATATCAATCAATCTATGCTTCAGAAAAAAAGCAAAACCGTAATTTTCTTGCATCAGAGCATAAGTTTGTTGAGAAACATCTCCTAAACGATAATTAATGGGGGTGAAGACATCGCGATAATAGGGTAAACCAATGAGATAATAGCCACCATCTGCTGTTAAACCCATTACTGCTTCTTGACGATTTATATAGGTAATGGCTTCGGTTAAAATCTCCGAGGTAATTCCTGGAGTATCGGCTGCAACTATTATGACTTGTCCTAACCTTTTAGCAATATAATTAGGTCGTTCCCCAAAAGAAGCAGAAGGTTGTTCAATAAAAGAAAGAATTCCCGACTCAATTCCTTGAGCAATCTTCGATCTCAATTCAGGGGCAAACCCTTGGAACATCTGAGTTGTAGAATTTGCGCCTGTATAATTAACAACAATATTCACCCCTTTCATCTCTTCAAGTAGCACTTTTAAGGTATTACTCATGGTGTAACGGTGAATCTCGGCTGCTGCATAATCCCCAATATCCCAGGCTAAACGGGTTTTGACCTTTCCTGGATCAGGATAACGGGTGAATAATACGATGCTGAGAGAATGAGCAAGAGTTTGGGGTTTGTGCATAACAGGCCAATTACGGCAGTTTTCAATTGAGTGTATCAAAATTTTGCTTAACAGGTAATTTGAAAAACCTATTCAAAAACTCCTACCACAAGAAAAGATGCTGGTTGATAAGATCGTTTTTGGGAAAAAGGAGCAGCCTTTTCTTTACCCCACACAGCTTTGAGAGGCTTGTTAGCCACCCCTATTTTGGCAGTCAACGCAGAGATATCCATTAAATTTCAGCAACAGAATAGCGGTTCCTTCCTTGTGTTTTCGCTGTATAAAGAGCTTTATCGGCTAGACTAATTAATTCAGCAGGTGAACTTGCTGAGATAGGAATCATACTAGCAATTCCTATACTAATAGATACAATTTCACTAACTTTTGATTCTTTGTGGGGAATTGCTAAGGTGTGAATAGCGTGTTGGATATTCTCTACAACGTTAATTGCTCCTTGTTGATCTGTATTTGGTAGGATTGCGATAAATTCCTCCCCACCATAACGAGCAACGAAATCAACAGAACGATTCATGATTTTCTTTACAGTTTGCGCAATTTGCTTTAAACAATCATCCCCCGCTTGATGACCATAGCAATCATTATATAATTTGAAATAATCTACATCAAATAAAATTATAGATAAAGTTTGCCTTTCCCTTTGACCACGTTTCCATTCTTCAGCGATACTTTTATCGAAAGTGTAACGATTATAAACCCCTGTTAATTCGTCAAGAGTTGCTTGGCGATTGAGTTCTAATTCTCTCTTTTTTCTTTCGGTCATATCCCTAACGGTAATGGAAAATCCATCAGCTAATTTAATGGCACTAAGATTATACCATTTTTTCTTTTGTTGACACTGATAACTAAAATCTTTATTCAACGAGATTCCTGTTTCTACAAGGTCAACAAATAAGGTAAATAAATTAAAATCAAGTTTTTGAAGAAAATTTTTTAAGATTAATTGTCCGCTTAAATCTTCTGGTTCTTGATTAAACAGTTCTGATAGAATAGGATTAATTACTAAGCAACGAAAATCCTCTATTTTTCCACTCTTTGAATTTCTAACTGATTCAAAAGCAGCAATTCCATCCAGGGAATTAGTTAAAACACTGGCAATTAATGCTCTTGATTGATATAGGATAGCTTGAGCTTCTTTCCTTAGTTTAACTTCTTTTTCAAGTTTTTTTTGTTTCTGGATTAACAGTTCTTTATCTTCCTGTAAGAGTTTTTGTTGCCTTTTAATGGTTAACTGACTATTAATTCTCACTAAAACTTCTTCTTCCTGAAATGGTTTAGTAATATAGTCTATTCCTCCCACTTCAAAGGCTTTTACTTTATCAAATACTTCACTCAAGGCACTAATAAAAATGATAGGAACATCTTTAGTTTTGTCATCGGATTTTAAGCGTTTACAAACCTCATATCCATCCATATCTGGCATTTTTATATCCAATAATATCAAATCAGGAGGTTCTATTTGTACTGCTTCGATTGCACTTTCGCCATCAACAGTCTTTCTCACTTTATAATTCTTCCCTTTTAACATGGTTGTCAAAACTTTTAAATTAGGGAGTTGGTCATCAATAATTAAAATAGTTTCTGAAGTCATTGTATTTTGCTTTGTAGGTAATTTTATTTGGGTTTTATTTCAATTAGTAGACATTGATTTGAGAAAAAGAAATAGAAAAAACTATTCAAGATTAGTAGAGGATATTGACTTAAGAACTTCTTTGATTTTTTTGAGTTGAAAGCTATTAATTAAACCAGTTAATTTATCTGCTAATAAACAATTACTTTTAGGAATTTCCTCAATCAACTCTAAAATCAAATCATCATCTAAAACTTTACTAGCATGATACAATCTCTCTAACCATTCTTGAGGCATTATTATTAAATCATCTGGGTTTAAATTTAGTAATTTGGTTTTAGTTTTCTCTTTTTCTTCATATACATATTCAACTCCTATGTGTTTAGAAATCACTTCAAAAATGACCGATTCTCGAAATGGTTTTCTAATAAAATCATCACATCCTGTGGATAACACAACAGCTTTTTCTTCTTCTAAAACACTAGCGGTTAAAGCAACAATAGCCGTAGCATTTACTTTAATTATACCTTTAATATATTGAGTAGCTTCGTACCCATCCATAATGGGCATTCTCATATCCATAAATATCAAATGAGGTTGCCATGCTTCCCATTTTTTGATCGCTTCTTGCCCATTAGTCGCTTCTTGCACTTCAAAACCGACTGGTTGTAAAAGTTTAATTAATAGTAAACGATTGGCGGGATGATCATCGACAATTAAAATCTTATAACGAGGTTGTCCCGGTTGTAAAGCAATGACATGGCGAACAATAGGTTTAGTTTCTATAGTGTCAGCATTAACCTTAGTAATGTAAATATTAAAACTAAAAGTTGTGCCGACTCCTAGCTCACTTGTTACCATAATATCTCCTCCCATTAACTGCACAAATTTGCGACTAATTGGTAATCCTAAACCTGTTCCTTCACTACTTTTTTTACCACTTTCTGTTTGTGTAAATGCTTCAAATAATTTATCCAATTCTTCTGCTGCTATGCCAACCCCTGTATCTTTAATTGTTATATTTATATAATTATCATTTAGCAAAGGTTTTGTTTCAGGGTTTATCCACTGACCTAATATTTTTTTAGCTAGTTGATTAGCATAATAAGGATGACCATTTTTGTCAACGACACCAATACCAACCGGAACGGCTTCTAGGAATTGTTTTAACTGTTCCTCACTCTGACTAACTTTGGCATAAAGTCGGGCATTACTAAGAGCGATCGCTGCTTGTCCACTAAGTAATTGTAAGAACTCAATACGCTCTTTTGTAAAGGCTCCCACCGTAATTTTATTTTCTAAATAAACTAGACCAACAAGTTGACCTTGATTAAGTAAACGATAACAAAGAATAGAGCCTTGTTTAATTGATTGAATGTAAGGATCTTGACTAAAGTTTTCTGAGCGGCTGGCATCATCAATAACTACACTTTCATAGGTACGTTCTACATAATAGACAATTGTTTTTGGTAATAGCTCGGAGATAGGTAACTCTGGAGAAAAAGTAGTCTCATGATCATTGCTGTAAATAGCGATTAAAAAATTTTCTAATTTTTCTGATTGGTCGAAATTTGGCAAGAGTAAACAACCTGTTTGGGCCCCTGCATTTTCAATGACAATTGTCATTAATTTTTGCAAAAGGGCATCTAAGTTTATTTCACCAGAAATCGCTTGGGAAGCTTTGAGAAAGGTTTCTATATCTAAGGATGTAGTAGATTTTCGGGAAGTCGTTATGGAAGTTAGGTTGAGAAGACTAGACTCATCTGGTTGCCAAGAAAACCATTGTGGATACTTTTGTTCTAAATCTTGGACTTTGCGCTTTGCGCCCCAAATTTGATAGCCTTGATGAGCCTTTCTCATATATAGTTTAGCAAAGTCTTCTTTCCCTCGTGCCAGCCAAAATTTGCCGGCGAGTTCGTTTCCCAAGGCTTCATTTTGGATGAATTCATTTTCTTGAGCCGATTCAATGGCGCGATCATATAGTTCCATTGCCTCTTGCCATTGGCCAGAAACACGAGCCATTTCTGCTGATACAAGAAGATACTTATCAAGGAAATTCTCTGGACAGTGATCAGCCCAATTTTTCATTTCTTTTTGGTTAGTTTCTACTTGTTGCCAGTATAATTTCTGCTGTTCAGATGATGCGTCCAAATAATGGGCAATTAGGGTTAGGGAATAATAAAAATTATGTTTCGCAACAGATACAGTTGCCGGAATATAGCTAAGTAATTTAGCAGATTCTTCTAACAAACTTAGTTGAGCGGGTTGTTAGTATAAATAAAGTGCTTGCGCTTTGAGTATCTGATAAAAACACGGGATAGCCATTGATTCAGTTTGCTCATCGCAAATTTCTAAAAAATCTGATTCAGAGAGCTCTTCTAAATCAAAACAGAACTTATCTTGATTTGTGCTAGTCAAATTGTTGATAATTATCTTGGCTGCTAGTATGCAATTCGTTGCCCATTCATGCTGAATATCTCGACAACAATGAAGATTTTGCTCAATTTCTTGTAGTAGTATTTCTAAATTCTTACCTTGATAGATAAGAGTATATAATTTATAGGTTAAACTATAACCTATGACTTGAAAATCGCCAACTTGGAAGCTTGCATCAATGCCTTGATTATTAATTTTTTCAGATAATTTTACATGAAATAACCAAGGCATTGTCATATTCCCGTGAAGATGACACGATACTCCTTTAGCTGATAAGTTTTGATACTTGTCCGCTAACTTTATACTAAGATCACCAAATTCATATCCCGAATGATAGTCTTTGAGAGCATGACTATTCACTAAACCAAACACAGAATAGGCCGTTGAAGAGCTAGATGTATTCCCATACTTAATACAAAGATTGACCATTTTAGTGCTAATGGTATACATCAAGGTTGAGTTTAGTAACCAAGCAGGAGGAACAAGACGAGAGAGTAATTTCATCGCAGCTTGTTTTTCCAACTGCTTCATTTCAGAAATGTATAATAGTTCTGAAACGGAATAGTTAGCTATGTTTTGGCGATATTCAGTTAATTCTTTCTCAAATGCACTTTTAAAGTTATCTGTTGGTAAATTAATGCCTAATGATTGAAGAGCCTCTCTTCCTACTTTAAGTGCTTCTGTTGCTTTTCCTTGCAATGTGCATTGTACAATTTGCAGATAGTAAAATGCTGAACTATCAATAGCTGATTTTGACTGAACAATGGATAGTTCAATCAATTCCTGCGATTCTTGAAAATTTCCATTCAGGTACTCAATTTCTGCTAGTTCTTGATGGAGTTCTAAAGCCATTGTATAGCGTTCACGCCAAATATCACCGGGAAACTCATTGCGAACTGTCAATAGATAATTTCGGGCTACTTTATAGGCGATCGCTTCTTTTGCTTTTTTACCGGCCGATAAATTAAGTTCTAATACTTTGATTTTTTCTTCTTTATCTTCTATTAATTCTAATCCTTTATTCAAATGATCAACAAGGGTGAATATCTTTTCTTGTTGGTTATTTTTATCAAAATTTTCCAGTAACAATCGTCCAATTTGAAGGTGAACAGTTTTCTTCTGCTCTTGATCGATAAGAGTATAAGCTGCTTGTTGAATACGATCATGCCTAAATTTATAATCTTGAATTACTAACTCTGCTTTGATGGGCTCTTCTGGGGTTGTTTTTAGCTCTGAAGTAGGCTGAATTAAACCCTGTTGTATAGCTGGTAAAAGATATCTAAAGGTTTCTGAAGGTGATTTTTCATTAATAATTGCTAGGGTATCGAGGGCAAAATTATTACCAATACAAGCACTTAAACGTAATGTATTCTGGGTTTCTTCCGAAAGCCTTCTCAATTTTCTCATCATTAAATCTACAACATTATCGGTAATATCTAAGGTTTGAATTTCGGATATATTCCACTCCCAAGATCGACTGTGGTGATTGAATGTTAAGATATTTTCTTGATAAACTGTTTTCAGGAATTCATTAATAAAAAAAGGATTTCCTGAAGTTTTTTGTAATATTAGTTCTGTTAGAGGGATAACAGTTACCGGAGTACAACCTAGTGTTTCTATAAGAAGTTGAGATACATTCTCTAATTTAAGAGGCTGTAGATTAATTTGGTTGATGCTAACTCCTTGTTTTCTTAATCTTTCAATGACAAGGATTGTAGGATGATTTGCATCAACTTCATTGTCCATATAGGCACCGATTAGAAGCAAAGACTCCAGTTTATTATCTGTCATCATTAATTCTATTAGTTGTAGGGTGCCAAAATCTGCCCATTGCAAATCGTCTAAAAAGAGAATTAAAGGATGAGATCGTTGACAAAAAACTCGAATGAAATTTTGAAATACTTGATTGAAGCGATTTTGAGCCTGTGCAGGTTCTAGGGATTCAATTGCGGGTTGAGGAGCGATAATTTTTTCGATTTCGGGGATCACATCCACAATAACTTGTCCGTTTTCACCCAATGCTGTCTCTAATTCCTTTCGCCACTGAGTCAGTTTCTCTTCATTTTCTGTGAGTAACTGTCGCACCAGAGATTGAAAAGCAGAAACAATGGCCGAGTAAGGAATATTCCGTTGAAACTGATCAAATTTACCGGCAATAAAATAACCGCGCTGTTGGGATATGGGTTGATAAAGTTCTTGAATTAAGGCAGTTTTCCCAATTCCAGAATAGCCGCTAACTAAGATCATTTCTATCTGCTTTTGAGCACTAGCCTTTTTTATTTGCTCTTGTTGAATTTCAGGTTGAGTAACCCTACTAAATGTTTCCAGGAGTTGCTCAATTTCTGCCTCTCGACCGTAGAGTTTCTGGGGAATTTGCAATTGCTCAACTAAATCATAACGACCTAGAGGAAATTCTCGAATATTTCCCGTTTGTTCTAGCTGAAAATAACATTCTTCTAAATCGGCTTTTAATCCCAAGGCATTTTGATAACGATCTTCTGCTGTTTTTGCCAGCAACTTCATCACAATTTGAGAGATATTTTTAGGAATTGATGAATCGATTTCCTGGGGAGCAATAGGATCTTGAGCGAGATGGCCATGAATTAACTCTAGAGGATCTTGAGTATCAAAGGGGAGACGAGCGGTGAGGATTTTGTAAAAGGTTGCCCCCAGAGAATAAAAATCAGTTCTGTAATCAAGAGAGCGGTTCATTCTCCCTGTTTGCTCAGGAGACATATAGGCTAAGGTTCCTTCGAGAACGTTAGGATTTTTAAGCACTGGATTTTCTTTAGCAAAGATAGTGGAAATACCAAAGTCAATAATTTTAACTTGCCCTGTTTCAGGGTTGAAAATGATATTGGATGGGTTAATATCTTTGTGAATAATCTTTGCTCTATGAATTGCACCGATAGCTTCGGCAAGTTTAATGGCAATTTGTAGAAATTCACCGATTGTCAACTTTTGGGATTGAATCCATAAGTCTAGAGATTGAGCTCTACAATCTTCTAAAACAATAGCCAGGGTATTTTCATACGGAAGCAGATCGTAGGCGGTGATCACACCAGAAATATTGATGGAGCGAGTAATATCGTATTCTTGCTTATATCGCGTCAATTCGGCAGGGGTGGGATAATCTTGTTTGAGAACTTTGAGAATGACAGAGCGAGCATCTAAGTTAGATTGAGCCCGATAAACTAAGGAGTTGCGACTCTCATAAATCTTAGTAATAATTCGATAATCAGCAATGCTACTCATTTTCTTACCTTGGCGATTGCCCTGCTCTACTATCAAAAACACGGGGAGCATCAGGTGCTTGTCCAAACTAAAGAGGAATTATCCCATCAATCTCCCTCAGAAAAGAAAGAATTTTCTGGCCCTGTTCCACTACTTTTCAAAGTATTATCTGCACTAGGAGAAGCTTCACTAGAAGAATTCCAGTTAAAGTCTCCACCATAAATAATGTTAGCTGAACCTAGAGTATCAGCTTCCATACGAATGATACTTGCTTCGGTGGCCCAAACATTCCCATCGCCTTTGTTACTTTCCGATTTGAGATGACAGCCTAAGCGTAAAAATCAGTGGGGTTACTAAAGCCCTCAACAGGTCGAAATAAACCCCTTAGAGTCGGATGGGTTAGTCGAGATGTTAGCTGAGATACTTGCACCAAACTCAGAGTAGAAGAGTTGTAAAATAGGCCCGTGCGATCGCCTCCTCCATCAGCACTAGCCGTTCTGATATGTGCTACTTTTATTCTATCAGGAGTAGCGATAATACGCACTTGTAACGCACCATGAAAACAACAATAGGGATTTAAACGCAGCAAAAAACTTGGAAAAACTAGGCCGAGCTACGGCCGAAGTTACGCCTGTGGACAAGTCAAAGCTGACTCCCTTGGATGAAGCAGTAAGTAAAATAGGCTCAAATCACCTTACCATAATAGTTTAAGCTTGATGAGTAGATTTGACTAAGTTTTATATAGCGTTTAAGTGGTTGCACTCCCTGCGAAACATTAAGCCCTATCCTTGAGGTTGGGAAGCCCACGTTATACCTTTGGTTAACGTGGGAGAAAGTCACATTCTTGTTAAAGCCTAGAAGGCTTTGTTACTGTTGATCGATTTTCTCTAAAAGTTCTTTGGCTTTTTCACATAAAGCTTGATGACAATGACCATTACTAGCAATTAAACAGCCCCATTGACGTACATCACCCCGATTATAAATTAAGGGAGCACCGTTTTCATGAGTAAATTCCCCCCCTGCTTCGGTTAAGATCAATTCAGGTGCTGCAAAGTCCCAATCTTTAGCCGCAGATTTTCCTGATAAGGAGATATAAATATCAGAGGTTTTTTCTAGCAAAGTAGAGATTTTACCCCCAACACTCCCCATATAAATGCGATCTTTTAAGGGTAATGCCTCAATTAAAGCCTGAAAGCGATCATCTCTATGGGTACGACTCACAACTAAATATAGGTCTTCTAATTTGTTTCGTTCTGATACTTTAATAGGGGTAAGTGTCCCATCGGCGGTTTCGACAAAGGTTCCGTTCCCTTTACTAGCATAATAGATTTTTTGTGCTTCAGGAATCGCCACCACCGCTACCACAGGGCGGCCTTGATAAGCTAAAGCAATATGTAAAGCGTATTCTCCAGTTTTATCAATAAAATCTCTTGTCCCATCGAGAGGATCAATAATCCAAACCCAATCTTTAGCAATGGGTTCGCTTCCTTGATGGGTTTCTTCACTGAGATAACCAAAGGTATCTTCAGGAAAAACAGCTTGTAATTTTTCTAAAATGTAATGATTAGCGGCTATATCCGCAGCCGTGACCGGTCCATCTTTTTTATCTTCATTAACCTTTAAATCACCCTCTCCACGATAATAAGCACTGAGAATTTTAGCAGCCCCCCATCCCACAGAACGGGCAATAGCTTCGATTTCTTCTAATTTTTGGGTTTGTGTCATGGTTCAATTAATCCCTTTATGATGGCACTGTTATTAATTTTAGGTTAGTTTTGTCCCTTATTAAAACGATAATTTTAATCATTCTAAAAACATAGAAAGAATGATATTAATTTCCTACTTTTATTACTTGTAGACAATTGAAACTAGGTCATTATGGGGAAAAGGGATTGACTAAATGACTTAACAATGGTATAGATTCAATCAAGAAAATAGAGCCAAAAATTTAAGATTTTAAATCCATAAAATTGAGACACTTTCAAGTTACGATGAACAATAAGGGGATTATTGGAAAAGTGTTCCCTTGGAAACCTCTCTATCGATAGTAACGTTTCCAATTCTTTGTCGAAGTAATGGTTTATCTTTAAAGATTATGCTCAACAGAATCGCTAATCAAATTAAAAAGTTCTTCCCCGCACCAGAAGTGAGTGCGCACTGCGATGGCCCTTGTGGGGTATATGATCCAGCTTCTGCTCGTGTTTATGCTGAGGCGGTATACTCGATGACCAAGAAAATTGCCGATTTAGAAAGTCATGTACCTTCCCCTGAAGACACTGCCGCTACTGTGGCTTATCACAATACTTTATCCCGTTATATTGCCATTAAGGAAGAACAAGCACAGAAAACCAAAGAAGAGTTACTCATTCTCTGGACTGACTACTTTAAGCCTGAACATTTAGCTGAGTACCCTGATATCCATGATATGTTCTGGAAAGCAGCTAAACTTTGCTCTTCTTGTAAAGTGGAGGTTAACCTCGCTCATGCGAACCAATTAATCATGGAAGTTCGGAAAATCCACGAAATATTCTGGGCAACCAAGAAACGTGACGTGCCTTGGGTTAAAGCCAGTTAAGTCGTTTCATTGAAGGTGGTAGGAAAAACGTTGGTATCAACAAGCAACTATAAAGAATTATTGCTTTGGTTATTGAGGTTGCGTCAACGGTTTTGTGTCACGGGGAATTCCATGTTTCCTTTACTAAAAGCAGGAGAAGAGGTTCTTGTAGACACAAAAGCCTACCACTGTTGTTTACCTGAAATTGGCGATTTAGTTATCGCTTGGCATCCTTATCAGCCAGATTTAAGAATAATAAAAAGAGTGGTTCAGGTTGATAAGAATGGGTATTTTTTTTTGATGGGAGAAAATAGTTTAGAAAGTAGTGATAGTCGTTCTTTTGGATGTGTCAGTTTGCAGCAAATTATTGGAAAAGTGACCAGTAGGTTTCCTTAAATTTAAATTAATTTTTCGGAAAAAGGATCAAAGCTCATAATCTGAAGGAAGAATGACGTAATTTGTTCCTATGATGTCATATTGAACATTGATTATATTCACGTTTAAAATAGATTTACTATTAAGTATTTCATCTAATTTTGGAGATAAAACTCCTTGTATTCCGTGATCTTTGCATTGTTCAGAAAAATGTCGAAACTGTTCCTGAGAAGAACATTTTTTTTGCTCATTTGGAACAATAAACTTCAAGAAATCTTCAAATCCTAAACAGGCTAATCCATAAATCATTTTTTGACAAAACTCTCCATCAAAATATCCTCCATGAGTCTTGTTTGGCTTCCATAACAACAAGCACAAATCATCCCAAATCCCTAACCTTTTTTTATTTATAGAAAAGGTTAAAATGCCTTCTTCTGCTGTGCCTTTAGGTTGACACGCATCTTTATACTCCGTACAGTCAAAATAGGTAAATAGTTTAGCCACTTTATAACATTGATCAACTTTATTATCATTATTAGTCAATTCATAAAGAGACATTTGTTGACCACGACAAACAATAGATAGGCTATTGAGAAGATGCTCTTCATCATGAGGAATAATAAGCCCATTAATATGACGTTCATTATAGTGATCATCAGATAATTGTTGAGTTTCATTAATAGTAAGATTGCCTAATCTAAAACCTCTTGCCACAGACTCAGTCGGAAATCTAAAATAGTTAGCAATTGTTGAAAAAACCCTTAGAATTACGTCCCCTTGATTACTAAATAAATAAGCTTCTTCAAAACGACCTAAAGAATTTTCTAAAAAATTTGACCTACCTGGTAAAATAGCCTCCATAGAAATGTCAGGAGAGACTAAAATCAAACGACCTAAAGCAAAATTATTGCCTATATTTTCAGGACATTGTTTACCATTTTGAGAAGAAGTTTCTTCAAAAACATTAGACACAATCCGAATAGCATTTGTTGTCACAAACGCCCCCATACTATGAGCAATAAAAGATAATTTAATTCTTTGATTTCCATTGAATTTAATGCTAGAATCCAATGTTTTAATCAGATCAACTAAGTCGGGAACTGCAAAATGACTTGCTCGATAAGAATCTCGGAAGTACACCGATAATCTTAACAGTATTAACGGTAGGCAGACGAATAAGATCAGTTTTAAAGCTTTTATCAAACAAACGCTTATCCAATGAATACATCTTAAATATCCCGCTAAGATTAGAGAAATTTCTGGGTAGTTATGGAGTCGGGTAAAAACTGATCCCCAAATCGGTAGCAAACTAATAATAATTGGTGATAAAATCGGTAGTAGAATAACTAACAATATTACAACCATCTCTATAATTTCTTTTTGTTTTGATCTTCGCTGTAATATTTGTTGTAATTCTCTTCCAAGTCTATATACTATCGCAATAATTATTAAATACATTAGCAAGAAAAGAAGAACTACTCCATAAGACTCAGGGGAAATATAAACAAGACTTTGATTGATACTCCAAAAATCTTGACGAAGAATAAGATAAAAACAAGGAATGATTATAGCCAGAAAGCTTAATATTACCTTGCCCAAAGAGTCAGACAATTTTGTTACTAAATAGGGCAATATTGGAAAAGTTCCTATCGCTTGAAGGAAGCGTTTGCAGGTGTCTTCAGAAAAATTTTCCGATGGCCATCTATATCCAATAAAAACTAATTTTTTATGGTCGAAATACTCCGTTCTTTTTTCATATTCATTATTGATCTTTTTAAAGATACCATCATATCGTTTTTTGACTTCCTCTTCTTTTGTATTATAGCCATGAACCATAATGACTAATTCTTTCTCTTCATCTTGATATTCTTCTGTATCACTTAAAAAATCAGCAATCTCTTTAATACCATTAATTCCTTTTTTTTGATACTTTTTATCCGATGAATTATTCTCTTGACTACCTTTTTTATCATTAGCGTCCCCATCAACATTAATAGGGGCGGTACTAACAGCAACATATCCTTTAATGTTAGCCACATCATTATTTTTTTTTGAATCTCTTTCTCCCAACTCGAACGGTAAACGTTCAAATATTAGACGATCATCAGTTGCAGCAGAAGCCTTTGCATTCATCATACACCTGCCTTATAATAATCTCTTATACACCCTCATCCTATATCTGCTTTTTTTAATTGACGACCAATATTGACAAAAATCAACTTTATTTTACCTTTTTTATAATTTCTTTAACTAGCTTAATTATCTCGTCAGTACCCACTGCTATCAAAGTTAACTTAAAAAATAAACTCTTAAAAATTGTTCATTTCTTGACTATTCACTTCAAAAAATAACAGGTTTTGCATTTTTTAATACTCAGGTTATTCGTGCTTATCATTTCGATTGTTTCAGTTTACATCAAATGATTAGAAAAGTAACCTTGAATTTAATATAAAAATAATCTTAAAGTGTGGCAATAATAACAGTTTCATAGTTACTTAATTTTTAAGTTATAGTGACAATTTAAAAACTGTCCACTAATGATTTTACGGTCATATTTTTGTTATACTCTAAATGTAATAAAACATTGGTATGTGTGAGGAGAAGATAAAAGCACTTGGAGTCGAAACAAGGAGAGACTAACAAGTGCTTTATCTTTTTATTATTGAATATTAATTAACCCTTAAAAAATGTGGACTCCCCTTCATGCTAGAGTACATCAAACCTTAAAAGATAGATTAATTCTTCCGACTAAAAAACATTTATTAATTGCAGTTTCAGGGGGGCAGGATTCTGTTTGTCTCCTGAAACTTATCATAGACTTAGAAACAAAATGGGGCTGGAAAATAGCGATCGCTCATTGTGATCATGGCTGGGCTTCTGATCTCGGTATTGCCGATCATGTTCAAAAATTAGCAAGTGATTACAATATCCCTTTTTACTTAAAAGTCGCTTCAAACATGAAAGAAACAGAAGCAGCAGCGAGACAATGGCGTTATCAAGCATTGAGAGAAATAGCAGAAGAATATGGTTTTACAGAAGTCGTAACAGGCCATACCTTAAGCGATCGAGCAGAAACCTTATTATATAATTTAATTAGAGGAGCAGGAAGTGATGGATTGAGTGCCTTAACCTGGAAACGTCCCCTAACCGATACTGTTAATTTAGTTCGTCCTTTATTAAACATTTCTAGGAGTGAAACATTAACATTCTGTCAACAGTTTGACCTTCCTATTTGGGAAGATGCAGTTAATGCTAACTTAGATTATGCTCGTAACCGCATTCGTCAGCAACTTATCCCTTATTTAAAAGATAATTTCAATCCCCAAGTAGAAACAACCTTAGCTCAAACATCTGAAGTCTTAAAAGCGGAATCTGACTATTTAGAACAAGAAGCAAAAAAAATTTTAGAAATAGTTATCGATGAAAATCAGACTAAATTGTATCGAGATAGATTAAAATCCATCCCTTTAGCATTACAAAGACGAGTAATGAGTCAATTTTTAAAACAAATAATCATCAAAAAACCTAACTTTGAACAAATAGAAGCAGCCGTTAATTTAATTCACGCCCCCAGACGCTCCCGGACCTCTTCATTTCCTGGTAATATTATTCTAGAAGTAGAAGAAAATTATATTATTAAAAAAATATTATCTGACTGATAGGGTCGCAAACCACAGTAAGCTAAATAAAGACAGTTGTAGAAGTGTAAAAAATGGCAACCATTAACGATAACTATCTCAAACTCAAAGCAGGATACCTCTTCCCCGAAATAGCAAGACGAGTTAACACTTTTGTTGAAGCAAACCCCAACGCAAACATTATCAAACTGGGGATAGGGGATGTCACCGAACCTTTACCCGAAGCCTGTCGCACTGCTATGATTAAAGCTGTAGAAGATATGGGCGATCGCAGTAGCTTTAAAGGGTACGGTCCCGAACAAGGTTACGGATGGTTGCGGGAAAAAATTGCTGAACAAGACTTTCAAGCAAGAGGATGTGATATAGATGCCTCTGAAATATTCGTCTCAGACGGAGCAAAATGCGACACAGGCAACATTCTCGATATTTTTGGCAAAAACAACACAATTGCGGTAACTGACCCCGTATATCCCGTTTATGTGGATACAAATGTCATGGCGGGTCATACAGGAGAAAATAATGATAAGGGAGAATATGATGGGTTAGTCTATCTTCCTATCAGTGCGGAAAATAACTTTATTGCAAACATTCCCACGGAAAAAGTTGATCTGATTTATCTCTGTTTCCCCAACAACCCCACAGGGGCAACTGCCAGCAAGGAGTATCTCAAAGCTTGGGTAGACTATGCTAATGCGAATGACTCCATAATCTTTTTTGATGCCGCTTACGAAGCATTTATCACCGATGATAGTTTACCCCATTCTATCTATGAAATTGAAGGGGCAAAAGACTGTGCGATCGAATTTCGTTCCTTCTCTAAAAATGCAGGATTTACCGGAACTCGTTGCGCGTTTACCGTGGTTCCCAAAACCTTAACCGCTAAAGGGGCAGATGGCTCTGATGTAGAATTATGGAAACTTTGGAATCGTCGTCAATCCACTAAATTTAACGGTGTTTCCTATATTGTGCAACGAGGGGCAGAAGCGGTTTACTCAGAAGCAGGAAAAGCCCAAATTAAAGGGTTAGTTAGCTTTTACCTCGAAAATGCCAAAATTATCTGTGACAAGCTAACAGGAGCCGGTTTTGAGGTATATGGTGGAGTAAATGCCCCCTATATCTGGTTAAAAACCCCTCATAACCTTTCCAGTTGGGACTTCTTCGATAAACTATTACAGACGACTAATGTAGTAGGAACTCCAGGATCAGGTTTTGGGGCAGCCGGAGAAGGGTATTTTCGCATCTCTGCGTTCAATAGTCGGGAAAATGTAGAAGAAGCGATGAAACGCATTACTGAACAGTTTAAAGTGTAGTTGATAGTTGAACAGAATTTTTTGTGTAGTTCCCATCTAAATTACGTATTATAGATGGGGACTGCGCAAAAAGAAGAAAAGGAGTAAAAAATGCAGACAATAGATATAGAGAAAACACAGCAAGCTTGGACAAACTTAAACCAAATACTCTTTATGCCTCGCACCGAATCAGAATACGAACAATTAATAATTATGTTAGATAGTTTGATAGATGAAGTAGGAGAAAATGAAAATCATCCTCTTGCTTCTTTAATGGAAATTTTGGGAATTTTAATAGAAAATTATGAACAAGAAAATGTCCCCGAATTATAAGAGAATGTTTGTAAAGTAAATCTTAAGAAAACTGTAGGGTGTATTAGCGTAGCGTAATACACCAAAAAGCAAGTTTTCGGTGCATTACGGCACAAAAAAATTGTAGTAACTACCCAAAAAATATAGTTTTCCTAATGCACCCTACTTAATATTTTGTTTAGGAACAGTCTCTAATTATAGTTAATTCAAATAAAAATGAGACAAAATCACTCTCCCCTCTTATTAGCATAGTGAGCAAGATGCTCACATTCCTCTGTCTCAAACTTATACCAATTTCTGTTAGTCTAACTACACATTCTCGTAGGGTTCAACGGTCGTTGAACCCTACAACATTTATATCTGTAGTCTAAGTTTTTGAAATTGGTATTAGTATAATTAGTCGGTTTCACTAATCTTAATTTAGATATTATTGACGTTCACGTTTATTTGCTTTGCTGGCTGAGATTAACCTGATTCTATTCGCTTATTTTATTATAGATTTATTTAAAATTAGGTTTCGTCATCTTTGGAAAATTCCCAGTGTCATCTGAATAATCCTCCAAAAAATCATTGATTTTCTAATTTTTTCGCTCGCTCAAGAGCATCTAAATAATCCTCCATCTTGTTTTCCTGTGAGTAAAATTGTGCTGCTTGATTATAGTCAGAGATGGCCCCTTGCTTGTCCCCTAAGTCTGACTTGGCATTACCGCGATTGAGGTAAGCAAGAGCATAGTCCGGTTTGAGGTTAATGGCTTTATTGTAGTCAGCGATCGACCCTTTATTGTCTCCCAACTCATACTTGGCTATACCGCGATTGTTGTAAGCAAAAGCATAGTCAGATTTATAGTTAGGTTTGAGGTTAATGGCTTGATTGGAGTCAGCACTCGATCCTTGATAGTCTCCTAACTTATACTTGGAGCAACCGCGATTAAGGTAAGCAAGAGCATAGCTAGGTTTAAGGGTAATGGCTTTGTCATAGTCAGCAATCGACCCTCGATAGTCTCCAGACTCGTATTTATTATAACCACTTTTAAACCATTCTCGGGCTGCACTATTCTTAGACCAACCCAACCTTCCGAAAAAGCCCTGTTCACAATATTTGATTTGTTGAAGGGCTTTGCGATACCATTCCTTATTGCCTTGTTTGGAGTAAAATTGTGCTGCGGTTTTATAGTCACTGATCGCTCCTTTTTTGTTTCCTAACTTATACTTGGAGCAACCGCGATTGTAGTAAGCAGAAGCATCCTCAGGGTTAAGGTTAATGGCTTGATTGTAGTCAGAGATCGCCTCTTGATTGTTTCCTAACTTATGCTTGGACCAACCGCGATTATGGTAAGCAAGATCATAGTCAGGTTTGAGTTTAATAGCTTGATTGTAGTCAGTGATCGCCCCTTGATAGTCTCCAGACTCGCCTTTGCTATAACCACTGTTAAACCATTCTTCTGCGGTTAAGGTGACGGTTTTGGGGTTTGAGGGAGGTTTAACTTCTGTAATACCCCACTCTAGATTATAAAAAGCCCGACTATCATCCTCTTGTTCAAAATTAACCCAATGAAATTCTTTGAGAAAGTATAAATTATCAGGAATCTGATTCACTCCCACCAACAACACTGGAATGACTGGAATCTTACGATTGACAAATTGACTAATCAGGGTTTTTAGTTCCAATGTTTGCCAATTTCCCAACCCTTGAGAACCGATAATAATGGCTGCGGACTTAATTTTAGGAATCGCCTTTTGAATTTCATCTTGAAACGCCTTCCCTGGCGGAATTTGCTCCTCATCTAACCAGGGTTTTAAACCTCGTTCCCTCAGTTTTGCCGAAATTTTCCTTACTTGGGGTTTATCTAAACTATTATGAGCGAGAAACACATCAAACTCAAAACCCGAACTCATCCCTCAATGTCTCCTTTTATCGATGTTTCAATACCTGCAATATCCGCTAAAGCCAAAGCATATTGATAGAGATCCTTTCTGAGATCCTCTAATTCCTGACGTAATTGAGGTGCTTCTGGCCATTCCTTTTCATATTCTAAAGGACTCACCTCAAGAGGGCGTTTTGCTTCCCAAACTTGTAAAGCAGGATGCCATTTGGTTAAAAAAGGACGTAACCCTCGATTTAAAACAGCGATCGCAATCCCACCTACAGACTCTAGAGACGCGCCAACATCGGGACCTGCTTC
>JAAUYJ010004208.1_pt1 | contig 20211 bp, 12 predicted proteins | sample 7278031 | NCBI WGS metagenome assembly JAAUYJ01 (sample SAMN14350222, study PRJNA611818) | marine sediment metagenome | isolation source: surface marine sediment (1.8m) | place: French Polynesia: Moorea | collected 2018-08 | reverse complement strand
TAGAACAATATAGACAAATAGCAAGCTAGAACAATAGCCAGCAAGATGGTTGGACTATAGGAATGTGAGCATCTTGCTCACTAGCTAGAACAATATAGACAAATAGCAAGCAAGATGCTTGCACTACATCAAATCAATTCTCCATTACAGATATAACTGTTTATAACTGTTCCTCCTTTGGTATAGTTTTTTTGTTCTTTAAACCCCTAGGGAATCAAAAGGCGATCGCCATTGTCAACGGAATTAATTAATTATCCATTCAAATGAGGTAACACGAATGTGAGCATCTTGCTCACTAGCTAGAAGAATAGCAAGCTAGAAGAATAGCAAGCTAGAACAATAGCCAGCAAGATGGTTGCACTATAGGAATGTGAGCATCTTGCTCATTAGCTAGAACAATATAGAACAATAGCAAGCTAGAATAATAGCCAGCAAGATGGTTGGACTATAGGAATGTGAGCATCTTGCTCACTAGCTACAACAATAGCAAGCAAGATGCTTGCACTACATCAAATCAATTCTCAATTCTCCATTCTCCATTCTCATTGAAACCGGCTCTAACCTCCTCAACTGTAGTGTTAAATAAAGATGCAACTGCTTCTAAGATGCTGTCATCTTGGGTTTCTTGATAAAACCGTTTGATGTTGGGTATGCAAATGCTTAACCCGTATTCATCCTTAAACTCAACAAATATTTGTAATGCTTGTAAGTAATAATTTTTAGCGTCGTCTCTGTTTTCCGTTGCTTCTGCGAGTATTCCTAAGTTGTGGTAGATTTTAGCTTGAGAGAAGCGAGCGCCGTATTCAATGTAGATAGACAAAGCTTGTTGGTAATAGTTTCTTGCTTCGTCCCATTCCCTTAACTCTTGCGCTACAGTTCCTAACTGGTAGTAGGTTTTTGCTTGAGAGAAGCGATCGCCGTATTCAATGTAGATAGACAAAGTTTGTTGGTAATAGTTTCTTGCTTCGTCCCATTCCCTTAACTCCTGCGCTACTATTCCTAACTGTCCGTAGGTAGAAGCTTGTTTGTAGCGATCGCCGTATTCAATGAAGATAGACAAAGCTTGTTGGTAATAGTTTCTTGCTTCGTCCCATTCCCTTAATTGTTGCGTTACCATTCCTAACTGGTGGTAGGTAAAAGCTTGAGAGTAGCGATCGCCGTATTCAATGAAGATAGACAAAACTTGTTGGTAATAGTTTCTTGCTTCGTCCCATTCCCTTAACTCCTGCGCTACTATTCCTAACTGGTGGTAGGTAGAAGCTTGAGAGTAGCGTTCACCGTATTCAATCTTGATAGACAAAGCTTGTTGGTAATAGTTTCTTGCTTCGTCCGATTCCCTTAATTTTTGCGCTACCGTTCCTAAGTTGTTGTAAATAGTTGCTAGTTTGCTTTGTTTTCGTTGTTCGTCTACATTGTTTAAAGACTTTAATAATTCAATAGTTTCTAAATAAGCCTCTTTTGCTGCTTCATATTGCTGTAGTCCTAGATAATTATTAGCTTTTTCTACAAAAGGAATAACGATATCTAAACCTAAGTTAGTTTCTTTTGCCTTTGAGGAATAGTTTTGGAGCTCCTGAACAACAAACTCTTGAAATTTTAAATTACTTTGATAGTCATTGATCACATCTAAATATTGTCCTAAACACTGATATATATCAATTTTCTCCTGTTTCTCTAAACATATTTTTAAGCCTGTAAATAAGTTTTCATATTCTAAGCGACAGAAAAATATCCCTAATTGTCTCTCATTTGCTTCTTTTGACTGCAATAAACTCCGATAATAATTAGCTAAAACAATATAATGCTCCTTAAACCCTTCTTGTAATGCCTCCTGAGTTTCTTTGTCTAATTCTTTGATCTTAGTTTTCAGGAAATAGGGAAAAACTGGCTGAATAGTTAATAAGTTTTCATTAGCTTGTGGGGGATCGCCCAATAACATTGGAGATAATAAACCCCAATGTATGGCTTCTGATATGGCATCTTCAAACTGTTCAAAAGGATAGTCTTTAAATGGTTCTAATTTTTGTAATTCTTTAACATAATTTGGCATTCCCTCCCGATAAATAAAACTACTAAAAGGGGCTAAACATAACAATAATTTTTGTGCATCTGGTGATAGGTTGCTGTGGGAATATTCAACACACTTGAGGATACTTTCTGTCTTATTTTCACTGTCTGTATCTAAGTTAACATCTGCTAATTGTAACCCGTTTAATATTTCTTCTGGGGTTTGGGTTTTCAAGTTTCCTAAAACAACTTCCATGGCCAAAGGATATCCTGCTAAAAGCTTCATTAACCGTTCAAAATTATCATCTGCTTTCACCTTCTCTCGTTTTTTGGGGTTAGGAATCATTGCATCGAGTATTTTTTCTGCAAGTTCCGTTCTTGACTCCTTATCTAACCCCTGTAAGGGATAAAGATAGATAATATTGTTGTTGGTATAAACATCTTTTAACCAACTTTCATCACTACGAGATCCTAAAACTATTTTTGTCTTTCCTCCTTTCAATCTTTGTAAGAGATGTTTTAATTTCTGCTGTTCATTTTCGTCTAACGTATTCTCAATTGCTAAAGGTTGTCCCGTGACTGATTCTAAATTGTCTAAAATTAAAACATGATCATGCGATCGTAAGTCTGTAATCAATTTTCCTAATTTTGCAGCGTCTCCCATTGCTTGGAAAGTACCAAATTGATACTTATCATATAACTGCTGCCCAATGTTAAATATAATCTGTTCTACTGTCCAAGCTGTCTCATCGTAGCCAAAGTAAAATATCTTGTCCACATAATGAGTTTTGTGCCACCATTCCCGTAAATAGTTCAATAAGGTAGTTTTTCCTGTTCCTCCCATTCCCTGTAATAACAAGACATTATGTTTCAACAAAGATTTTTCTATTTTTAGTATCTCTAAATCTCGTCCCACAAAACCATAAATAGGTAAAGGGCAGCGATATGCTTCTTCTAAGTCGGTGTAATATTTGTCTGTTTCTTCTGGTGTCATCTCCCGTAAATTAAAGTTAACGGGTTGATTGTTATACACCACAGGTAGTAACCAGTCTTCTAGGTCAATGATTTCATTAAAATAAGCTTGTCTCTGTTTATTGTTGTATAGCTCTAAACGACTTAACCGTATGGCTTCATTGATAGGTTTATTGTTAAACAACTGTTCATATAACCCTTTCATCATGAGCTTTGCAGCAGAAACAGTTACAGAATAAGACATCCCTACAACCATCTGAATTCCTGCTTGTAACAAACGACTACTTAAACTGGTTTCATTACTATACTGTAGGCGCACATCTTTTCCCACCTTAACTTTATTTTCTTCTATTTCTTCCGTTTTGTCAAGCCTGATTTGTTTCCCAGATTGACAAGCATTAAGAATACAAACAGGAATATTTTTACCAGTTAATAACTTGGTTAACTCTGCTGCTTCTACAGGCACCTCTTCCCCTTTATTTTCCCCTTCAAAAAATAGAAACGCTTTCACCCCATCATAAGGCTCTAAATTATCCAATCCATAACCCCGTTGATAAAAATAACGATTCTTTTCTACCCCCTTTTGAAACTGCTCATAAGTCATTAACCCACCATGTAGATCAAAATGAATAATATGATAATAGTTACTGCCCTTTTCTTGCAAATACTTACATAAACTTTCATAAGTACCAGGACGTAAAATATCCAGATTAATCCTCAGATTCCCTTGTTCAATTAACTCTACCAAAGGACGAGAAATCGTCCGATAACCCACATCACTATCTTCATCTGGTCGAGAAATAACCGCTAATAAATTAATAACCGAATAAACAGGTAAATTAATATCAACATTAATAGGATTAATTAAACGACGATTCATCAAACAATCTACCGCAAAAGGACGAGGCAAATCAGGATCTTTCATCCCTTCCCAGTGTAATGCTTGAAATTCAGGTGTTTGACTTTTAATTGCAAACTGAACTTGTTTTAAATCCCTCTTTAACTGACAGTAATCAACATAAGCCTTACGATCCTTAAAAACCTGATCAAATAAATTATGTCCATAAGCCTCAATACTTTTTGCTACTTTTTTAGCAGTTTCCGTATTTAACATCGGAGTCACTAACCAACCCTCAAAATACCATTCTAAAAGCTTCTCCTCCTTCTCCGTAAAAGGATCTGAAACTGTGATCGGATATTCTTGATTATTAATAATTAATTTAGCAGAAAATCCTGTTTCTGTTTTGCCTTCTTCTCGTATAATAATAACCGACATAAAAAGATTAATAATGTTATTTCTGTCAGGATCAACGGTAATTAACCATCACCCCTGATATATAATAAACAATGAAGATGGGCAATGCCCACCCTGCATTAATGAAGTCAGAAGTCAGAAGTCAGAAGTTTCTCACTACGTAGGGTGCGCTATGGCACAGAATTAAACCCACCCCTAACCCCTCTAAGGAGAGGAAGTTAGAAGTTGTTTTTGAGACATTTATTTCCAATAAACTAAGATTAATTATGACCACAAAATTAAGCTTATCAGACATAGAATACTGGCAAAAAAAATGGCCAAAAGATGAAGAGACAGAAGTAGCATTTGAGATAATTTTGATCGAAGATGGTGATATAGAAACAGCTTTTAATGAGTTATTTAAACAAAAAAATGTAACGATTCAATACGGAAATCAATCCCTATGGCAAGTAACTATAACCATTCTTCGTCAAGAAATTTGTAATAAAAACGATAGTTTAAAAAGCGAAATTCAAACCCTACGGAAAAACCCCAAAGAAACCGCTATTATTACTGGAATTATTGTTTCTATAATTGAGAGATGTCAGTTACCCTTAGATACAGGTTTAGCAACAATGATTGTATTATGGATACTAAAAATCGGAATTGATATTTTTTGTGACTATACAGCTAACAACCAATAATGTAATAATACAAAAGGAATTTATTAATAAAAAACTAATTCTCCATTCCCCATTCTCCATTCCCCATTCTCCATTCCCAATTCTCCATTCCCCATTCTCCATTCTCCATTCAAAAATGAACATTCGCATTGGTAACGGTTACGATATCCACCGTTTAGCCCCCGAAAGACGTTTAATTCTAGGGGGTGTTGAAATTCCCCATCATTTAGGTTTATTAGGCCATAGTGACGCTGACGCACTCACCCACGCTATCATGGATGCAATGCTAGGTGCATTAAGTTTAGGGGATATCGGTCATTATTTTCCCCCCTCTGATCCCAAATGGGAAGGGGCAAATAGTCTTTTATTATTAGAAGAAGTCAACCAATTAATACGACAACGAGGTTGGCACGTTGGCAATATTGACTCCGTTATTATTGCCGAAAAGCCGAAAATGAAACCCCATCTTGCGGCAATGCAAGAAAAACTTGCCCAAACCTTAAATGCTCGTAACGATCAAATAGCTATTAAAGCCACAACGAACGAAAAATTAGGGCCAGTTGGACAAGAAGAAGGTATCGCTGTCTATGCGGTGGTTTTACTCTTCAGGGGCTAAAATGTTTAGTCAATAACTCATCAACCTCAAGGGGTTTAACTTGAGAATAACGGGCTTTGTCAGGCATGATGACAACGTTAGGAGCTTTCTTACACTGTTTTAAACATCCCGTTAACTTAATCTTAACTTTATCCTCTAACCCCTGTTCTTTCACCTGCTTTTCTAACCTTTGACAGAGACTTTCTCCACCTTTTTTCCAACAAGTGGATTTTTGACAGATTAGAATTTTACCCAGAGAACATGAGTCTTTTTCTGAGAGTATCACTGCGCAAGGTTTGTCAGGATTTGCTAACAATTTAACCCGATTTGCTTCTAGTTCAAAAAATGCTTTTTTCTTCTTAAACTCTCGATTTCCGGTTACTTCCAACCAAGTTCCAGGAATCAGATTAAGATCAATTTCTGAACGTAATTTTTTAGGGATTTTCAGCCAATATTCTCGATCTTCTACCTTCATACGTAGATATTTAATCTTGTCACCTTTTTTAATGACAAAACTTTCTAGTTGACCAACAAGGCGAAATTGGGAAGTTATAGCAGTTTTTGACATAATTTTTTATTTAGAATTTTGTTTACCAAGTCTTTAACGTTTGTTAAGATTCCAACACCCCTTGAGCCAGTCAATTAATTCCTGGCGGGAGGATGAATATTGTTTCGTCACACTCCATAGTTGAATCATCGCCGTGGGGCTAGAAACTTGAGCCTCTAAAGGCTGATGAGTTGCACAAGAGCAGGGAATGTCGAGTTCCTGAAGACGGTGATAAACGATCCAGCGATCGCACCAATCGACTTCTACAACTTGCCTGGGTTCGATGGAAGAGTGGGTTAAGTTCATGGACTCAAGCAATTGAAGATAATTGTCATTGTTTCTTCACCTAGTGTACCAGACAATTGCCAATAATTTGCAACTATTTTCAAGAAAAAATCACAGCCTAACCCAGAGCAGAAGCTATGAGAGAGTTGAGAAAACTGGGTTAATCAAAATTAAATTTTTATAGATGATTTTACGGAGTCTCGATAAACCCTTGCTAAAATGAGGTATTTTAATGATAGAAGTGTCGTTAACAAGGGAATTATAGACATGGCAACTGCTCAAGGCTTACTCCGTAGCTTCGGTGAGGTGGGTGAAAATCCAGTTTTACTCGATAAGAGTGTTACAACTCCTGTTTGTGAAGGCTTAAACGTTCTCATCGCCAGCTTTCAAGCATTATTCTTACAATATGAAAAGCACCATTTTGTAGTTGAAGGTTCAGAATTCTACTCTTTGCATGAGTATTTCAGTGAAAGTTATGAAGAAGTTCGAGGTCATGTACATGACTTAGCTGAACGTCTGAACGGGTTAGGTGGTATTCCTGTGGCAAGTTTTGGCAAACTAGCTGAAATGTGTTGCTTTGAACCCGAAGCAGATGGAATGTATGACTGTCGCAAAATGGTTGAACACGACTTAGCTGCAGAACAGTCTGTGATTAAAGCACTCCGTAGCTATGCTGCTCAAGCTGAAAGTTTAGGCGATCGTGCGACTCGTTATCAACTTGAACAGATTTTACTGGAAACCGAAGAACGTGCCTACCACTTAGACCACTTCTTGACCACTGATAGCTTAACCGTTGCATTTGTTGGAAACGGTAACTAGATTTTTAACTATCTTCATATGAATTAAGTTTAGCTAGTGATTGCTGTGAGTCACTAGCTCTTTTTATGAATGGAGAATAGAGAATTGATAATTATTCATTTTTGAATGAACTCATTGAATATTCCAGGATTTTTTGCTAAGATTTGGGAGATTTTTATCAAGATAGTCTGGTCTAAAACCTTGTCTTTATGCACTGATAAAGGAAAGAATATTATGAGATTAACCTCGTCATCATTGAGAACAATTATTATTTGTTTGTTAATTGGTTTTTGGACGGTTATTATTGCACCCTGGAGTCATGGTCAAGATATTCTCTTTAACAAGATAGATAGTCAACCGGAATTATCCATAATTGTAGCTCAAGATACGAATTCTGAAACATCAGAACAAGAGAAAAATTCTACGGGAGAAACAGAAAAATCCTCGCAAGAAGAAGTAAAAGAAGCACCTGTTTTAGTCGATGGGAAAGAAATTTTTACCATTAAAAGTAAGTTAGGGGAACTATCTCCAGAAGATAGAGCAAAGGAAACAACAAATAAACTGAAAAAAGTTGCAGAAGACGATAATATTTTTCCTGATAGTATTAAAGTTGTCAATTTGAAAGAATTAGAACTCATCCAAACTGATGATATTGTCATCGCTGTATTTGGAGAAGAAGATGCAGAAATCGAAAATTTACCTTTATCCCAATTAGTTATAGAAAGAGTTGACCAAATAAAACAAGCTATTATTGATTATCGAGAATTAAGAAAGAAATCATCTATTATCCGAGGTATTATCAAAACCATAATAGCGACGATTATCGCTATCATCTCCTTATTTCTATTGAATAAAGTCCTACCTAATATTTTCAATAAAATTAGAAGATGGCAAAGAGAAAGATTAGAATCTGTAGAATTTCAAGGATTACAATTTATTTCAGGCCGTGAAGTTGCAAAAGTCATTTCTTTTCTCTTTACTTTGACTCGTGTTTTTCTTGTTTTCTTAGTTTTTTATATTTATCTTCCCCTCGTTTTAAATTCTTTTCCTGGAACTAAACCATTTGGGATTAAATTACAAAGTTACTTTTGGAGTTCAATTAATTTAGTTTTCAGTGGTATTCTTACTTATCTACCCAATGTTTTTATTATTGCTATTATTGTCATTATTGCTTATTATTCAATCCGCTTTGCTCGTCTTTTCTTTAGTGCAATTGGCAGGGAAAGAATTACCATTAATGGCTTTTATCCAGAATGGGCAGAACCCACTTACAATCTCGTTGTATTTCTTATTATTGCCTTAGCGGGAGTGCTTATTTTTCCCTATTTGCCAGCCTCAAACTCAGCCGGATTTCAAGGAATTTCCATCTTTGCAGGAGCTTTATTTACATTAGGTTCAACTGCTATTGTGGGTAATATTGTCAGTGGAATTGTCTTAATTTATACCAGATCCTTTCAACTGGGAGATGTCATTAATGCCAATGAAAAAACTGGTCGAGTTGTTGAAAAAAGTATGTTAACAACACGTATTCTGACTCCAGATAACGAGGTAATTACTATTCCTAATGCCACGCTTTTAGCCAGCGATATTACCAACTATACTGCCTCCATACGAGATCAACAACAACCCTTGGTCTTAAAAACAACTGTTACATTAGGCTACGATGTTCCTTGGAGAAAAGTTCATGAAACGTTAATTAATGCAGCTAAAGATAGCGAAGGAATTCTCCAAGATCCCGAACCTTTTGTGCTACAAACCAGTTTAGACGATTTTTATGTTGCCTATACCTTAAAAGCGTTTACAAATAGTCCTGAACAAATGGGATTCATATATTCAAAACTACATCAAAGTATTCAAGATAAATGCAATGAAGCTGATATTGAAATTCTTTCCCCCCACTATTCAGCCGTTAGAGATGGACACCAAATTACCATCCCAGAAAATTATCTTCCTGATGATTATAAAGCCCCAGGATTTCGCATTGAATCTTTAAGCAACTTGTTGAAAAAGAAAGATAATCAATAGTTAAGAAGCTCGCTTTAATTTAGCCCCTAACTCCCACTTAATGCGGTTTAGAATAGAGGTTTTATCTAAAGATAGTAAAATACGTTTAACCACGGTTTTAGGTCCTTCAGGTCCCCAAGATGCGCCATTGATTAAATACCGTTTTGTCACTTGTCCAATGGCATAACAAGAAAGTCCTGCAACACTGCCTTGAGTGATAGCAATAGATAGATAAGGAAGCAAAGAAAACCCACCGGTTGTGGGTGCAACTAAGCCTAACATTCCTTTAAGGGAACTTAACCCTAAAGTGGTGACAAACTCGCTGGCACTAATCCCTCCCATACTCACCCCAATTTTTTGTAAAAGAGCTATCGCCCCTTGTTGAGTCATGGGGATACCATAGAGACGAGATAGGCTTAAAATCATGGCAACATCCACCACTGCCCCTGTTAATAAATCCACCACGGTAACAGGGTTTAAAGCAATGGTCATGGCTTTCGTCATGACCGCTTTTTGGATTAATTGATTAGCGGCTTTGTCTCTAATTTCTGACTTACGGGCGACAATTTGTTCATTAACATCATCGGCGTATAACATGGTATTAAGGGCTACTAAAGATTTACCTTCTCGATATAATATTTCTAATATTTTTAACTTTAAAGGTTCAATTTCTGGGTTGCCTCGTCGTCTTTTTTGTTTCAAATTACCTTGGCTATCTTGAGTTATTTCTGTCACTAAAGGAGATGCAGCAATCATGACAATTTCATCAGGAGATAGTAATTGTTTTACTCGATCATCTCGTATTTTTTCATGAATGGCCAAACGATCCGTTTCGGGATATTGATCAACTTTATTAAAGGCTAAAATGATCGGTTTTCCGGCTTCTCTTAATTGAGATAAGGCCCCAAATTCCACCTGAGTCATATCCCCTGAAATAATAAATAAAATTAAGTCCACTTGTTTAGCCATTTTATGGGCTAATATTTCTCTAGTTTCTCCATCAACTTCATCAATACCAGGGGTATCAATTAATTGAATTTGAGAGTTCCCCCACCCTGATAAAGCAACTGTTTGTAAACCTTTTATTTGCTGATCTTTTTCTAATTGCCAATTGGCAGTATCAATGGTTTGAGTTACACCATGAATGGGACCTGTGGCAAAAATATCGTGGCCTAATAAAGCATTTAAGACGGAAGATTTGCCTCTTCCTACCATACCAAAAGCAGCAATTTGTACAAGAGACTGTTCTAATTTTTCTAACATTCCTGTGAGGTTGTCCAATTCAATTTCTAAGCCATTTTTTTCCTCTGTTGTTAAGTCGAGATGATTGACTAAATTTCTTAGACTATCCTGTGCTTGTTTATAGTTTAATTCTTCTTGAATCGCTTCAAAACTTAGCATGGTTTCATCTAAGTCTGAAAATTCCCATTGATCATTAGGTATTGATTTAGACATGGTTGACTCTATTATTATTTTTTATTGGTATTATTATTTATTATTAATTTGAGCAAATTTAGGCAGATTAGTTTGTAACCAGAGTGCATCTTTTTTTCTATCTGTTTGTAATTCTAACACACGAATTCCTGTTCGTGGCAAGGGATTTAATAACCGTTTTAATTGTGTCCAATTTTTAATTAAAATGTGTTCAATATTATAAGTATAGCATAATTTAGAAAAGTCAATGTTTTGTGGTGTTGCAAAATAGTTCTCAAACAAAGCTTCTTCTTGCGAAATGGGTAACATTTCAAAAATACCTCCTCCATTATTGTTAACTAAAATAACCGTTAAATGACCTTGAAACTGTTGAGAAATTAACCAGCCATTCGTGTCATGTAATAGGGCTAAGTCTCCTGTTACTAAAACACTACTTTGTGTTTTATAGGCCATTCCTAAAGCAGTGGATAAGGTTCCTTCAATACCATTAGCACCACGATTAAAATAGGGCCTCAATTGACGTTTATTTGGCATCCAGAAAAATTCTGCATAACGTACTGGCATACTATTAGCAATAAAGATAGGTGTTCTTTCTGGTAAGTTTTTAGACAGTAAAAATGGTAGTTTTGCTTCTAATAATTCTTTGGTTTTATCAAGAACATTTCTAAGGTTTTTATTAACTTTTTTGTTCACACTTTTCCACTGTCTCAAATAGGATAAATCTTGCTTTTTTGGTAAATATTCTTCAAGAAATTCAGGATCTAAATCATTAATATTGGCGCGAATATAATGAGTCTTATTATGAAGAGGATTAAGACTATCAGGGCGATGATCAATAACAAAATGTTCCACTTGACTATTTTCTAACCATTGTCTTAACTCCTTACTGGTAGGAAATTCTCCAATTTGAATCACTACATCTGGCAATAATTCATCAGCTAATTGACTATTACGAAGTATAATATCATACGCATTAATTAAATTAAGAAAACCTTGAGCATTATTTCTAAAAGGCGATAAAGCTTCGGCTAATACTGGATAGTTTAATAGATTAGAATAATAAAAAATTTGATCACAATATAGATAGGTATGATCAGAATTACCAACCCCAACGATAATAATTCCTTTAGGTTTAGATAACCATTGGTGCAAATAGTCAGAGATAAAAACAGTAGTTAATAATTGTTTATCTCCTTCATAAATATTGTCAAAGAAATTATCAAAATTTCTCTTAGATAATAAACCATCAAGGTTAGGAGCATAAATTGGGGCCAAGGGTTCACGAAAAGGACAGTTTACATGAACAACTCCCTGGTAAGGAAACAAAGCATGATCCCAAGCTGAGATAATAGTTTGCCTCAGATAAGATAACATTTTCATCTCTACTGAAGGTAAAGATAATTCTGTGTACCAATGACAATAATTACCGTATAATTTAACTTGATCAATAGTTTGTCCTGCATGACAGTTTCTCAATTCTGGAGGTCGATCAGCAGTAAAAATTAATAGAGGAACTTGACTTTCTTTAGCTTCAATGACTGCTGGATAAAAATTCGCCCCTGCTGTCCCTGATGTACAGATTAAAGCGACTGGTAAATAAGTTCTTTTGGCTATTCCTAACGCAAAAAAAGCAGCCGCTCGCTCGTCTAAAATAGGGATGGTCTCAATATTAGGATGACTGGCAAAAGCAAGAGTTAAAGGAGTAGAACGCGAGCCAGGACAAATAACGGCAGTGGTTAACCCTAAACGAGATAAAGTCTCTACAATAATGGAAGACCATAAAGTATTAATATTGCGGAAATCAAGCTGCATTCTTTATTAATTGGTTAACAATGTCTTATCTATTATCCATCATCCATTGTTTCAGTTGCTTTAACATGAGACGAGTCCCTTGTTCAATCCCTTCTTGTCCCAATTGGAGTTAATTCGCTCTCAGGAATAGCAATAGTGACAGACATAATAACTAAGAATGAGAAGTGTTGAGTTGGGGCTTATCTAAGCGCACACTTCACCCACAATACCTGACTATAATCAATAATAACATAAAAAAGTAGTATGGTCTACAACCCTAATTATTTCGTTGTTTAATGATAATTTTTCCTGCTAAAAATATAGTACAGATGAACATTTAAGTATCTTTTTGTATAAAAGACTACTTTTTTTCAGCAATTTTGCTTGTTGGGATTAGTTTTTAAATACAAATATATTACAATTAATATCATTAATATAAGTTATCTAAATAGGAAGATTGATAGACTTTGGATGAAACGTGACAGACAACCCAAAAGAAAGACTATAATAGGCAGAAATTAGAAGGTGTGAAGAGAGTCTATGGCCGTTCAATTAAAACAAGCCTTAACAGTTGGTACCTATATTGTTAGCCAACGTTTAAAGGGTCGTCAACGCTTCCCATTAGTGTTGATGCTAGAACCCTTATTCCGTTGTAACTTAGCCTGTTCTGGATGTGGAAAAATTCAACATCCCACCGACATTTTAGCCCGTAATCTGACCCCCGAAGAATGCTTTAAAGCAGTAGAAGAATGTGGTGCGCCAGTGGTGTCTATTCCTGGGGGTGAACCCTTATTACATCCTCAAATTGATCAGATTGTCAAAGGGTTAGTAGAAAGGAAGAAATTTGTCTATCTTTGTACCAATGCTATTCTCTTAGAAAAGAGTTTAGATAAGTTTGAACCCTCGCCTTATTTTTGCTTTAGTGTGCATTTAGATGGTTTGAGAGAACATCATGATAAATGTGTGGATCGTAAAGGGGTTTTTGATAAAGCGATCGCAGGAATAAAAGCAGCCAAAGCCAAAGGCTTTCGAGTAACAACAAATACCACTGTTTTTGAAGGTACCGATCCCAAAGAAATGCAGGAATTTTTCGATTTCTTAGAGACATTGGGAACAGATGGAATGATGATTTCTCCTGGGTATAGTTATGAATGGGCTCCTGATCAAGATAATTTCTTAAAACGGGAACAAACGAAGAAGTTATTCCGAGAAATTTTAATGCCTTGGAAGTTAGGTAAAAAGAAATGGAACTTTAATCATAATCCCCTCTTTTTAGATTTTCTCTTAGGGGAAAAAGATTATGAATGTACACCTTGGGGAAGTCCTAGTTACAGTGTTTTAGGGTGGCAAAAACCCTGTTATCTTCTCAATGAAGGTCATTATCAAACATTTAATGAATTGATGGAAAAAACCCAATGGGAAAACTATGGCCGTGCCAGTGGGAATCCTCAATGTGCAGACTGTATGGTACATTGTGGTTATGAACCTACAGCAGCCGTTGATGCCATGAACCCTGCTAATATGGGACGTGCTTTAGGTAGTGTTATCAGTGCTTAATTTCGTTTAGTTTGAAGGGAATAGAAACTAGGATTAAGTTATCTATTCCCTTTATTGTTTGTAGATTAAATAAACTAATTGTAAAATTGATACTTAAGATTTTAATAGAGGGATCGTTTCCCCAGACTCCCTAGGTGCAGTCTCTGCACCTTCTTCCACTTCATTCCGTTTTGCTCTCAATCCGTCTCAACAAAAATTTTATTGTCAAACTTCTCTATTTTTTTTATACAATATGAGAAAAGTAAAATCCTAATTTACTAAATCAAATAATGGGATTAAGATAATGATTTCTTTATCAGAGACAAAGTTAACAGAAATTTATGAACAAGATTATTACTTATGGCTAGTTCAAACATTGGAATTAGTTAAAAATAAAGATGTTAATGAATTAGACTGGGAGCATTTAACCGAGGAAATAGAAGCATTGGGAAATGAACAAAGACGAAAAGTTAAAAGCTATCTGAGACAATTATTAATTCATTTATTGTTATATCGTTATTGGGAAAATGAAAAAACCTATTCTGGTAGAGGTTGGCTCGAAGAAATTAGTAATTTTCGATATGAATTAGAACTATTATTAAAATCAAAAACTTTGTATAATTATTTTCTGGAAAATATTGAAGAAGTATATCAAAAAGCACGAAAAAGAGCTATCAAAAAAACACAATTATCTCCTTCTATTTTCCCTGAAAAATGTCCTTTCAATATAGAGGAAATTCTGCAGGATGATTAAATGACCAAAATATTTCCATGATCAAGTTAAACTAAAGATATTAACCCTTTATTAGATATAAAGTATTAATTTCTTATCCCTTATGACAGTTACACCTATTTCATCCTTAATTCTTGAAGACTTCCTTGAGAAACCCCATATTGATGAATCTCCAGCATGGGAATATATTAATGGAGAAATGATACAAAAACCTATGCCTCAAGGACAACATAGTAAACTTCAATATAAACTGTGTGAAATCATTAACCAGGTTGCTGAAACGTCTAACATTGCCTATGCTTTACCTGAATTACGTTGTAACTTTGGACATCGTTCTATTGTTCCCGATGTTAGTATATTCTACTGGGAAAGGATTCCTGTAACAGAAGAAGGAGAAATTGCCAATCAATTCAATTCTTTTCCTGATTGGATCATAGAAATTCTTTCCCCGAATCAAAAAGCAACTAAAATCATCGATAATGTTTTATATTGTTTACAACATGGAAGTCAGTTAGGTTGGTTAATTGAGCCCGATGAAAAATCAATTTTTGTCTTTCAACCGCAACAAACCCCTAAAATCTATAAAGCATATTTATCTACCAGTCAAATAGAACAAGAAAATTTACCAAGTTTCGATAAAATAGAATTAGAGTTAACAGCTAATAAAATCTTTAGCTGGTTACAAATGAAAGTAAAATAATTGATCATGATTGACTACAACAAAATTATTGCTACTGAATTATCTTTACAAAAGCAACAAGTTAAGCAATCTCTTGAATTATTAATTGAAGGTGCAACTATACCTTTTATTGCTCGGTATCGTAAGGAAAAAACAGGCTCACTAGATGAAACTCAATTAAGGGATATCTGGGAACGTTATAATTATTTAAGCGAATTACAGAAGCGAAAAGAAACTATATTAGAAGCTATTAAATCCCAAGATAAATTAACCAATGAATTACAGCAAAAAATAGAATCTTGTTTATCAAAAACCGAATTAGAAGACTTATATTTACCCTATAAACCAAAACGACGCACCAAAGCAACCATTGCCAGAGAAAAAGGGTTAGATAAACTTGCACAGTTGATAAAATCCCTCAATCATCCTACAGCTAAACTGCAATCTTTAGAAGCAATAGCAGAAGATTATATCTCAGAAGAAAAAGGGGTTAATACTATAGAAGAAGCATTACAAGGTGCATCTGATATTTTAGCTGAAGAAGTTGCCGATAAAGCTAATTTAAGAGCTTATTTACGAGACTATTTAATGAAAGAAAGTATTTTTATCTCTAAAATCAAAAAAGATTATCCTGAAGGCAGTACAAAATATGAAATGTATCGAAATTTTCAAGGGAAAGTAACCAAAATTGCGTCTCATAATATTTTAGCTTTATTTAGAGGTGAAGCAGAAAAAATAATCTCCCTTGAGATTGACTTTGATGAAAAATTTGTACTTTCTTATTTAGAATCACAGGAAATTAAAACCAAAAATAAACCCATAAAAGTTTTTTATCAATTAATGCTCAAAGATTCCTTTAACCGTTTAATTAAACCCTCATTGCTCAGAGAAGTTAGAGCCGAAATAAAAAATTGGGCTGATATTGAATCAATCAAAACCTTTGAAATTAATTTAAGGCAATTACTGTTATCTGCCCCAGCAGGAATGCAGCCAACTTTAGCTATTGATCCAGGATTTCGTACTGGTTGTAAAGTCGCCATTCTATCAGAAACAGGTCAATTTTTAGAATATCAAGCTATTTTTCCTCATAGCGGAGAAAATAAACAAAAAGAAGCGAAAAATTCTTTAGAAAAATTAATCAAAAAGTACAAGATAAAATTAATTGCTATTGGTAATGGTACTGCTTCTAGGGAAACAGAGCAATTTGTATCAGAAGTCATTAAACCATTAGAAAATAAACCCATAAAAGTTATCGTAAATGAATCGGGTGCATCTATTTATTCAGCCAGTGATGTTGCAAGAGAAGAATTTCCAGACTTAGATATTACCGTCAGAGGTGCCATAAGTATTGGTAGAAGATTACAAGATCCCTTAGCAGAATTAGTTAAAATTGATCCTAAATCTATTGGAGTAGGGCAATATCAACACGATGTAGATCAAAAAAGATTAAAAAAGAACCTAGAAGAAACAGTAGAAAGTTGTGTTAATTATGTTGGTGTAGATATAAATACTGCCTCAAAACAACTCTTAATCTTTGTCTCAGGAATCACCCCCACTATTGCTAATAATATTGTTATTTACCGCAATAAAAATGGAAAATTTAACAACAGAAAAGAATTACTTAAAGTATCAAAATTAGGTCCCAAAGCATTTGAACAAGCAGCAGGTTTTTTAAGAATTAGAAATGGAAATAACCCCTTAGATAATACTGCAGTACATCCCGAAAGTTATATAGTTGTTGAAAGCATTATCAAACAATTAGGGGTTTCTATCTCTGAGATTAATAAAGTTAGTTCTCGATTAAAATCCTTAGACTTAAACACCTTCGTTACTGATACCATTGGTTTACCAACCCTAGAAGATGTGATCACAGAATTAGAAAAACCAGGACGAGATCCTAGGGAAGAATTTAAGTATGCAGCCTTCAAAGAAGGAGTAACAGAAATTAGTGATTTAAGCGAAGGAATGATTCTAGAAGGAGTGATTACTAATGTGGTGAACTTTGGTGCATTTGTTGATATTGGCGTTCATCAAGATGGATTAATTCATATTTCTCAACTGGCTAATTATTTTGTCAGCGATCCCAAAGAAATTGTTAAAGTGGGAGAAGTTGTCAAAGTGAAAGTATTAGAAATTGATGAGAAATTAAAACGAATTAGTTTATCGATGAAAGCAGTGTGATTGATTATTGTTTATTCCATTAATTTTCAAACCAGTTTGATTATTTTAATCAACTTAAATAACCAGATAACATCAAGTTTTGTTAAGATGAGTTTTAACACAAACCCTACTTATATAATGGGATTGGGAACAGTATTATCCGACTACAACGCTACGAGTGTGAGCCTTTAGCCATCGGTATAAGGCAGAGGCGGGAGAGTATTGAAGATGAGTTTTAGCTATACAATCACTGAAAAGACTCAAGATGCGCAAAACCTTTCCTTTGAAGAAGAAAATGTTTTGAGAAGGGTAGTGAAAACGGCTGAAAAAAGAGAAAAAGCTATCTCAATCTATTTTCAGCAAGACGAGATTCTCAAGAAAATTTCTGAAGAAATCAAGTTAGAACTAGGATTTGATTTTGCTACAATACAGTTGATTTGTCCTGAAAAAAAGACTATTGAAACAGTCAGTGGAGGGAAGTGGGTAGGTCTAGCAAGGCATTATTTAGAAAAAGAGCCTGAATTAAGGGATATTCAGGCCGATATTGTCCAAAGTTGTTCTACCGAGATAGTTGCAGGGTGGGACAAACGTTTTGATGACTGGATTTATAAAGAATTTGGTCATAAAGATTTAGTGCGCATTTTCACCCCGATTTTACTACTCCGAGATGAACCGGGAGAACTGAATCACAATTGGTTTGATAAGACTTGGCAAGAAGGGGTTGATTACCAAGTCGTCAAAAATAAGGTTAATTATGATTGGTTCAGTAATAAAGAATCTCACCATCAAGTCAACGGTCAACACGGGGTCATTCAAATCCAACTCCCCAATCTGAATCGCACCATCGTTGAAGTGATTGGCACGGTAGAGGTGGGTTATTGGGATGCCAAAGAACCAATTTCGATTGAGAAAGCAGTTAAGCTAATACAGTTGGTTGCTCATAAGGCCGTAGAGATTTTTCCTACCCTCTTCTGCGCTATGTTACAGGTAATTGCTGATGGTACTAGGGAAATCGTCAATGCTGACATCAGTAGCTTGCATTTTCTGATGAAACCAATCCAAAACCCCTACATTCACGAAATCGACAACGGGAAAATTGTCCAGCGTTTTCTACAACCTGAGAAGCGTCATCTGCCTTACCTTTATGAGTTCTTTTCAGGTGAAAACAGTCGGCAGTTTAGGAGGTATTGCCCACCTCGCAAAAATGGACTGGGACAACGGGCAATCCATGAAAAACAGCCTAAATTTATTGAAGATAGCGAGAAAATCAGAGAATTGAATCCCAGGGCTTTTGAAGCAGGAATTAGGACAATGGCCGCATTTCCTTTGCTCGTTGAACGTTATCAGGGGGTGCTCTATGTCGGTTTTCGTAACGAGCATCAATTTACAAAGCAGGAACGCAAGTTGTGGGAGATGTTTGCGCAACGTAGTATTGAGGACATTAGACATGGCTTGACTTATCAAAGAGTGCGGGATCGAGCGAATCAACTGATGACTCTGCACAAAGTAATTCAGTCTCTGGCCCAAATCTCAGATAAAGAGAAATTGTTAAATCATCTTGCTTGGAACACACTAAATATTCTAGGGGCAGATGTGGTGACCATTTACGAACATATTTACACTGAGAGTCCCGAGAAAACATTTCCAGAGTCACCAACCATTGCCGGGAAGGTAAAAGACAAAGAACGAATATATAGTGGTAGTAAGCTAAATAATGATGATGTACCGTTCTTGCTGATTAAAGAGGGTGAAAATCGTTATGCACCACACAGAGGCAAGAATTCAATTTTCCACAATTCTTCCTTTGCAAATCGTGAAGGGATCAAATCTGTAGCAGGAGTCCTTCTCAATATAGGTAAAGATAATCAAAAACAAGTTGTCGGAGTAATGTTTATCAATTATCGACGCACCCATCATTTTAGCAATGATGAGAAACGACTGATTGAGATTCTTGCAGATTCAGCAGCGATCGCCATTTTAAATCAGCGATGGCAGAAGGCTTTAAAAGAAATTGACCGCCAAATTGCAATTACATTAGGTAGGAAGGAACTGCTGGATTTGATTAAGAATTATGCAGTACAGATGACGGGAGCCAACTTGGCAGATATCCGCTTACTAGATCCTCTAACTCAGGAACTGGTCATGGAAGTTTGGTATCCCGAAGATGAGCAGCAAGTCTCCACAATCCGTATGAAGCTTGGAGAAGGAATTACTGGCTGGGTAGCAAAGAATAAAGAGACAGCACTGGTTAATGATACCCAAAACGACCCTCAATTCACAGATATTTACAGACCTTTTTATCATCGCTCAGGATCAGAACTTTGTGTGCCACTTCTGGATGGAAAACGCCTTATAGGTGTACTGAATGTGGAAAAGGAAAGAACTGAAGGCTTCGACCAGAGACACAGGCAAATGCTAGAAACCTTAGCCGGTCAAGCTGTGATTGCCATTCAGAACGTGGAAAATAAAGAGAAGTTCCTTGCTAACGAAAAAATGGCGACTCAAGGGCATTTACTGACTCCACTTTTGTACACTATAAACAGCTATGTGGGTGCAATTCAAGTGTGGATCAAGAAAATTCTCAGTAGGAGTAATGATGATTACATTGATAGTGGGAGCAATAAGATTGCAGCGTTAAGTCATGAACTTCTTGGGAAAGCTGATCGTTTGCGATATTGGCTTAATGAGAAAGCAGAGCCTCTGGATCTCAAAAAAATCATTAACAAGGCTAGTGCAGAGGTTCCTCTCCCTAC